>OJNV01000080.1_pt1 | contig 61524 bp, 50 predicted proteins | sample 1597961 | NCBI WGS metagenome assembly OJNV01 (sample SAMN01915220, study PRJEB22387) | human gut metagenome | isolation source: stool | host: Homo sapiens | place: USA
TAAGTAAATAATAAATAAATATATTATCGGCTACTCCCCTTCTTGTTCTTAACTTGAAGGGGAGATTTGAATATAAGGAGAGAAAATGATCGAAGAATTAGAAAACGAGGAAGTAATCCAAGAAAGTAATGAGGAATCTTCTGAGCATATCTTTACTGAAGAAGAAATTGATGCTGTTGCTGATACCGCAATTGCCGCCCTTCAAGATATCTTAAAATACTTCAATGTTGGTGAAGTAACTATTGATGAGTATGAAGGTGATGAAGGAGAGTTAATTCTTGATATCACAGGTGATGACCTTGCAGTGTTGATTGGTCGTCATGGTAAGACACTTGATGCTTTACAATTTCTTATTTCTTCTATTACTTCTCGAACAATTGGATTCCGCTACCCAATTGTTGTTGATGTTGAGGGGTATAAAGGTCGACAACGTCAAAAGCTCGAAAGTATTGCCCGTAGTGCCGCACAGCGTGCTGCAACCCAGGGTCGTAATATTAAACTTCGCCCTATGACACCTTATGAACGTCGTATTATTCATTTAACTCTTCGCGATGATGAGCGTGTAGAAACTGCTTCGGAAGGTGAAGGTCGCGGTCGTCGCGTTGTTGTTATCCCTCGATAATGTTTCACGTGAAACAATGAATAATACTTTTAAACCAATAGAAGTATCTCTCAAGCAGCGTAAGCTGCTCGACGGGCATCTACATCTTGTTATGGAGTTAAATAAAACAGTAAATTTAACTCGAATTACTTCTTGGGAAAAAGGTCAACTTCTTCATGTGGAAGATTCTCTTCTTGGGTTAGAAGCTATTACTAAAGCGCCAAGAGGGAAATATGGTGATATTGGTACTGGGGGAGGCTTCCCTGGTATTCCTTTAGCGATTATGACGGGAAGAGAAACTGTATTAGTTGACTCTGTTGGGAAAAAAACTAAAGCTCTTGATTTTATTATTAAAGAGCTTGGATTAAGTAATCAAATTTCAACCTTTAATGGAAGAACTGAAGATTTAGCTTTAGAATTACCAAATTCCTTTTCAGTTATTACTGCTCGTGCTCTTTCTTCGTTACCTTCTCTTTTAGAGTTGAGTTCCCCGTTATTAAAACAAGGCGGACAACTTCTTTGCTATAAAGCTCACCCAGACGATAAAGAAGTAACTCAAGCTACCCTACTCGAAAAAAAACTCGGGCTTAAACTTATTGATATCTATGAGGGTTATTTATCAGATAATGAAAGCCATCGAATAATATTTGTTTTCGAAAAAATACATGAGGCAGAAGTTTCTCTTCCAAGGAGATCTGGGATGGCTCAACGCCGACCCTATAAAGCGTAAAATTATAATGTTCCTGCCTCTAGATACTTTATTTAAGAAATAACCTAGTTTTTTCCAGTTTTATCACATTAGATTTAGATGATTTACAAATCATCTAAATCGCTAAATATAAATGGTTTCCTTTATTAAAAAAGACAGAAGCATATGTTTCTGTCTTTTTTAGCTAACAGGTGTTAGAAGGTTTAAGTAAACTATTCCAATAAAACTAATACTGTTATTTCAGTTTAGATGAAGTAATTATTTAGTTTACGAATTTAGTTTAATCTTATTTTGTAGTTATTTAGTCAGGGTCTATTGTGTTTAGACGCTAATAGCTAACTGTTCCATATAGTAGTAATAGAGTTTTTAATCAAATATAAGTAGGTTATTACGATACGATTATTATCAAATAACTAATACACTTTGTTTTTAGTTTAATGTTTCACGTGAAACATTAAACACTAGTATTTATTAGTATCTTTCAATTATTTATTAAAGCCACTTAACTCTATTAATTGGTTGTCTATTAATTAAGTCGTATGGTTTCATGTTTCACGTGAAACATATCAGCTATAATTCTGTCAATAATTTAGGAAGGAGCATTCGTGGGTATATTCGGTAGTCGGAAACGAAATAATAAACCGCAGGTACAGACTCCCGTAAAAGAACCCTCTCAACCAAAAGAGTATGATCAGGATTTTGATCAGATGAATGAAAATGCAGCAGTGATTGAGAGAGAAGTTTTTACTGAAGAGGTCAAAGAAAACGATCAGGAAGAAAATATTGATCAGGTTGAAATAGAAGAAGATGAAGAAGTGGTAGGCACTTCTTATATTTCCTTCAAAAATAAACCGCCTGTTACCCACAGTATTGGCCAAACGAAGATTTTGGCAGTAATCAATCAAAAAGGTGGAGTTGGAAAATCGACAACTGCGGTTAATCTAGCTTCTGCTTTAGGAGCTAAAGGAAAAGAAGTTCTTCTTGTTGATTTAGATCCGCAAGGTAATGCGACAAGTGGTTATGGTATTGATAAACGTTATTTAGATCAATGTGTGTATAACGTATTATTAGGCGAAACACCCGTTGAAGATGTAATTCTTGCCCAAGTTGGAAAAGGGGTAGATGTTCTCCCTTCTACCATTAGCCTTGCTGGGGCTGAAGTTGAATTAGTTAACGAAATGGCGCGTGAAAACCGATTAAAGAATGCTTTAGGTAGTTTACGTGGGCGTTATGACTATATATTAATTGATTGTCCCCCATCTCTTGGTTTGCTCACTATTAATGCTCTAGTAGCAGCTGATAAACTTCTTGTTCCGATTCAGTGTGAGTTTTACGCACTTGAAGGTGTGACAAAACTTCTTGATTCAATGAAACGTGTCAAAAGTATGCTTAACCCAAGCCTTGATATCTTTGGTATTGTGCTTACGATGTATGACTCAAGAACGAATTTAGCGAAGCAGGTAGTTGAAGAAGTACGTTCTTTCTTTGGATCTCAGGTGTTTGAGACGGTAATTCCTCGATCAGTGAAGCTTTCTGAAGCTCCAAGTTACGGCCAACCAATTATTGATTACGCTCCCGATAATAAAGGAACAAAAGCTTACATGGATCTTGCCCAAGAGGTGATTGCTCGTGGTTAAACAAAAAAGTGGACTTGGTAGAGGTTTGAATGCGCTTTTTGATGAAGTTGATACTAATCCTGCGATAAAAAAAACATCATCAATTACTAAAGAAGAAAACAAAACGACTCAACCTCAATCAACGGTTAGTGTTCAAGAAACCAATAAAACTACTTCTACGTATACGGGTGGAGTAATTGGTTCGGTAGTTAATCATCAACAACCAAAAAAAGAGGAAAAGAAAGAAACAAAAGCCTCTTCGAGTATTTATTTTTCAGAAGATGCTCTCGAGAATGCAAAAGTGGTAGAGCGAGAAGCTCGCAAGACTCCTACCTTTAGAACAACTCCTGAACAAAAGCGTAAAACGGCTGAAATTCAAGCGGAGCAGAAAAAAAGTACTGCATCCAGTGTTTTGTCGGGTAATTCTGTTTCTATACAGGAAACACCAAAGCCAGAAAAAGTGGAAAAGAAAGATGAAAAAGGGACAGTCGGAGAAGTTGAACTTTCTAAAGTGCAGCCAAATCCTGATCAACCTCGAACTCATTTTAAACCTGAAGAAATAGAAGAACTTGCTAACTCTATCAAAAAAGAAGGCCTTCTTCAGCCTATTTTGGTTAATAAAGTAGGCGATCATTATCAGATTATTGCTGGTGAACGTCGCTGGCAGGCTTGCAAGAGCCTTGATATGAAAACGATTCCAGTACGCTTTTGGACAGCAGATAATGATAAAGCTCTTGAACTTGCATTAATCGAAAATATTCAACGTTCTGATTTAAATCCAATTGAAGAAGCATATGGTTATAAGCGTCTTATGGAACGAAAGGGAATGACTCAGTCTGAAGTTGCTCAAACTGTTTCTAAAGGTCGTTCTACTATTGCTAATGCATTGCGATTATTGGATTTACCGGAAGAAGCGCAACAGCTTTTATTCGAGGAAAAGATTTCAGCAGGTCATGCTCGTGCAATTCTTTCTATCCCCACCCCTGAAGGAAGAAAAACACTCACAAATAAGCTTGTGAACGAAAAACTTAGTGTTCGTGAAACCGAATCGATTGCTCGACTTCTTTCGGGACGTGATAAAAGTAAAGAAGCAGGAACATCGAAGCGCCTTCCTACTCCAGCCAGTTTTAAAAAGGCTGCACGAAGTCTTTCAAAGTTTCTTTCAGCACCTGTACGCGTAAAAACAGTACAAGGGAAGAATAAGATTGAAATTCAATTTCAAGACGAGGAAGAACTTGAGCGCATTCTGAATGCTATTGCCGAACGGGAATGATAGTTATAAAAAACCAGTACCATTTATAATGTCGGGAACTAGAGCCTTATGACTATATAAGGCTCTAGTTTTGTGTATGGCTTTTCCTACTCTCTGCTTCCTTGGCGCGAGAGGCGATAACCCACCCGCTATGCGGGTGGACGGCAACATACTTATAAAACCATCCTCCCGAGGGATATTGACGATTGTTCAGGCCGTCAAAATCCGTTGGGAGGATGGTGGTGGCTATAGCCCAGAAGGCCTACAGCCTGTCGCATACGAAGTTGAGTGTAAGTTTTGAGGAATATTTCCTTTTCTTAGGTAAGGAATAAGATTTAGGAAGAATCCATGGATGGGTATATATAACTGATATGGTTTAAGGGGGTTCAGGTGGAGTTTAAAGCGTATTTAGCTGTAATCCTTCTTTTTAGTACTAGGTTATTTCGAAAGTTTATTTTTTAATTGCCCACAAGCGCCATCGATATCAGAGCCTCTTGAATTACGAATAGTTGTTTCTTTATGGATAGAAGTTAATTCAGAAACCCAATGCTTCATTGTTTCTTTTGAACTTGGTTGATAAGGGGAGTGATCAACACTGTTAATAGGAATAAGATTAATGTGACAAAGAAGCGATTCACAAAACTCTTTTAAAGCGTCTAAGTCTTGTTTTGTGTCGTTAATCCCTTTAATCATTAAGTACTCAAAAGAAACGCGTCGTCCTGTTTTTGTTATATATTGCAATAAAGATTCCTTTAGTTGCGGTAAAGGAAGTGAGGAACAACGGGGCATAAGCTTATTTCTTATTTCCTGGCGTGCAGAATGTAAGGAAATAGCCAAGGTAAACTGTTCGGGTTCGTTCGAAAGCTTTTCAATTCCAGAAATAATTCCACAGGTTGAAAGGGTAATATGTCGCGCTCCAATTTCAAATCCATCCTTAGCATTAAGAAAGCGTAATGTTTCTAATACTGCGTCGTAATTTTGGAAAGGTTCCCCTTGTCCCATAGTTACAACATGAGAGATACGAGTTTGAAAATCATTCTGGACAAGTAACAATTGATCAATCATTTCACCCGATGTTAAATTACGAGTTAATCCTTCAGTTCCTGTAGCGCAAAATGCACATTCCATAGCACATCCAGCTTGGGTAGAAAAACAAACACTCAATGATTTACTAGAGGGCATTCCTACGGCTTCAACACGGGCACCATCATGGTATTCAATGACGTATTTACGAGTGCCGTCTTTCGAAATTTGTTTATCAATGATTTTGCTTAGGTATAAAGGAGATATTTCATTTATTTTTTCCCTAAAAGTTTTAGGTAAATTAGTCATTTCGTCATAAGAAGAAACGCCAATGCGGTATAACCAATGAATTAATTGTTTTGAACGAAAAGTTGGCTGACCGCAGTCTTTACAGAGTTGAGTAAGTTCGGAAAATGAATATGATTTAATGTCTTTTTTCATATTGCTTATTATACGCATGGAAATGACGATCATGGTTTCTTTTATATCTATCGCAGGGGATGTAAAAAGATAGACATACTGTTTTGATATACTCACAAAAGAAATTCCTTATAGAATGAAGGCAGGATATATGGCTGTTCCTTGTGACCCTCAACAAACAAAAGTTGTTTTAATCGCTGGCGGACGAAGCGGCGAACGTGAGATATCTCTTGCCTCTGGTGACGGAGCATACCAGGCTCTTTGTGAAGCGGGTTTTCAGGTAGATCGAGTAGATCCGGCATATAAAGAAGATCTTCTAAAATTACTTACTAATGAATATGACGTTGCTTTTTTAGCCTTGCACGGAAAATACGGCGAAGATGGAACTATGCAAGGAATGCTTGAGATTCTAGGAATTCCTTATATTGGACCGGGTGTTTGGTCGAGCGCGACAGCTATTGATAAACCTAAAGCAAAGGTTTATTACTCAAAAAACGATATTCCAACTCCAATATCATTTGTTCTAACCGCAAAGACAGAAAAAACTGCTGAACAAATCGCTGAAGAAATTGGCACTGATTGTGTTATTAAAGCAGCTACTGAAGGAAGTGCTTTAGGGGTTTATATCTGTCATTCTGTATCAGATATAAACCAAGCACTTGATGAGGTATTTACTATTGATAAAAAAGCACTTGTGGAAGCTTTTATTGAAGGGGATGAATTCACGGTTGCTGTTTTAGGAAACGATACCGTTGAAGCTCTTCCAGTAATTAAAATTATTCCCGTCAATGAGTTTTATGATTTTGAATCAAAGTATGCTGAAGGAGGATCGCAGCATATTTGTCCTGCTCCTTTAAATGAAGAAGAAACTAAGGAAGCACAGCGTCTTGCGATAGAAGCTCACAAAGCGCTTGAATGTAGAGGAGTTTCTCGTACTGATTTAATCAAAGATAAAAATGGACATTTTTGGGTACTTGAAACTAATACCATTCCTGGAATGACGGCGACTTCGCTTCTTCCTGATGCCGCAAAAGCAGCAGGAATATCTTTTGCTCAACTCTGCGAAAAACTTATCAACTACGCTTTAGCAAAATAAAGTGCATAAACACAACCTATTACGTACTATTTGACCTAAACCTATATAACCGCAGGTCAAATAGTACATATATCTACAGGTAAAATGCCAAAAGAGATAAAAAACTTCGATTGAATCCTTGAGGTACTAGTAGGAATCCGATGATCCTTGTTGGTGGTTCTAGCTGGTAGTTGTAACTCGTGGCCTGGTAGATTGACGGGTGTTCTCGTTAGCCTCGTTTAAAAGTGCTGGTCAAGTGAACCGCAAGTTAAAACAAGCCGCAGGAGTGCAAACCGAAGACAACCAACGCAACAAGGGCAAGAAGAAATGCCCAACTTGCAATCATGCACCCTTTATTTCCCTTGCGTGCTTGATCGACAAGTTTTTCGGTGCTCGAGCGCTCTGTTTTTACAAAGGCAGTTCCTTTTTTCTTTTCTGGAAGAGGATGACGTGCTGTAGGGAACCAACTACCGTTTGTTTTAATTATTTCCTTAAGAGATTGCTGGCCGATATTTAAATCACCACGAATTCCATTGCCGAGCTTTTTGCTGAATTGTGAAACGAAATTCGAGAAAGCCTCTTTGTTTTTAGGATCGTAAGAAATGATGGCAACTTCACCCCAGTAATATCCTGGTTTTGGTTCTTCGGAATATGCTACGAGTGCGAGAAGTGCAAGAGTTTTCCATCCACGTGCTTCGCAAATATCAACTTTAGAAGCAACCTCTTCATCGATTGTTCCCATACGAACGCCAAAAGGATTAACGATATATGCTACCCGTTTTCCTTCTGAATAATCCATTTCAATACTGAAGGTGTCCCCAATAACATTATCCGCCCCAAGAAACGCGGCAGCATCGCGTTTGTCGGGAGTGGTGAATCGAGCATATGTTCCAAAAAAACCAATAGAAGACATGTTTTCTCCTCGGAGTATTACATAAAAGGTTTCAAGGCATTTATTAAATGATAATCTTACCTGTATGGATACTAAAAATGTGACCAAAGTGTCAAAACTCGAAACATATATTCTAGAAAACACTCCTCAACGGATTCACGAGCGCTATCAAGGACTTACTGAGTTCGCAGAGCAGAATTTTTTTGGTGTGCTTGATGAAGATGTTGTTGTACTTGATACCGAAACAACAGGATTTTCTTTCAATCACGACGAATTAATTCAGATCGCTGCAGCCCGAATGAAAAATGGTGTCATTACTGAGTGGTATGTGACTTTTGTTAACCCTGATAGGCCAATTCCAGAAGAGGTAGCCCATCTCACCAACATCCATGATGATGACGTGGTGGATGCCCCTTCTCCCGATGAGGCGTTAACTGGATTAGTTGAATTTGTGGGAGATTCATATGTGGTTGCTCACAATGCCAATTTTGATAGAACTTTCACAACAAAGCGAGCCAGTGGTGAATCGTTAAAAAATAATATATGGGTTGATTCGCTTGATTTAGCGCGTATAGCTCTTCCTCGTATGAATTCACATCGTTTGCTCGATTTAGTTCGTGCATTTGGTGGTCCTGATTCCACACATCGTGCGGATGAAGATGTTGCAGCAACGTGTTTAGTGTATAGAATTTTATTAGCTGCTGTTAAAAATATGCCATCTGATCTGGTGAAATACATTTCAGAAATGTCGACGATTGACAAATGGAATACTGTTTATGTGTTCAAAGAACTTGCGGATGAAAGCGCAGGGTCTTATAACTTCAGGGTTTCACGCAAAACATCGGTCTCTTCAGTAACTGAAGCGGTACGAAAAGACGTGTTTAAACCTTTTACTGAAGCAGAACAGGGCGTTTCGCCTGATATGACTGATGAAGAGTTTTTTGAAAAACTTAACCATCTTGAGTTTGCGACAAGTGAAGAAATATACGAAGCCTTCTCGAAAGAAGGAGCAGTAGGTCAATGCTATGTCGATTATGAGCCGCGTGAAGAACAGCGTGTGATGGCTCAAGCGGTTAACAATGCCGTATCCCGCTCTGAAAATTTGGCGATAGAGGCAGGCACGGGTGTTGGAAAATCTATGGCATATCTTGTTCCTCTTGTGCTAGCTGCGCAAAAAAACAAGATGACCGTAGGAGTTGCGACGAAGACCAATACGTTGCTTGATCAGTTAATCAATAAAGAACTACCTCTTTTGAAGAAGGTTTATGGAGTTTCCTATGCACCATTAAAGGGGTTTACACATTATCCCTGCAATCGAAAGGTTGAGCGTTTGGTTGCAGCGGGTCCTCGCATTATTACGTTCAAAAATCAGGAAATTAACCAAGCACCAGCACTTGCAAGCTTGCTTTCCTTTGTTGATCAGAGTGATTTCGATGATATGGATGGCTTGAAGCTTGATTATCGAGCTCTTCCACGGTATAGCATTACGACGAAAAGTTCTGAATGTTTACGTCGTAAGTGTCCTTTCTTTGGGCGTTCATGTTTTGTGCATGGAGCTCGTGAAGAAGCGCAACGGTGCGATGTAGTAGTAACAAATCATAGTCTGTTGTTCTGGGACGTTCGTTTCGAGGGTGGTTTGCTGCCTCCGATTCGTTATTGGATTATTGATGAGGCCCATGGTGCAGAAGACGAGGCTCGTCGTGCGTTTTCTACCACGGTTTCTTCCGATGCTATTCAAAATCTTGCGCGCCGAATGACTTCCGATTCCCCTCGTTATAACGTATTTTTGCGCGCCGAACGTGCTATTGAAGTGACAGAAGAAGCTAAAACTCTTTTTGAATCGATGATTCGAAAAGCTCAGATTGCCGCAAGTGCTTTCGGAATTGCAGCACAGGAATTTTGCTTAGCGGCAAAAGATCTTCTTTTCTTTGATGAGCGTTCTAAAAGAAATTCTTATGAGTACTTTGATTTATGGCTTAATGATGATATTCGAGCGAGTGAAACATTTTCAGGGGTGAAGTTTGCTGCAAAAGGGCTCTATGAAACGTTAGAAAAGGCAATTTCTGCGGCAAGAGATATTGTTGCCTATTTGGAATCTATAGAAGTCACTTCTTCTGAGCAACGCGAAATTGCGTTGGTTGCTTTAGAGCTAAAGGAACTCTATGTAGCGCTTGAAACAATTTTCTTTACCAGCGCATCAAATCAAGTGTATTCTGTGCGATTAAATAGAACAAAAGATCGTTTCAATGAGATATTTACGGCTCAACCACTTGATGTAGGACAGAATTTAAACGAAACGTTTTATCAGGAAACAAATAGCGTTATTTATACCTCTGCTACTCTTTCAGTTGACGGAAAGTTTGATTCATTCGAGCAAGCTGTTGGTTTAAACGAAAGTGAAGTTTCACGTGGAATAACTTTGCAGATAGACTCAAGCTATGATTTCGATAACCATATGCAGGTATATGTTCCTTCTGATATGCCGGAGCCAGCGGATCCTCAGTATTTGGAAAAACTTCAAGAACTGTTAATTGGGCTACATATCGCACAGCAGGGTTCTTTACTTACGCTTTTTACGAACCGACGCGAAATGGAAAAATGCTTTGAAGTGGTAAATCCCCAGATCAAAAAGGAGAATCTGCGTTTAGTATGCCAAAAATGGGGCGTTTCAGTAAAAGGACTTCGTGATGATTTCTTAAAAGATGAGCACTTAAGCTTGTTCGCTCTTAAAAGTTTTTGGGAAGGTTTTGATGCCCCTGGTTCAACCTTGCGTGGCGTAGTAATTCCAAAACTTCCGTTTGGGTTGCCAACAGATCCACTATCTTGTGAACGTGGTGCTAGAGATGATCGTGCATGGAGTCATTATTCACTTCCAGCGGCAGTAATCGACGTGAAGCAAGCGGTTGGTCGTTTGATTCGCTCGGCTAATGATGAAGGAATAGTAGTTCTTGCCGATGCGCGATTAATAAGCAAGTATTATGGCAGAAAGTTTTTAAATTCTCTTCCAAGTAAGTCGGTATCAATTATTCCGTGCGAAGACATCATTAAAGAAGTGGCTCATAAATATCTCCATGGCTAAGCGGAAAAACAAAACTAGGACGCATCTCAAGCGCAGCGAAGAAGAATCGCTTCATTTGAGCGAGTTCTCGCATGGGAAACCGTTTGAGTTCTCGCTCAATGTTCTCGAAAATAAACTGCTCGCTCAGGATCAAAAGAAACCAAGCGTTATAAAACGGTTGTTTTCTCGTGACAAAGGAAGTGCTCAAGGACTTCCGGATACTCCTTATATTTCTGATGGAACAGATGCTCTTTCATCGTTTTCTTCTTCCGATCGTGCTTCACGTGAAACATCGGATAAATCTTCTTTGGCAGAAAGTGCTGCAGGTGCTGTTGTGGGAACTGCTGCGGCTTCTTCTGCTTCAAAGAGTAAAAATCAAGAAGGGTTTTTCCTTGACGAATCATCGAGACAAGAAATTGTTCGACGACAAACAAGGCGTCGTGTAAGCAGAATGATTAGCATCGTGTGTGTGGTAGCTATTATTGCTGCGATCGCGGTGTTTGGTGGTGGGTATTTGTACAAGGAATATCAAAAGCAACTCTCAAATGCTGAACTTTTAAAAACAGCGTTTGGCTATTTGGAGGAAAGTGATAAAACGCTGGTCGAAATCGATACTTTCTTCCAGCAGAAATTTGATGATTCAACTGTTTCAAGGGCTGAAGAGTTACTTAAACAAATTCCTGATGCTCAGAAGAAACTCGATTCTGCCCGCGAGCAGGTAAATATCGCGAACGAAGGATTAAACACATCAACAAAAGATAAAGAAGCTTCGGAGTACGCACTCAACAGTATTTCAGCCCGCGAAACCATGCTCTCTGTTTCTAAAGAGCGCTTAGAGGAAGATATTGCAGCTAAAAAAGCGATGGATGCCATGAATCAGGCACAGGAATACATCACAGAAGCAAATTCTCTTCTTGTTCAAGCGGCAAAAGTGATTGCTAACACCACGACGGAAAATGTTAACACCTCAACGCAGTACACAACATCGGCCCGTGAATTTCTTGGTAAGGCTCAAGATCAGCTAAATGAAGTTACCAAGGTATATCCGAAAGCCGATTTAAGTGCGCTGAATGAGTATGTAAATAAACGCATTGAAGCGGCCGATGCAGCTCTAGCTTCAAATGCGGCAATTTTGCTTCAAGATAAGCAAACAGCGGAAGACAACAACAATCGGTATAACGAAGCCGACGCTGCCTCAGTTGCAATGGCGGAAAACCTTCCGCGGTCATTTGATCAACCAATTATCGATATATATCAGTCGTCAATTTCCTTCTTAGCGGAAAAATATGATTCTGCGCGCTCGGACGTTGGAAGAAACGATTCATTTTTAAGGGAGTATCTCGGAATAAAAACAAACTCTTAATCCTTTTTACTTCAAAAGCGGTTTTGTTCGAATTATTGGGTTGGGTTAGAAATTGGGCGTCCGTATTTAGAAAAGAGGCTCTTTTGGCAAGAGCGTTTTTAGGGTTGAAGAACAGAAGTTCTTTTACTCTGTGAGGATAATCCACAAGAGGAAACTAGCCTGCACGAGTCACTGTATGACTTGTAGGTAAATTACCAATTAATTAAGCTCGTTGGTGATTGGCGTGCAGAAACCGTGAAGAATTGTGAAAAACGGGGTATCTTGTGCCTTTGGAGAGGCTGGGTATTTGGGGGCAGTACGTAAATGACGTATACTCTAGTCTAACCATACATGTGTCTTACATAGAAAATGAAAGGGCGATTAATGGCTAGAATCGTTGAAGATGTCGCTCAGCTTTCTGAAAACATAGGCCCTCGTCCAGCAGGGACCGAAGAAGAACAGCAAGCCGCGCTTTATATTGCTGATGAATTGCAAAAAGGTGCTGGCTTTTCTACTGTTATCGAAGATTTTAATTGCTTATCGAGTGCGACAATTGTTCGTACTATTTGTTTTGCTGTCGGTTTTGTTGCTGCTCTCTTGCCACTTTTCTTGCCAGTAATTGCTGTGCCTGCTTTCATTTTGGGTATTGCCGCAGCGGTTATTTATGTGCTTGAAATTACGGGTAAGGAAATTATTTCTCGCTTTTTTCATACCGGTGTCAGCCAAAATGTTGTCGCAAAATACGTGCCAGCAGGAACGCAAGAATCTCCTCGTTCACGCAAAATTATTCTTGTTGCAAATTATGACAGCGATAAAGAAGATAAAAAATTCCAAACTCCGCTTGCTAAATATATGGGAAAGATTCGTCTTGCGGTACTGATTGGTCTAGCAGCTGCTCCTGTTGTTCTTCTTATTAAAACGGTGTTCTTCCTAAATGCTGTTGGTGGAATTGTTATTTTCTTCAATATTCTTACCGTTATTTGTCTTATTTTAATGGCGCTTCCGCTTGTTGATGTAATTGTGCGTAAAATTTCTTCCTATAATCAGGGCGCAAATAATAATGCTGCTGGGATCGGTGTTTTGCTTGAAACAGCGCGAACAATTGGTAATGGTTTAACCGACGAAAGTGAGCTTGATGCGCTTGCAAGTGAAGAGGGAACGGTTATTCATGGAGAAGAGGCTGCTCGTTCGGCTGGCGTAATGCCTGAAGGCGTTGAGGTTGAATACGAGACTTCTCAGCGCAATCTTTCTCCAGAAGAATCGCTTGCGGCAGCAAAAGCCGCTATCGCTGCACTTACCGGTAAACCTGTTGCCGATAAAGTTCCCGTTACTGATATTTCTTCACGTTTAGTTAAAGTTGGTGAACCAGCGGATGCAGCGTCGGCAAGCGTTCATTTTGAGGTAGATGAAAACGTTGGTAAACAACCTATAAGATCTGCAAAGTCATCTCGCCCCACTTCGCGTACTTTTGTTTACAAAGATGAACCCGAAACATCTTCTGAGAAAACTTCTGATTCCAAAGAAGAAGTTGTTGAACAGAAAGCGCAGTCTCCAGCAGAAAAAGTTGCTGCAGAGGCAGCTGCGGTTGCAGCAGCTGAGGCAGCCGCAAAAGCGGCAAAGGCAGCGACGGCTGTAACGCCAACACCGCAGGCATCTCAGGTGGCACCTACAGCTTCTTTTACGCGTGAAACACCTGAAGCACTGCGCTCTGGGCAAACAGGATCTTCTACTAAAGTTGATAAAACTCCTGCTTGGGCACGAAGCGCACAGGCAAAAGCTCACGCAAATAGGCCTGAATTAGAAATTAACAAGAAAGTTTCGCGTTCACGTTTTGCGGATACCGTGGCGGCTCAGCTTACCGATGCGAGTTTGGCAGCATCGGGCGCAACCAATCAACTCACCGGTGGAGCAATTGAAGCACCTGTTTCAATGGCTGATTCAGCGCCAGGTCAAACGGGAGATGTTTCGCGTGAAACAGTTCAACCCGAAAAGCCTATGACAGAACTCGAAGCACGTCTTGCAGCTCTTCATTCAGAAATTGCCGCAACGGAAGCTCCTCATCTTTCCGACGAGGCAAAAGCTGCTTTCGAGCGTATGGGCGAGCCGGAGCAGCAAAAAGAAAAGGGTATGCAGCCCGCTCAGGTAGATGAGGTCAGTGATTTAGGTGTTGAAGGAGCGGCTCTAAACGTAGCACCCGTAAAGCCAGTGCCCGAGCCTGAACCAAAGCCTAAACAAGCTAACCTTGGATCAACGGCACCTATTGAACCTGTTTCTGTTGCTCAGTCAGGAAAAGAGATAACTCCTCCTGTTGTTGTGTCTGTTACCGATATAGCTAAAGAGGAAGACCATAATCTTGCCCAGGCTCCTTCAACATCGGCTGCTGCAGCATCAACGGCTCGTTCTGGTTCTGCTAAATCACTCGGCGCAGTAACAAAGAAAGCATCCGATACTCAAAAGCCAGAGCGCGTAACCGTGGAAGTAACCCCAGTGTCTTCGGGGAATAAAGAGGAAGCATCAACGACGGGTAAAACTCAAGCTATCGCTCCCATTGATGTCTCTGCACTATTGAATAAAGATCAAGAGAAAACGCCAGAGACCCAGAAAGCCTCAGGTAAACCTAAAGCCGCGGATGTTCCCGTAACGAAGAGAGCATCCGATACTCAAAAGCCAGAGGTTCAGAAAACTTCCGTACTTCCTTCAGCTTCGGTAGACCAAGCTGCTTCCGTTCAGACTAAATCTGATCAACAGAAGCAACTATCTAATCGGCCAGTACCTTTGGTCCAGGATAAGGCTCCTCAGAATGTTGCAAAAGCATCTCCTTCCCAAGAAAGAGTCCAAGTTCCTGCACCAGAAGCAGCATCTATTGCGTCACCAATTATTGGCATGGATTCCATTGCGACACTTCAGTCGGAAGCTATTCCCAGAGTAGACATTGACACCTTACAGCCTGCTCAACAGGCGGAACGGCAGGTAATCGTATTGCCAGATGTAGTGTCTGCGCCGAATGCGAGCCTAGATGAAGGTAAGCAGCGTGCTCCGATGGCTGAAGGCAATGAATCAACGCGTTCAGGCACAAAAGCGCTCCTTTCTAATATGCTTCCTCGTATTAGTGAAAACGGCGTTCCTGTTCACGAAGAATCGTCTAACGTCGATACGTTCGGTTTGAACTTGCCATCATTGGGTGATTCAGGGGAGGTAGAACATAACACTGTTTCTCCAACAGGATCATTCTCCACGGTTGGCGGAACAGGCGCCTTTGCCCCTGTAGGTGATGAGCTTGTTGCTGATGTTGCTCCCGAAGATATGTATGTGGACGATGCTGATGATTCAGCATATGATCAGGAATACACACAAACGGGTGCATTTGCAGGTCCTGGATATGTCGACATGCCTAAATCTCGCGCAGGTCGCCTGTTCGGTCGTTTTCGCTCTAAGAAAAAGAAGGATCAAGTCGAGCCTTCAATGAGGGAGTGGATTAATGCTGATGACAATTATGAAGCACGCAGTGTTGGTAAGGCTCGTGGAAATTGGGAAAGCTTCCGTGAAGATGACGCTTCTGTAGATGCTCCAGTAGACAAGGGGCAGTTTGTTGATGTTGATTACTCTGACGATTCTTTCGATAATCCTCGCGGTTGGAGTGGTGGTGCTTTCTCGCTCAAACGCTTGCGGAAGGGAAAGGCTGATGCTGAGGAATCCCTCGAAAATTATGGCGAAGAATTTTACGAGGAATATGCGGAGGATTTCGATGCTGACTATATTACAACTTCTTCTGCTGAGAACTATAGCAAGGCGGCAAGTGTAAACCAGGAGTTCAGAAAGCTCAACAACTTCCGTTACCCTGGTCTTGATACCGAAGTTTGGTTTGTTGCGCTTGGTGCTGAAAATGCTGCTCATTCAGGTATGCAGGCTTTTATGGACGAGCATGCTGATGAGCTCAAAGGTTCAATTATTATTAATTTGGAAGCACTTGGTGCAGGGCGCCTCACCTTTATTGAGCGTGAGGGATTTCTCAAGCCCAAAGCAGTTTCTTCTCGCATGAAGCGATTCTTGCGAGCGGCAAGCGAAAAAACGGGAATTAGTTTTTCCACTGCAACCATGGATAGCCGTGACACTACAGCTCAATATGCCATGAGTCGCGGTCATCAAGCAATGACTATCATGGGTATGGAGCAGGGGCAAGCTGCGCACTATGGAAGCAAAGACGACACAATTGACAATATCGATGAGCAAACCTTAGAAGCCAATGCGGCGTTTGTTATGGCGATTTTGAAAAGCATGTGACCCATTGCCTAATTCATCTGGTAAAACAAACACTCTATGGCTACAATAAGGAAGCTGTTCGGGTGCGAATAAAACATCCCTTGGACTATTAAAGAAAAGAGGTCACAATGGCAGTCGTTGCTTATTGCGTTAAATGCAAAGAAAAGAAAGAAATGGTAGATCCTCAGGAAGGTGTTACCAAGAACGGTCGCATCATTACTAAGGGCACTTGCCCAGATTGTGGCACAAAAATGTCCCTCATTGGTGGCGTGAAAAAGTAATCGGCAACCAAGTTTATGATTGTTTCGAAAAGGCTCCATTGGAGCCTTTTTCTTTTGTATCGTTTACCGCTTAGAATCTAAAATCGCGCGAACCTTGTTTGATGGCTTCAAGATTTTTAGTAAGGGTAGCGAACGTTTTAGCTTCGGCTACCTCTGGTTTTTGAAGCTCTGCGGCAATCAGTTTCTCTCCCTTTTTACGAGTATCATCGGAGGCGTAATCAATAAGATATTCTTCTAGAGTCATTAACGCGTTGGGGTGACAAAAGTCTGCAATCTGTTCGTTTTTGCAGAGTTCCATAAATCTGTCACCCTGTCTTCCTGCACGATAGCAAGCAGTACAGAAGCTAGGGAGATACTCCAAATCTAAAAGCCAATTAATAACTTCATCAAGGCTTCGGTTGTCGTTTACCTCAAACTGACGGCTGTCCTCATTCTCTTCCTCTTTATAGTAGCCACCAACGCTGGTGCGTGAACCACCTGAAATTTGAGAAATGCCAAGTTCAAGAAGTTGCTCTCGGCAGGCTTTACTCTCGCGTGTGGAAACAATCATTCCCGTATAGGGAACAGCAATACGAATACAGGCAACAATTTTTGCGAAGGTTTCATCGTCAACGCCGTTATCAAATGTTGAAGGATCAATATCGTCTGCACGACGAATACGAGGTACGCTGATGGTATGAGGGCCAACTCCAAAAGTAGCTTCTAAATGTTCTGCATGCATAAGCAATCCAGCAAATTCATAGCGGTAACCCTCAAGGCCAAAAAGCACACCAAGGCCAACATCATCAATTCCTGCGCGCATGGCTCGGTCATGGGCTTCGGTGTGCCAAGCGTAATTATGCTTCGGTCCCGTGGGATGAAGTTCCTCATAGCTTTTTCGGTTATAGGTTTCCTGGAAAAGAATGTACGTGCCAATTTCAGCTTCTTTAAGTTTGCGATAGTTTTCTTCTGTTGTTGCGGCAATGTTTACATTGGCTCTGCGGATAGCGCCGTTTTTATGTTTAACGGAATAGATGGTTTTGAGACATTCCAATACATATTCAATAGGATTGTTGATAGGGTCTTCCCCAAGTTCAATAGCGAGGCGCTTGTGCCCCATATCCTGAAGAGCAATAACTTCAGCAGTAATTTCTTCCTGGGTGAGCTTTTTGCGTGCAATGTTTTTATTTTTGAGGTGATAGGGGCAATACGTACAACCGTTAACGCAGTAATTGGAAAGATAGAGCGGAGCGAATAGTACAATGCGATTTCCGTAGTAGTCTTCTTTAATTTCGCGCGAAATTTTGAACATTTCTGAAACAAGCTCGGTGTCTTCGCAGGCGAGAAGTACACTAGCCTCACGATGAGAGAGCCCCTTTCCCTTGCGGGCTTTGTCAAGGAGGGAAGAAACAAACGCGGTGTCTTTTGCCTGCATATCGGCGTAAGCAAGCGTATCGATGATTTCCTGATGGTTAATAAAATCGTCAGCATTAGGCGATTTTACGTCGTACATTATTGCCTTCTTTCGTATAGCCAAACACTGGTAAACGCACTCATTTTATTCACTGTCTATAGGTAAGTGAATTGCTTGAAACAAGAATATGATAAAAATACTTTCAAGAATTAAGAGAACTATATAAAGGATAGTGGAAATAATGCTTAATACTCCCAAAGGACTTCGAATGCATATCGGACTATTCGGTAGACGCAACGTTGGGAAATCGAGCGTTCTTAATGCAATCACCAATCAAGAAACGAGTATTGTTTCTAATGTGGCAGGTACAACAACTGATCCTATTGATAAAGCGATGGAACTTTTGCCGCTTGGACCCGTGCTTTTTGTTGATACGGCAGGTGTCGACGACGATCAAGAAGCTATTGGAAAGCTTCGTACAAGAAAAACTGCGCAGGTGCTTGATAGATGCGATATGGCACTGGTGGTAACTGAGGCAGGTACATGGAGTTCGTATGAAACAGAACTATGCGAACAATTGAAATCTCGTGGTATTACGGTGCTTTTAATCTTCAATAAAATGGATGCTTTTGAAGGTAAAACCCTCGAAGAATGTTCACAGGAAGTACCAAATGAATATCGCACTTTGCCTGCAGTGGGTATGTGTGCAATCCAAAGCAATGGAGCAAAATCGGGTGTGTTCGCCCTTCGAGAGGCAATCATCGAGCATGCTCCCGATGAGTTCATTGAAGATCTTGCTATTGTGGGAGATATTGTTGAACCAGGTTCAACAGTTATGCTTGTGGTGCCCATAGATAAAGAGGCGCCAAAAGGGCGTCTGATTTTGCCACAGGTGCAGGTGATTAGAGATCTACTCGATTCGGGAAGTCATGCATACGTGGTTCAGGTTGAGGAATTGGCTTCTGCGCTCGCAAATCTTAAAAACCCTCCGGCGTTGGTGATAACGGATTCTCAAGCTTTTGCAGAAGTATCAAAAATTGTTCCGGAAGATATTCCTCTTACGGGTTTTTCGGTATTATTCTCGCGCTTTAAGGGAGACTTGGTAACCCAGGTACAAGGCATAAAAACACTCTCTCGCCTGACGGAAACTTCCAAAGTTTTAATTGCGGAAGCGTGCACCCATCACCCTATTGAAGAAGATATAGGAACAGTAAAAATCCCTGCTCTCTTGCGCAAGTCAATTGGCAAAAACCTTTCGATAGACAATGTGAGAGGTGTAACTTTTCCTGAAAATCTCGCAGAATATGATTTGGTTATTCACTGTGGTGGGTGCATGTTTAATCGAAGAAGAATGCTCTCGCGTATTCATGCCTGTGTAGCCGCAGAGGTTCCTGTGACCAACTACGGATTGGTGCTTGCTTACTATAACGGTGTTTTTGAGCGCTCAATTCAGGTATTTCAAAGTTCGCTTAATGGTTGACAGAATGAGGAAATGAGCCTCTGAGATAGGCTATAATCGTTGCGTTCAATACACTTCCCAGGAGGCCAACGGCATGCGCATTGGATTTGATAACGATAAGTACATTTCGCTTCAGGCAGAGCACATTCGCAATAGAATTACGGAATTTGGTGGCAAACTCTACTTAGAATTTGGTGGCAAGATTTTTGATGACTATCATGCGTCGCGTGTTTTGCCCGGTTTTGAGCCCGATTCTAAAATTCGTATGCTTAAAAGTTTGGTTGATGAAGTTGAAATCATTATCGCCATTAACGCAAACCATATTGAGAAAAGCAAGGTTCGGGGAGATTTGGGCATTACCTACGATGAAGATGTTTTGCGATTGATGGACATTTTGCGCGGCTTGGGTTTTTACGTAAGCACGGTCGTTGTAACTCACTACGCAAATCAACCTGCTGCCGAGGCGTTTAGGCGCCAACTTGATTCATTGGGCATCAAGAGTGCTTTGCACTACCCCATTGCGGGCTATCCGTATGACATTGATCATATTGTGAGCGATGAGGGTTATGGAAAAAATGATTATATTGAAACAACACGCCCCTTGGTTGTGGTAACAGCGCCTGGTCCCGGATCAGGGAAAATGGCAACGTGTCTTTCTCAGATTTATCATGAAAACAAGCGTGGCGTTAAGGCGGGTTATGCAAAATACGAAACCTTCCCCGTGTGGAACTTACCGCTTAAGCATCCTGTGAATGTTGCGTATGAGGCAGCAACAGTTGATCTCGATGACGCAAATGCAATTGATCCTTTCCACTTGGAAGCGTATGGAAAAACTACTATCAACTACAATCGTGACATTGAAATATTCCCTGTACTTAAAACCATGATGGAGCGTATTTTAGGGGAAAGTCCCTATCAATCCCCAACTGACATGGGCGTTAATATGGCGGGCATGGCAATTGTTGATGATGATGCGGTTCGAGAAGCTGCAAACATGGAAATTGTTCGCCGTTATTTCCAAGCAGCGGTTGATTACAAGAAAACCTCTACGGGGAAAGATCAGGTTGAAAAACTTGAGCTTCTCATGAACAAGGTAGGAGTAACGCCGAGTCTTTCTCCTGCTCGCAGCATTGCGTTATTGAAGGAAGAAACAACAGGCGCGCCAGCGGGTGCTATGGTTTTACCTGATGGAAGCGTTGTTACGGGTAAAACTTCCAACTTACTTGGTGCCGCATCGTCTTTGTTGATGAACGCTTTAAAGGGGGTATCAGGCGTAGAGGATGATATTTATGTTTTGAGTGATGCGGTTATTGAGCCAATTTGTGCGCTTAAAACTGGTTGTCTGCACAGCCGAAACCCCCGTTTGCATTCTGACGAAACTTTGATTGCACTTTCTATTTGCTCTGCTACTGATCCTTTGGCGGCAAAACTTGTTGAACATATTGAAGACCTACGTGGTTGCGATGCGTTTTTCTCTGTCATTATTTCGTCGACCGACGCGGACTTATATCGTACCTTAGGGATTAACGTGTGCTGTGAACCTAAATACGAACAGCATCGCTATTATCACAAGTAATTGTTTTAAGGATTTAACTCATCGATTTTTGATTGCGCTATAATTGGGAGCGCAATCTGCGGGCGTCGTATAATGGTTATTACTCGGGCTTCCCAAGCCTGCGACGCGGGTTCGATTCCCGTCGCCCGCTCCAGCTATGTTGCGCCGTTCCTTCGAACGGCGTTTTTTGTTGCACTGCGCTACGAAGTACGGTGATTTTACAAAATAGTTTAAAGAACAAAGGAACGGCGAGAACTTTGAAAAGCATACGTTGTTGTTTTTTTTCAACGAGGTTAGGGGGAATCGAACCCATTAGGGTGGAATTCCGAAAAAAAGCGTCCAGTGAACGCTTTTTAGGAATTCGCCTGAGGCGTAGGCCGAAGAGGGTGAGGCTTGTGAAACAAGCCGAGATTCCCGTCGCCCGCTCCAGCTATGTTGCGCCGTTCCTTCGAACGGCGTTTTCCGTATAAAGGCCCTTTAATTCAACATTTCAATACGTATTGGTGAAATTTCTTATGTAGACACGTTATTGGTATAGAATGAGCATGGCAAATATTTTGTGTAAGTTTGGGCTGATGAAGAGCCGTTTAGCCAATGGCATATAGCGACCAAAAATTTGGGAGGAATCAAGAAATGTTTTGTTCTAATTGCGGAAAAGAAAATGTCGATGGCGCACACTTCTGTGAACAGTGTGGATCACCTATGGAGCCAGCTCCTCAACCTGCAGCACAACCTCAACCCGCGCCTGTACCACCTGCCGCTCCCCAGCAATCAGCTCAGACAGTTTCTCAGCCTCAATGTCAGCAAGCCAACGCGGCTAATGATCCCATGTATGTTTCTATTGTTTCTCCTGAATATGTGGTTGAAGAAAAAGACAAAACTCTTCGCTTGATCAATTTTATTTTCTGCATCATTTCCTTGGTCGCAACGTGCTGGGCCGTCATCCCACTTGCCTGGATGATTCCAATGACAGTACATAGCTGGGGTATTTATAAGGGTACTAAGCCTAACACCACTGGTTTTGGCGTATGCACTCTTATTTTTGTAACTCTTGTTGGTGGTATCTTGCTTCTTTGTTCCAAGAAGGATAAGTAAATCAAAAAAAATGCCACGAGGTAGAAAATCCTCGTGGCATCAATCCAAATAAAAGCTTTCTGGCAGCCAGCGTATTATTCACTCTGGTTTGGGAAGGTGAAATAAGAGCTATGGCACAACTGGTAGACAAGCAATTTTTGGCTAATTAAAAGCGGAGTCAATCTTAGCGGCCATCTTTTCCTTAATTTCTTTTTCTTTTTCAGTATCCAGAGCCCATTTGCCGCAGACATTGCCACGGGTAAGAACGCTACCTTCTTTGACACCATAAGGCAATTCGGAAAGGGGGATGCTTCGGAATTCACCGCGAGAGAATTCGCATACAGCTTGCTTGTCTTCAATGCGGTCGACGATGATGGTTTCCATAACGACTCCTGTCTTCGTGGAAGCAGTTCCTGACTCACGATAAGGCTATCGGGGGCGAAGAAAAGCTTTGGGGAATAAGCGTCAAAAAAAGATGACACTGCTGCTATAAACGCGTGCAATGCGCATAGCAACACTATCTAGTATAGTCTTTTGTTTGCGCAGGTAAATGGCGTGTTTTTGAGATTATATTTCAATATGCTATTGAAAAAACAAAAGCACTTAGCTTCAAAAGTTAGACCTCACCTTTTTCCGTTTCCCATTCAATGGTTTTACCATCGCATGTTGCAATAATGGAGCCATTGAGGTCGGTGCGATAAATCATTACTCCATTTTTCTCCAGCGCAGAAAGGGCTTTTTTGGTTGGATGCCCATAGTCATTACCTGTGCCAACCTCAATTACCGCCCATTCAGGACTAAGCGAAGCAACAAGGTCATTGGTTGTAGAGGTTTTACTTCCGTGATGTCCAACCTTGAGCACATCAACGTGCCCTGCTTGAGCCTTGGCGATAACTGAAGAGGAGGCGTCTCCTGTGAAAAGAAAAGATTTTTCACCCTTGGTTACTTTAAGAATGGTGGACCAATCGTTGAGGTCATCGTAGTCTGCGTTTAGAAAAGGCGATAAGATTTCGATAGAGCAATCCTGTTCGTCATAGATGCTTGTCCCTCGAGTGGTGGCATTGATCTTTAAGCCTTTATCAGCTACTGCTTCAAGAAAGTGTTCGTAGGTTTTGGTGGTGTGGGTTACTTTGGGAGCCCAAACTTCTCCAATATCAAATGACTGCAGTACTTCTGCCATGCCCCCGATATGGTCTGAGTGGGGGTGGGTGGCAACAACGTAATCGATTCTTGAATAGCCAAGATTTTTGATGTAGCTCTTTACAGTGTTGGCTTGGTCCCATTCTCCGGCATCGATAAGCAGTGTTTTTCCGTCGGGCAATTCCAAAAATTCGCTATCCCCTTGGCCAACATCGATGAAATGGGCAGTAAGAGTATTGGAGGGTGTTGGCTGAGCTGACTGTTGGGAAGAAGAGCATCCAGAAAAACAGCAGATAAAAAGACAAAGGGTAGCTACTACTGCTGCGATGCGAGAGATATGTTTCATTGAAAGCCTTTGGTTGATGTTGATGATTGCGTGCCCTAAAGCCAATTGTGCTTTGTACATTCCTAATGATAATAATGTTTAAAATCTCTACACTGATAATTCAAGCGATAATAAAAAAGCTCATTATGTGAAAGGAATAGGTCATGAAGCCTTTAGGAATTAGAGATATTGTTGGCCCTATTATGGTTGGACCTTCTTCTTCGCATACGGCGGGGGCACTTCGTATTGCGAGTATGGTACGAAATTTACTTACCGATGAACCTGCACGCGTAACGTTTGTTTTATATGGTTCGTTTGCTCATACCTATCGCGGTCACGGTGCCGATAGAGCATTGGTCGCAGGGCTTTTGGGTCTCCACACCGATGATTTACAGGTTAAGAATTCGTTTGATCTTGCGAAGGAAGAAGAACTTGAGTTTTCGTTTGAACCTGATCCGCATACTAAAGTCGCGCATCCTAATACGGTGGATGTTTCAGTAACTGATCGTTCAGGAAATTCTGTTACGGCACGTGGCGTTTCTATTGGAGGTGGAGCGGCTGAATTGGTTCGCATTGATGGCATTGATGTGCATGTTACGGGCGAGTTTAATAACATGATTGTTCGCCAGCAAGACTTGCCAGGAACACTTGCTCATATTGCTGGTACGCTAGGCAATGCAGGCATCAATATTGGCACCTCTGCTCTACACCGCAAACGTGTTGGTGGAGAAGCTTTCACAGTATTAGATATTGACGATTTTGTTCCAGATGACGTCATTGCGGATATTTTGGCTTTCCCTTCTGTAGAAACCGTGCGTTTCATTCCTGCTGATGGCTTGCATAGGGCACCTGATGAGGGAAAACCAGCGATGAATGTCGACGTGGCCTTAAAGGTGTTTCAAGACCTTGATTTTGAAAATGCTGCACAGCTTTTGAACTATTGCATCAAAAACAATCGAATGATAAGCGAAGTGGCAGAAGAGAGAGAATATGCGCTGCTTGCAAGTAAAGGTATTTCTGAGGGTGTTCTTGATAGCTATTTAGCGCGTGCTCTCTCGGTGATGAAAAATTCTGCAGTTCAGCCAATACGACAGCCCACCCCTTCAATGGGCGGCTTGATTGGTGGAGAAGCTTCAAGGCTTCATGTTCTTGAGGAATCTGGCTTGGGCGTGCGAGGGCAGCTTATTGCTCTTGCAACGCGGAATGCCCTTGCGGTATTGGAAACCAATGCAACTATGGGGTTGATTGTGGCTGCGCCAACAGCGGGTTCGGCAGGAGTAATTCCTGCGGTTTTGCTAGCCTTACAAGAAGTGCATACATTTAGCGATGCGCAGCTGTGTCAAGCTCTAAAAAATGCTGGAGCAATTGGCGCCATCATTGCGCGTAATGCTACCGTTTCTGGGGCAGAAGGTGGTTGCCAGGCAGAGATTGGCTCGGCTGCTGCTATGGCGGCAAGTGCGGCCGTTGAGCTGCTTGGTGGTACGCCTGAAATGTGCTTGACAGCGGCAGGTGATGCATTGGCTAACATGCTGGGGTTAGTATGCGACCCTATTGGTGGCTTGGTTGAAGCGCCGTGTCAGAAACGCAACGCAGCAGCTGCGGTGAATGCGCTTTCTGCGGCCCAGATGGCGCTTGCGGGAATCAAGGGCGTTGTTCCCTTCGACGAAGTGGTTGATGCCATGTTTAAGGTTGGTCGAAGCATCCCCTACGAATTGCGCGAAACGGCATTAGGCGGCATGGCTGCTTGCCCTTCGTGCTCAAAGTTTTGTTTCTAGTTCCTATTTCGCTGTTGTTCGTTACGCTTGCGGTTGCGCAGGTTTTCAACCGTTCCCTGCATACCGTGGGGAACATACTCAATGCTGTCTAAATCGCTGGGCAGATAATCAACTAAGCTCACTTTTTCGCTTGGGTTCCAGTTTTCGGGGATAGGTCCCGGAAGTGCCATTAAAGCATGTATGCGTGCTTCTTTTGGAATAAACTTTTCTTCGTAGGCGCTCAATGTAAGATCGCATGTATCGGCAGCAAATCCATGTATTTGGAGCTCGTATTCGATAGAAGATTCAGGTGAAATTGAAAGATCGCTGGGTTTTTCGTGATGGTTGGCGCTATTGGATTGATTATCAAAGTCAGCGCTCGACTCCTCGAAGAGAAACGCACGGGGTGAAACGGTCGTATTCTCTTTGCTGGGCGCATTAATTTCATGAGTCTCGTTGGCAATTCGCACATTTCTTTGCAGGTCACGCGTGACCCATTTGAGTTGGTATCCGGCAAGTTCAAGTTGTTCAAGTGTCCAGTCAAAGAAGGGCTGACTATCGGTTTTCACGTGAAACGTTCCGCTCTCGCCCAAAAATGTGCGATATGCCATTAAACGACGGCTATCGGTAATGCGGTTGAGCGCTTCCTTCTTTCGAGGAAAAGGTGTAGGAAAATTGATATGAACAACATCAATTTCTCCAGGTAAAAAGAGCGATTCAATTCCGTGGGCGGAATCGTGCATGAAGAAAATGTTTGAGAGAGACTCTTTCGCGGCTCGTTCAACCGCAAAAGAAACACACATACGCTCATAGTCAATGCCAATGAAAAGATCGTTAGGGAATTCTTTTGCAACGCGGGTTGTCCAAATGCCCTTCCCGCAACCCAAATCTAAATGGACTCGCTTTGCCTGAGGCATAAGCTCGCGCCAATGTCCGCGCATCTCCCATGGGTTAGAAACATAGTATTCCTTGTACCAATTGAGGCGCTGTTCGGTAAGTTTTGATTTGCGGAAATGAGCCACCCATAACTCCTTCTTAATTGTTCGTTAGCAGAATAACAAACAGTGGCCTTTCGTTAAACAGTGCGCACTTTTGCTACAGCCGTATTAGTGCTGTTAGTACAACAAAGAAAGAATTGAATGAACCCACATTGATGACAATATGATTGCGAAACTTGTTGTGGCGATTGCGAAAGAAACGCAGGTAATGCGAACATCTTTTCTGTTTGTTCCTTGTATGGCACCAGGGAGATTTATTTCATTGTGGTAGACATATATCAATCCGAGCATAACATTTCCTGCTGCCAGCATAATGCCTGTAAACATGATTTCGCTCGGGGCGCCAGGCAACATAAGACCTGAAAGCTCCCATGTCCTTAAAAGAGTTATTTCGGTAGGAATAACACTAAGAGCTGAAATAGCTGCTCCAAGAGGGGAAAACGCCATGCTTATCCAGAATAGAGCCATTGAGAATGTGATTTTCATAGTGTTCCCCTCTCTCGTGCTGCCAGGTAAGGCAAAGGGTAAACCTGAGAGACTGCTGCCAAACATTGCATGCGCAAAGGATGTGCTTGCTCTAAACAGCGTTGCGTTTATGAAGCAACGCTGCTCGTGGTAACTATGCAGGGCAAGCGTTGCGCACTTGCCGTCTGCAGGGTGTAACCGTTTGGCACGAAATGGATAAGATCCCTAGCCTTATCCAAAACGGGGAATATGAAATTGGAAACAAGATAGCAAATTATTGCGCGAATAATGATTGAACCCATAGAATTGGGCGGTATGCGCTAGTAGGTGGTTGCTATGAGCGCTTGCGACCATGAAACAGCAACAATGATGGCAAATGAAGCGCATACAAGAGCGCCTGCAATGCAAATAATTCGATAATTGCGCTTATCTGTGCCGTGAATTAGGTCGGGTAAATCAAGGTTGTTTTAAATAGGTAACCCGCCGCAAGGAAGGTGTTAGCAGTAGCCAGAACCATTGCAATGATCATTATCTTGGTGGGAGAGCCCCCATGGACAAGACCAGGTTCATCCCATCGCATGGGAATAGATTGGTCGTTTGGAACGATACCGATGGCCGCGATTGAAACAACAATCGGAACAAGAACTATTGCAACCCAGAACAACAGCATTGGCATGCTGATTTTCATAATGCCCCCTGTCCTCGTCTGTGACTAGGTCGCTTAATCTCGAATCGGGGGATGGGATTAAGTTATCCTCAAAATATCAGAAAGGCACACTGTGTTTAAGAGCTAAATACCGCACCTTTGTAATAACGATAAATAACGATAAATAGTGCCAATAAAACCAATAGGTCGTTAACAGGCTGAAAAGAAACAGCATAGTATTGTTAAGTATGCTAACTCTAGGTAAGCATGTTTCAATGTGCCCAGGTTATGACTTAAGGGGTGCGCAAATCCTATGTACTCTGAATGGTGTGTGAAAACACCATGGTTATGTGGGTATTGGTAGTGTTTTACTGAAGAAGGTTTTTGTTAAGCCACGCAATAATATCGTCTGATTCATACAGCGGCTTACCGTCAATAAACAGGCAGGGAACTTGACGCTTGCCACCAACTTCGATGAGTTTTTCAGCTGCCTCAGGGTTGCTGGTGATATCGCTCAGTGGAATCTCGATGGCATGCACAGCCATATAGCGCATGACCTTTTTGCAATAGGGGCAGCTTGGTTTAATGAACAGTTCAAGTTCGTGAGTACTTTCCATAAGGACTCCAATCTCGCCTTTTCTTCCATGATAGCTATGGAGTGTCGTGCTGAACGTGGGAATGTGTCGAATGGAGCAATGATAGATATGGTAAAAGATGCAACTTTGCCATCATGGTTAAGTATAAGAACTGAACAGTATTCCATCAACAGCTTTCAAGTAGTTAAGTAACGTACACACTTAGCTGCGAGCTAATGAAACAGGATTTCTGTTTGGGTATTGTTTTCATGAGAAGGCTGATGGTGTGCAGAATCTGTAGCCTTCTGAATGAACGATTCCCCATAGAAAGGAAACATCGTGAACGGTCAGCAGCAAAACAACTATCAGCAAACACCTCAAACTCAACCTTCTCCTAGTCAGTGTGTTTCGTCAGTTCCACCGTCAAAATCAGGTATAGCAATTGCTGGTTTTATACTTGGTCTTATTGCTATTCTTACTTCGTTTATTCCGATTGTTAATAACTTTTCCATGTTGCTTGCAGTGCTTGGTTTAATTTTCGGTATTGTTGGCTTGGTTGGAATAAGCCGCGGGAAAAAGAGTGGCAAGGGACTTGCAATTGCTGCCATTGTTATTTGTGTAGTTTCGGGTGCTATTGTAGTTGGTACTCAAAGCATGTTTTCTGCAGCATTAGATGAGGCAACTTCAGCTACTACGACGAATGTTGCAAGTTCGTCAAACCAAGATTCTTCTTCGAGTAGCCCCACGTCAATGGCATCCGATTCAGGAGTATCAGCTGAATACAAAAATGCTCTTGCTAAGGCGCAAACGTACAGTGATACCATGCATATGTCTAAGCAGGGAATTTACGATCAGCTTACTTCTGAATATGGTGAGAAGTTCCCAGCAGATGCAGCTCAGTATGCAATAGACAACATTAAAGCAGACTGGAACGCTAATGCTTTGGCAAAGGCAAAGATGTATCAAGACCAGATGAACATGTCCGCTTCTGCAATCCATGACCAATTAACATCCGAATATGGAGAGCAGTTCACAGCCGATGAAGCAGATTATGCAATTGCTAACCTGTAGGAAAACATTCCCCTCCGTTGTTTGAAACTTCAGCGTACCAAGGCTCTATGATTGCTAAGATGACCACTGTAAGGAAAAGACGGAGAAGAAGGAAGCGTCGCGTGAAAGAACCTCTTACGGAAGAGTTATTACAAGATCTTCTTTCTTCTCCGTGTCCGAAAGCCTTTGTTGATAAAAATAGAATTTCATATCGCAGCTTGTCTGAGTATTTGCAGCAGCTTTTAGAAGAAAAGAATCTTGAACGTTCAAAAGTTGTACGGGAAGCAGGTATAAACGAAACCTTTGGATATCAGATTTTTAAAGGAACTCGAAAAGCTTCGCGCAATAAAATACTACAGCTGGCATTTGCTATGCATCTTTCCCTTCGCGAAACCGATCGCCTTCTGCAAGCTGCGGGATTGAACGAGCTTTATTGTAAAACTCGTAGGGATGCTATCATCATTTTCTGTGTTCAAAAAGGGTATTCTTTGCAAAAGACTGATGAAGAGCTCTATCGTTTTAAAGAAGAGACAATCTGTCAATGAACCAGCCCTTAAACAATCGAGCTAATTCTTCAAATTCGAGCAGTGATGAGCTCGATGCTTTTCTGTCTTTAGTTGATTCCGATAATGAATATCGGGTAGATGAAGTGCTCAAGGAATCATCGTTTGAAAGAACCGAAAAGGTGTCTAAGGTTAATCTAGACGGAAAGGTTGAAGGACCATTTATCCGAAAATACCTAGAGGCGGGATCGGGTTTAGGGTCAGTCTATCAGGTTATTTATGAGGCGCAGAAGCAGCGCTCGTTTACCTATATCCCGAAGATTTATTCTTGTTATTGCATTAAAGACAACTTGGTTGTTGTGATGGAGTATGTGCAAGGCGAAACGTTGCAGGACGTGATATATCGGCTTGACCCCTCGCCCTCTTTAGTCATGGACGTTTTTCCGCGAATTTGCGCAGCTGTTCGCGAGCTACATGAAGAATTTAACCCTCCGATTATTCACCGTGATCTGAAACCCTCCAATATTATTCTTTCGTACGGCAAACTTATGCTTATTGATTTCGGAATTGCACGTATCTATTGCGACGGCTCTGAAACTGATACGGTTCATTTTGGTACACGTGATTACGCTCCACCTGAACAATATGGCTTTGGGCAGACAGATCAACGTAGCGATATATACGCACTTGGAATGTTGCTGTTCTATTGTTTTACGGAACGTAACGCTGATGCGAAAGACCGTGAAAGAAAGTTTGCTCACGCTTATGTCCCTGATCCGTTCCGGCAGATAATTTTGCGATCATGTGCATTTAATCCCGAAGATCGTTTTTCTAACATTCGCGAACTTGAAGAGGTATTTAATCAAGTTTGCATGGAATATTTTTATGCTGAAAATAGAAAAACCAAAAACAAAACTAAAAACAAAGCCGAAGCGCCAGCTACTTTGGCTACACAGCCAATAGGGGATTTGCGATTGAATCAGGTAGCACAATCAGCTCAAGCAGCACGATTGACTACGGAGTTACAATCAACTCAATCGAGCCAGGATCAAAAAAGAAACAGTGTTTCGTCTGTGTTCGCGCGAATTCCTATAGGGATTGGTATTGCGTGGAATGTTCTGCTCGGTTTGTCCTGGCTAACCATCATTGTTGCCTGCTTTGTTGCGTGCTTTAACCCCGATCCTTCTTTGCCCGAGGTAAATTATCCGCTCTGGTTTAGGGCAGTTGAATACTTCCTTTTTCTGGGTCTTTCATCGACGTGTATCTGCTACGAGCTTTCCGATAGACGCCTGCTGCGGCGCAGATTTTCCGCCCTTAGGCAGATACCGCTTTTGTGGGAATTTGTGATTATCGCAGTTGGAGCGCCCTTTATTTTGGCTGTTTCTATGACGATTGCGGCACAATTTGTGGTGCCTAGTGGAGTGCCTTTAAACCTTTGATAAGAAAAGGCACGGGTGATCAATTTCGCCCGTGCCTTTGTTTTCCGTATTGGCCAAGAACAGGAATGTTGGCACTCCGTTCAGTAACCCGGTGTCATTGAAGTTTAACCCTTATTTCTTGATGCTCTTGAAAGCTTCGGTTTGGGCTTTGATGCCACGTTCAGCTGCGAAACGCTCGATAGAGGTTGCGCCAAAGAAGCCATCGATACCTGGAACATTTTCAATAATGTAGGCAGCATCTTTAGGTTCAGCGATTGGACCACCGTGGCAAATAACAAGAGCATCAGGATTGATGTCTTTAACAACCTTAACGATACCCGTGATAATTCCAACGCAATCTTCAAGCGTGCGTGCAGTTTCTGCGCCAATGGTGCCGCCGGTAGTAAGACCCATGTGAGCAACGATAATATCAGCGCCAGCTTTGGTCATTGCTGCTGCCTGCTCTTCGTCGAAAACATAGGGGCAGGTAAGCATATCGAGCTTATGAGCTTCAGCAATCATGTCTACTTCAAGGTCATAGCCCATGCCTGTTTCTTCGAGGTTCTGGCGGAAAACGCCATCAATCAAGCCAACCGTTGGGAAGTTCTGAACGCCATTGAAGCCTTGGTCTTTAAGCTGCTGAAGGTATTTTCTCATAACGCGGAAGGGGTCGGTGCCGCAAACGCCTGCAAGCACAGGGGTATCCTTAACAACAGGCAACACTTCTGCGCCCATTTCGACCACAATCTGGTTGGCATCACCATAGGAAAGCAATCCTGCCAAAGATCCGCGACCGGCCATGCGGAAACGACCAGAATTGTAAATTACGAAAATATCTGCACCACCTGCTTCAGCGGATTTAGCGGTGATGCCAGTGCCAGCGCCAACACCCAGCAAAATGTTGCCTTCAGCGAGTGATTTGCGGAAACGATCAAGAATTTCTGCACGGGATAATTCAAGCATAATAACTCCTTCATTTTTAAGGCTGCTATGAAAAGCGGCCAAGGTACCAAATTAGTTTTCTTCCATTAAATCGATGAGTTTTTGAGCAGCCGCAATAGCAAATTCATCGTCATTGATGTGCGCGTCTAGTTCGATAATAGTTGCTTTATCAGGGGAAATGTTGCTCTTTAAAGTTTCGAAGAGCGCAGTGTCTTCCTCGGGTCCCCAGAAAGGCTGACCTTCGGCGTCGATCATAGAAACACCCTTAAGGGGAAGCATGCAAACGCAAGGACCCGTTGAAAGATTAATTTTAGAAGCAATTGTTTCACCAATCTGTTTGTTTTCTTCGGTGGTGGTGCGCATAAGCGTTACGGTTGGGTTGTGCCTGTAAAGGTTGCGCTGTGTAAATTGTTCAGGCACGGTTTCCCAAGGACCAAAGTTAACCATATCGAGTGCTCCCACACTGATGACAGTAGGTACGCCATTGAGAGCTGCCGCCTCACAGCGTTCAGGACCAGCTGCCAAAACACCGCCAACGATTTCGTCGCACCATTCGGTGGTGGTTAAATCGAGCACGCCTTTGATAAAGCCACCATTAACGAGTGCTTCCATACACTTTCCACCGGTTCCTGTAGCGTGGAATACGAGCACCTCGTAGCCTTTATCGGCCAGGTAGGCTTGGGCTTTCTGGATGGCGGGGGTGGTTACGCCAAACATGGTAGCTGCAACTAAGGGCTTTGCGTCTTCTTCTTGAGGACGTGCAAATTCCAGCATGCCTGCCATGGCATGAACAGCGTTATTGAAGATGGTGGTCGAGAAGCTGTTAATGCCCTCTACGTCAACAATGGAAGGAAACATGGCAATGTCGGAGGTTCCAACATAGGGAGCAACGTCGCCCGATGCCATAGTGGAAACCATTACCTTCGGCACTCCGATAGGGAGTTTACGCATGCCAGCGGTTGCAATGCTTGTTCCACCAGAGCCTCCCATGGAAAACACGCCATCAAAACGACCATTTGCGTAAAGGCTCGGGAGTAGCTTTTCGATACCACGGGCCATGGTTTCGGTTGCGAAGGCACGATCCTTTTTCTCAACGATAACCGACATATCAATGTCTACTGCTGCCGCAACTTCGGTGTTGCTTACGTCTGGCATGGTAAGAGGATCAAACACTCCGCAGTGAATAGTGAAAGTCTCAATGCCAAGCTCTTGGAAACGTTTCTGCACGTAGGCGAACTCTTCACCCTTCGTATCAAACGTGCCAATAATTGCTACTGTTTTCACAAGACCTCCTTTGATGATAGGGATTTGAACATGTTCAGTTTAGTATTCAAAGGGTTTTAGCTCAATGGGATTCTCGATTGGCTAGATTTGCGAATATGAAAGGGAACGCTGTCGGTTTGTACTGACTATTTGAAAGCAACGGCGTTTCAACAATGCAAAAACAAAGTGAGGTATTGATAAAACTCGTGCTAGGGTGATAAAAGTTGCGATACCATGCCTAAATAATTACCGGACGAAAAAGGAAGGGCAGTTGCTGATGGGTCTCTCTCTATTCAAGAATAACCCGTTGAAGAAAGTGAACCATGCCCCTTGTTCGTCTTCGGATTCGCGTCCTTTGGTAATCATTGTCCATGCCTCTGTTGGCTCAGGTCACAGAAGCGCTGCGCAGGCGGTTGCGCAGGCTATGGAAACCCTGCGTGGTCAGCATGAAAATCTTCCCGAAAACACTGAAATTGCCGTGCTTGATATTTTGGATTACGGCGGTATTCGCTTTAGTGGTGAAAAAACGGCAAGCCTTTTTACGGGCGTGATGAGTCCAGTCTATGACGTAACGTGGCACCATATTTTTACGGGGCGCATTTTATGGGGAGGGGCTTCGGGCTGGTCACCCGTGATGTTTTGGAAGTTTACTGATTTAGTACGAGAACGCAGGCCAATCGCTATTATCGCTACGCATATTGTTGCGGCGAACTGCGCGGTGGCTGCACGAATGGAAACGGGTCAGAACTTCCCTATTGCCTGTGTCCCAACTGACTACGGTGTTGAAGGCTTATGGCCTCATTTATATACCGATTTGTTCTGCGCTGCCGACGATTTTATGATTAAAGAGTTACTACCCCGAAGGGTTCCTCGTGATCATATTGCGGTTACCGGTATTCCTGTACGTGTGGGCTTCGACGAAGAACACGATACTGTAGCTATTCGTGAACGGTTTTCGCTTCCCCAAGACAAAATGATTGCTTTAGTAATGGCGGGCGCCAAATACTCGGAGCCGTATTTTCCATTTCGCAGAATCGTCGAGCCTATGTTCGGAGAACTTTCGAACTTCCTTGATATGCACTTCGTGTTTTTAGCGGGCGAAGATTATACCTATGCCGAGCATCTGAAGCAGGTATTTAAGGAGCGCGGCATCACGAATGTTTCGGTGTTCAATTATGTGGAGGACATGGTTGATCTGATGTCTGCGAGCGATTTGATTGTTGCCAAATCGGGAGGCTTAGCCGTAACTGAATGTATCTGTGCGCGCCTGCCACTTATTTTGGTGGGAAAATCGTATGGCCAGGAGCGCGCCAATACCTATACGGTAACAAGAGTCGGAGCTGCTCTTGAAGCGGAAACCGCAAAAGATCTTGTTTATCAGCTCAGACGTGTGCATCAAACTCCTTACATTTTGGATCAAATGAAAGAAAAAGGCGAAGTGATTCGTCGTCCTAATTCCGCTTTTGATGTTTGCGTTGCAACGCTTGATTTGGTCGGAAAAGTCACGCCGCCAAAAAAGCACTTTATGAAGGTGTATATTGGTGGGAAACCTGTCCACGCACGATAAGTATTCAAACGAAAAGGAGTATGTCATGGAGGCATATAAACAAGAGTTCATCGAATTTATGGTGGAAAGTGACGTCCTTAAATTTGGCGAATTCACGCTTAAGAGTGGCAGAAAATCTCCTTTCTTTATGAATGCAGGTGCCTATGTAACAGGGGATCAGCTTCATCGATTGGGTTTGTATTATGCTCAAGCAATCCATGATAATTTCGGTCTTGATTTTGATGTCGTTTTTGGCCCAGCATATAAGGGAATTCCTCTAAGCGTTGTTACCGCGATGGCAATCCATGAGCTCTACGGCAAAGAAGTTCGTTATTGTTCTAATCGTAAAGAGGTTAAAGATCACGGCGATACGGGCATTTTGCTTGGCAGTGACCTTAACGACGGAGATCGTATTGTTATGGTTGAAGATGTAACTACGTCGGGCAAGTCAATCGAGGAAACCTATCCCATTATTACCTCTCAAGCAAAGGTGAAAGTTAAGGGCTTGATGGTTTCTCTTAACCGTATGGAGGTTGGAAAGGGTGGCAAAATGTGCGCACTTGATGAGGTGAGCGAGCGCTACAGTTTCCCTACGGCCTCCATTGTTAGCATGGAAGAGGTTACCGAACATCTCTATAACCGTGAATGCCAGGGACGCGTTGTTATTAACGACGAAATCAAAGCAGCTATTGACGCTTACTACAAAGAATACGGTGCAAAAAAATAAAGCTTGCTAAGGCTAATACTCACCATGATTTTCTTGACGATGGTGCTATGTGTTGGATGAGTCAGACGTGGTTCTTATAACGATTCTTGAAGGGGTAGGAGAACTTATCCTTGATGGTGTTCCCTATCAGCTTTCAACAGGCGAATCTATCGTTATGTCAGCCGGTGTTTTCATTCCGTGCGTGGTATAACTCCTTTTAAGATGTAGCTTACGGCGATTAAAAACTGCTAGTACAACGTGTGCGAATGGCAAATTACAGTTGTATATAGGGTAATCAGCAAGAGCGTTTTATAAAGCAACGAAGAAGACTGCGTTTACACGTGCCCTTTGTTGGACAAAAACCCAAAGATATTTACCTAAAGACCCCCAATACTTCCCCAATGATGGGCAAGTAGTGCCATTTTGCTTTGCATGAAAGGGTTTTGATGTAAGGTAATGGCGTAAAGCAGTGCCGACCCCAAGAAGTACCCGAACAGTGGTTTATTCCATTTATGTTTATCTCACTTTTTCTCAATGCTTTTCATGGGTAAAACATTGTCGAGCCAAGACATAAGATGCCAAGGTTCAAAGTATGTCAGGCCGTCAAAGATTGATTGTTTTGAAACCGTGCGTTTCAGAAATTCGTTCAATCATAAAAGGGCGTGAGTGATCTTGTTGATCGGGGGGGGGGCGTGAATAGAATCCGAATCAGAAATATTTGCATTGCGAGTATTGTTGTAACGCTCATGTTGGCTCTGTTGAGTATCGGTTTGTTTCTGAAAGGCCAAGCGCAATTTGAGGCGCTGCAGACCGCAACCGATACGTATGTTGCGTGCGAAAAAGATGCACAGCAACTTCAAACTGCCTCTAATTATCTGACTGAGCAAACTCGATTAGCAGCCATGACAGGCGAAAGCAAATACATCGATGCATATTTCAACGAAGTAAACTCAATTAAGAGCAGAGAAATCGCAGTCCAAGATTTGAAAAGCAAGATAAATGAGGGGCAAGCAATTGATGCGTTGCAAGCTGCGAATGATTTATCGTATGAATTAATGACAACAGAGTACTATGCCATGAGGCTCGTGTGCGAAGCTAACGGCAGTGATCCTTCTGCATGGCAAGAACAAATAAAGAATGTCACACTTTCTTCAGAAGATGCGACACTTTCACCAGAGTATAAGCTGCAAAAAGCTCAACAAATAGTGTCAAATGAGCAATATCAGAAGGCTCGCAGTGAAATCTCAGAGAAGGTTATCCAGTGCACAGATGAGTTGGTTCAACACACAAAAGAGGCACAGGCCAATGCCGAGTTTATTTTTTCCAATACTTACACCATGATTGAATTATCGGTTGTTTGTTTTGTAGTGGTTGTTGTGGCGGTAGCTGTTGTGCTTTGGGTGTATATAGTTCGCCCATTAGTTACGTTTAATGAAATGATAAAAAATGGAAGAATGCTTCCTGTTACGGGAGCAAGAGAAACTCAAAACCTTGCGATATCTTTTAATCGCATAAGGGAAGAAAATAAAGCAAAACAAAAAACTATCAAACATCAAGCTGAACATGATGCGCTAACGGGATTATTGAATCGTGGTTCCTACGATAAAATAATTTGTCGCTATAAACGTGACAGGGAGTCCTTCGCCCTCATTCTTGTTGATGTTGATGCCTTCAAGAAGGTAAATGATTCTTATGGGCATCTTGAAGGCGATAGAGTGCTCAAACGAGTTGCTGATTTGTTAAAAAATGCGTTTCGAAGCGAAGATTATGTATGTAGAATTGGCGGGGATGAATTTGCTGTCATCATGCATTCAATGACAGAGGACAAACGTCAGGTTATAAAAAGAAAAATCGAAGCAATTAACTTTGAGCTGAAAAATCTCACCGATGAAACGTTCGGCGTTTCGATAAGTGCCGGGATTACCTTTTACGATCAAAAAAGCGATCAGAAAGACATCTATAAGGAAGCGGATGATGCGCTGTATGCGGTAAAAAAACACCGACATTGCGACTGATCGGTTAGCGAAGCAAACAATAATAATTAGAAGCTTTTCCAGGATCTTCGAGCAGCTTGTCTATTGTGCAGCAGGCTATTTGATGCTGGTAGGCCTAAAGAGCACTATCTTGCAGTTAGCGTAAATGCTTGTTTCGATGAGATAATGCGCTCGCTCGCAAGTGATATAGATGCCCACATTTCTAAGTCCGTCACTATTGTGAAACCTAGGGAGGTTTGACTCAAACGTTTCACAAAAATGATGATTCTGCTGGTAAATAAGTTGGTTTTAGCTATAAGATTGTAGCGTGCTGATAAACAACAAAAAACGAATACGCAAATAGTTTCATGCATTTTTACGAATAGTGCCAGGTGTTTGTATGTCAGAAAATGATGATATAGAAAAGAACTCTTTCGAACACGAAACTAAAAGTAGCCATTATCCGTCGTTGACAGAGCAACAAATTAAAGATGAAATCGACGATCTTCATAAGGTTTATCCCATTGTCCGCTTAGTAAATAAAAAACAAATTGAAGAGGGTTCGTGTCTTCTGTTTGATGGTGATCATTCGGTGTGTGGTAGAAAAGCATGTGCTCAGCTTTTGAACGATGGCGGCGAGCGTGAGTGGTTGTTTTGTTTGAATCATGATGGACATAGGGCGATGGCTCGCTACGTTGATGTCGACGGAGAGCCTTCTGTTTTGCTTTGCGTAGCTCCTGTTGATAGTGACTGGCAGCTCATTGATAAGCGTCTTTTGTATATTGATTCTCTTACGGGTGCCTATAATCGTCGTTTTTATGAGGATGAGCTACGAAAGCAGCATCTGTATGCAGGGGTGGCTATTATCGATTTGGATGATTTCAAATTAGTCAACGACACTATGGGTCATCATACAGGCGATTTAGCCTTGCAACTTGCCGCAGAAGTAATGCTTCGCTGTATTCGTGAAAGCGATATGCTGGTGCGTATTGGCGGGGACGAGTTTGTCCTTGTTATGCCCAATGTTGGGGATTCGGTTTTCCAGCGCAGACTACAAGTAATCAGTAATAACATTTCCCAAACCACACTTCCGGGATATGACGAATTGTGTTTTTCAGTGAGTATTGGAGGAGTAATTTCTCGAGGCAGCACTGTCGAGGAAGCCCTTAGACAGGCTGACGGCTTAATGTATCGTGCTAAACGCCATAAGAATTCGGTTATTACCGATTCCGACCCGCTCGATGCAGAAGAATACTCCAAGCCTTTCTTGCTTATTGTGGATGACTCTGAAATCAATCGCACTATTTTGAGCGAAATGCTCAAAGACGAGTATGAAATTATCGAAGCAGATCGTGGGACTAGAGCTATTGAAATTTTGCATCAGCTTGGTGAGGATATAGCTATTGTCTTGCTTGACATTGTCATGCCAGAAATGAGCGGGTTTGAGGTTCTTTCTGCTATGTCACACAATGGGTGGCTTGAAGACATTCCTGTTATTATGATTTCGGGTGAAGATTCAGACGATATTGTGTTCCGCGCCTATGAGCAAGGTGCTTCGGATTACATCAGTCGTCCATTTGATATGCGTATGGTTCGCCAGCGCGTAAGCAACACGATGCGTCTTTACGCAAGGCAGCGTCGCTTAAGTGCTTTGCTCTCGCAGCAGTTTTATGAGCGCGAGAAAAGCAGAGATATGTTGGTTAACATCATGGGTGGCGCTATGGAGCTTCGTAATGGCGAAAGCGGTCCTCACGTTTTGCACGTGCGTAATCTTACAGAAATGCTTCTTGATTGCCTCATGCGTAAAACAGATCGTTATTTCGTTACGGGCAAGCAGCGCACCGCCATTTCTTTAGCATCGGTTATGCATGATATTGGTAAGCTTGCAATTCCTGATGCCATCTTAAATAAGCCAGGAAGCCTTACTGAAGAAGAGTTTGAGATTATGAAAACTCACACTACGTTAGGTGCTGAAATGCTTACTAATCTAACTATGTATAGTGATGATCCGCTGCTGCTGCAAACAGCACACGATATTTGTCGTTGGCATCATGAGCGATACGATGGGAACGGTTATCCAGATGGCTTAGTGGGAGACCAGATTCCAATATCTGCTCAGGTTGTTTCTTTGGCGGATGTGTATGATGCTCTTACCAGTGAGCGCGTATATAAGGAAGCGGTGCCTCATAAGACTGCAATGAAAATGATTCTCAGTGGGGAATGTGGCGAGTTCAATCCGTTGCTAATTGAATGTTTAACGGAGACGGAGGATTGTATTCTTCGCGAGTTAAACACTCCTGATTTTACCCCCCCCCCTTCTTTTAACGCCAAACCAAAATAAGGAGAGGAATGAATGACTAAACTTGAAGAAGCTTACCGTCAGATAGGTGGCGATTGGGAGGGCGTAACAAAGCGTCTTATGGGCGAAAGTCTTGTCCAACGTTTTGTAAAGAAATTTATCGAGGAAGATAAAAGCTTTTGTCAATTAAAAGAAGCGCTTTCTGTGGGTGATGTTAAAGCAGCATTTATGGCGGCACATACTCTCAAGGGAGTTTGTCAAAGCTTGGGGTTTGATGGACTGTTTAAGCCAACCAATGAGCTTACTGAGCTTTTACGTGCTGAGTCTCTCGAAGGATCTGATGTGCTTTTTTCTCAGGTTGAGGAGCAGTACAACCGTATCGTTGAAAGTCTTGCTCCCTGTTTATAGGCCCTAAAACACCCTAGAACGTGTCAGTAGAATCTCAATAAATAGTTGTTTCCAGAGAGATATTTTTCAAAAAAATCTTGACGCAAGAATACGAGGGGCTTAAAGTTTCCACCAACGACAAGGGTCGTAATAAAACCTACGAGACGAAAGTAACGTCAGCAGAGGCGCTCACAGAGAGCGGGCGATGGTGTAAATCCCGCAGTAGCTGGTTGGCAAATGGTTCGTTGAGGTGAAAGGGGAAAGGCTGAAAAGGCTGAGTATCCGGACCGTGAGCCCGCGTTAGAGGCAGGACGTGTGTTGGCATGTTCATGAGAGGGTTCTTGACCAGAACCAAGCAAAGGTGGCACCGCAGGTATAAAGTCTGTCCTTTGAAACTCGCAAGAGTTTGCAAGGACAGGCTTTTTTGTTTGTTCTGCGGGGTCGCAAAACGCACAAAACGCAGTAAGACGCGAAAGCGTGGTAAGTCGGAAGCTTAAACGATGGTCATGATTCTCATTCACATCGCTGGCGCTATTGGAAGCCCGAAGGGGCAAGTCGGCGGTAATCCGCCAGGAAAGGAATGAGAAAAATGACAAATGTTGTAGCTACTCAGAAACGAACCGTAGTAACCACACAAGAAAAGAAAGGCCTTGGCGTTCAAAGTCTTATCCTTATCGCGGTGTTGCTGGCGGCAGGCGCAGTGTTAAAGCTTACGGTTTCTAGCTTTCTCACTTTTGCCGGCATGAAACCGAACTTCATGATTGCAATGTATTGCTTGGCCATTATTCTTACGCGACCAAAAATTTATCAGGCGGCCATTATCGGTATTCTTACGGGCCTTATCAGCCAGATTCCTATGCTTAACGCAACGCCTCTCGTAAACATTCCATCTGAATTTGTGGGAGCTCTTGTTTGCGGGGTTTTACTTGCAGCCTTTATGCGTATTGCTCCTAAAAACTTCGGCTTGCAAAACGTTGTATTTCCTTTGATCATCACGTTTATTTCCACGGCATTTTCTGGCTATACCTTTGCTCTTATTGTTGGCAGTGTTATGAACGGTCTACCCGTGGCTGCGGTGTTCGCTACATATGCCGTAATGGTTATTGGAACAGCTTCTATGAATTGCGCTTTGGTTGCTATCCTCACGCCAGTTTTGAAGAAGGCTTTGAAGCTTGTCTAAAGAGTGTATCGAGAAAGACTAACCAGTGATTGAGATCAAAAACCTAACCTTTAAATATCGCGAAGGGGATACCCCCACAATTCACGATATAAGCTTACGTATTCCCGATGGTCAGTTTGTTGGCATAACTGGTGCGGCGGGTTCTGGGAAAAGCACTCTAACCTATGCCTTTAATGGAATCATCCCTCATTGTTATCCTGGTGATTTTTACGGATCAGTGGTTATTGACGGGCACGACACGGTAGATGCAAGCCTTACTGATATTTCGCAATTGGTGGGCAGCGTGTGCCAAGACATTGACAGCCAGATGATCTCAAGCGTTGTTGAAGATGAAATGCTTTATGGCCTTGAAAACTTTGGAGTACCGCGCGAGCAAATTGAGCCTGCAATGAATGAGACACTCAAGGCAATGGGTATAGTCCACTTGAAAAACCGCAACATCGCAAGTCTTTCAGGTGGTCAGAAACAAAAGGTAGCCGTTGCTGCTATTTTGGCCTTGAAACCGCGGGTTCTCGTCTTAGATGAGCCTACGGCAGAACTTGATCCGGTCAGCTCAAAAAGCGTATTTGACCTGCTGAAAAAGTACGCAACAGAACATGATATAACCGTTATTGTGGTGGAACAAAAAATCGCTTTGCTCAGCGATTATGCCGATCGCCTGATTATCGTAAAAGATGGCGGTATTTTACTTGATGGAACTCCCGCCGAAGTACTGGGACATTCGGATGAATTACTAATCGAGGGTATTAACTGCCCTCGATCGACCAGCTTGATGAATAATCTACGGAGAAGTGGTTTATACGCTGGGCCAACCTGTCGCAACGTCGATGAAGCGGTTTCTGCTTGCGAATTGGTATTGGAAGAGGTGCGCGCATGATTGAATTCAAGGATGTTTGCGTTTCTTATACACCCGAAGCACAGGTGCTTGCTGAGGTAAACTTCACCATTAATAACGGTGAATTCGTTGCGTTTGTTGGATCGAATGGTGCAGGAAAATCCACTACTATGCGTCTGATGAACGGGCTGCTCAAGCCAAACTCTGGCGAGGTTTTAATTGATGGAATTCCGACCACTCAGTTGAAGACAAGTGAAATTGCCCATAAGGTGGGCTTCCTGTTCCAAAACCCCGATCGTCAAATTTGCTGCAAAACCGTGCGCGAAGAGTTAGAGTTTGGATTCAAGGCTCAGGGCGCACTTGATGATGAGGCTCGTGCAAGGGTGGATGAGGTTATCGAGGAATTCGGTTTCAATGCCAACGCCGAACCATACCTTCTTAACCGAGGAACTCGTCAGCTTCTTGCCTTAGCTTCCATTATTGTCATGGCTCCTCAAACTATTATTCTTGATGAGCCAACGACGGGTCTTGATTATTGTGAATGTTGCAAGGTCATGAATGCTATTGAAAAGCTGCATAAAAGCGGAAAAACGATAGTAATGGTGTGTCACGATATGGAAGTCGTGGCAGATTTTGCCGATCGCGTTATTGTGATGACGTACGGCGAAATGGTTGCCGATGGCCCTACGTTCGATATCCTTCGTAACTCTGAAATACTCAAACGTTCTGATCTTATTGCTCCGCAGATTATTTCAATTTCACAGGAACTGGTAGCCCGAAACCCCAAGCTCGCTCATTCGTCCATCGCTCAAGCTAATTTCTTGCAGGAGCTGACGAATGCAATAGAAGCGTTTGTGGAACAGAAAGGGGGTAAGTAATGAAAGGCTTTTTAGAGTACGTACCTGGTACGAGTTTTTTACACAAGATGAATCCTGTGGCAAAGATATTTGCCGCCTTGTTTATCGTGTTTACTTGCTTTCTTTCCCAAAGCTTTATTGTTTTAGGTGTTGTGATTGTTCTTGACATTGTTATGGCGGTAGCCTGTGGCATGGTCAAGCAAACTCTTGGCCTGGCGAAAGCGGTGGCAGGTTTTTCGCTTATTCTTGCTTTGATTGCTCTGCTCACCACCCCTGCAGGCGATGTGCTCATTGAGCTTCCTTGGGGATATATTGGAACGGGATCGATAATTGCTGCTGTGCGCATTATCGTGCGCTTGGTTGCCTGCGCCGTGCCTTTGTTTTTGGTGTTTTACGTTACAAAGCTCAACGACATGGCTAATTCGTTGGTGAAAATTTGTCATATTCCCTACCGATATGCCTTTGTTTTCACGAGTACGGTGCATTTTATTCCTGTTTTTATGAATGATATGAGCGGAATTATGGAAGCGCAAACTGCACGCGGTGTTGAATTTGACGGTGGGTTTATTCGAAAGGTTCGTTTAATGATTCCTTTGTGCGTTCCATTGTTGGTAAGCTCGGTTCGGAAGACCAACTCCGCAGCTATTGCCGCTGAGGTGCGTGGCTTCAACTTGCGTACGCGTGCAAGTGGCTACAAAGAATATCCTTTTTCGGGTATTGATGTTGTGGCTATGCTGGGTACCGTTATGTTGTTGGTGTTTTCAATCATTTTCTAGGTGCGTTTACGGAGTATGCTTATCAGGTCATCGAGGGGAATGCCATCAAGAATACTGCGCCACCGGAAGGTGCATTGTAGGCTGTGATGCTTCCGTCGTGTGCCTCCACAATTTCCTTTACGATGGCAAGTCCCAAGCCTGATCCGCCGGTGTTGCGTGCGCGGGAAGCATCGGTTCGATAGAAGCGCCTGAATAAAAGGGCTGGGTCAACGTCCCCGAAGCCGCAGCCATTGTCCATTACGGCGACAATTGTTTTTTCTCGAACGCCTGAAAGCACAACCTTTACTTCGCCCCCCTTTTCTACATGGCGAATGGCGTTATCGATAAGGTTGATAAGTGCTTGCTTTAAACGGTCGGTGTTGCCCAAAATATCGGGCGCCTCGCCTTCAACGTGCAGGTTCACTTCTTTTTCCTGCGCAATGGGCGCCAAAAATTCTACGACGCTTTCAGCAATGTCTTTCATGTTTACGCGTGACAAAACTTGAGCTTGGTTGTCGCGCTTAATGTGTTGAAGCGCCAAGAGATTATTAGTGAGGTTTTTCAAGCGCTCGCATTCTGTAAGAATTATTTCGCAAAAGCGATTGCGTGTAGCAGGCGGCATGTCGGGGTCAAGCATAAGCTCGGCATTTCCGCTGATGGCTGTTAGGGGTGTGCGGAATTCGTGGGCAACATTTGATACAAACTCATCTTGGTGCTTCTTAACTAAAACAAGCTCGTTTGAACGTGCTTCTGCAAGTTTTGAGATGTCCTGGTAGTTTTTAGAGAGTTCGGAAACCTCTTTAACGCTACTGCTTAGGGTGAAGTCCACCGTTGAATCACCCGAACGATATTTCTTAATTTGGGTGAGCAAATCTCTGAAGGGCTGTGTGGCAAAAACGGAAATAATCAGACTCAAAAAAAACGAAAGTCCCCCAATAGGAACAACCAGAAGAAACGCGTAAAGCGAAGCATCAAAAAAGAAAACAGCACACACGGCCATTATGGCCGTTGCTAAAACAGCAACAAGCGAAGAAAGAAGTGCTACTTGAGTCGATAGTCTCATTTATTTTTTGAAGCGATACCCATATCCGCGGACGGTTTCAACAAGCTTGGGATCATATCCAGCTGCTTCGATTTTATCGCGTAAGCGTTTGATGTGGGTGTCAACAGTCTTAGTTTCTGTAATAAATTCCCAACCCCAAGCATCGTGAAGCAGGTCTTCGCGCGAAACAACCTTACCTGCGTTACGCATAAGACAAGCAAGAAGCTCGAATTCGCGTGGCGTTAAATCGATAGGACCTTTGTTGCCATTGGCAGTGTGCGCGTCTTCATCGAGCGTGATACCGCCTGCGTAAATTTCTGAAGCGGAAGATAAAGAATCATTTGATTGGCTGCGACGAAGAAGAGCGCGGGTGCGTGCCATAAGTTCTCGTACGCCAAAGGGCTTAGCCAAATAATCATCCGCCCCAAGTTCAAGACCTACAACTTTATTGAGTTCGGAATCACGTGCGCTCAAGAACAAAATAGGGGTGTCCATTTTTGCACGTATGCGCCGACACAAATCGTAGCCATCAATGCCAGGAAGCATGATGTCTAGCACGAAAAGATCGTAGTGTTTTTCTTCGAGCATCTTCAATGCTGTTTCACCGTCAGAGGCAACATCGGTTTCGTAGCCCTCTTTTTGCATGGCGTAACTAACGAATTCGGTGATTGAAGGCTCATCATCAACGATAAGAATACGTGCAGTTGCGTGATCCATAAGTGGCCCCTTTTATAAACATGAAACGTGATTCTGTTCAATAAAGAACGGGAAGGAAAGCATATTGTCCTTGCACGATAAATAGTATGATAACATTCGCAAAAAAATTCTAACCTGAAGGGATTGTCAGGAATATGTTACTTGCGATTGATGTCGGCAATACGCAAACGGTCCTTGGTGTATACGAGGGCGAAAAACTTCTCCACATGTGGCGCCTTGCTACCAATGTTGATTACACCAGTGATGAACTTAGAATCAAGCTCCATGCGCTTCTTCGAGCGGAAGATCTTGATGGTGTTAAGTTTGACGGTGCGGTGCTGGCTTCGGTTGTACCTGCGCTTACGCATAATTGGGAAAAGGTGTGCCTGCGTTCGTTCGGTGTAGAGGTATACGTTGTTTCCACTAAGTTATGTGGTCACCTGGTTGGAATTACAGACGAAGATTTCAGGGAGACCGGTGCTGACCGCGTTGCGGATGCGGTTGCGGCGAAGGCTTTGTATGGAACGCCTGTTGTTGTAGTTGATTTCGGTACTGCTACCAATATTGAAGTAGTTGACGCTGAGGGGTGCTTTGCTGGTGGAATTATTGCCCCTGGTGTTGAATCGTCTATGAAATCGCTACTTTCTCGCGCGGCACTTCTGAAGGCGGTTGAGCTGGAAGATCCAGGAGTGGCAATCGGGCGTAACACCACCGACGCAATTAAAGTCGGCGTTGTTCGAGGTGAAGCCGCTCGTGTAGATGGATTGGTTGAGGGAATTCACGAACAGCTGGGCATGGAAGCAAAAATTGTAGCAACGGGCGGTTTGGCTCATCGAATTGCTCCAATGTCGAAAACTATTACCGAAATCAATCTAGAACTAACCTTACAGGGATTACGCCTCATCTATGAAGAACTAACGAAGTAAAATCATTCTTTATGAATTACACCTTTTAGACAAAGAAAGTGAGGGCCCGACGTGTTGTCAGACATTGAAATTGCCCAAGCAACAACCCCTGAGCACATCTCAGAAATTGCTGCATCGGCAGGTGTTTCCGAAAAGTATTTGGAGTGTTACGGAAACTACAAAGCAAAGGTTGATTACAATCTTCTTCGCGAAGAAGACCACAAACCAGGAAAGTTGATCTTAGTCACCGCTATCAATCCAACGGCAGCAGGTGAAGGAAAAACCACCACTACGGTTGGTTTGGGTGATGCGCTTTCTCGTCTAGGAAATAATGCGGTCATCGCTTTACGTGAGCCTTCCTTAGGTCCTGTATTTGGCATTAAGGGCGGCGCTGCAGGCGGCGGATACGCTCAAGTTATCCCCATGGAAGATATTAACCTTCATTTTACGGGGGATTTTCATGCTATTGGTGCGGCAAATAATTTGCTCGCCGCGTTGCTCGATGCTCATATCCATAATGGAAATGAGCTTGGTATTGACGTTCGTCGTATTACGTGGAAGCGCGTTGTTGATATGAACGATCGCCAGCTGCGCAATATTGTGTGTGGTCTTGGAGGAAAAGCCCATGGTGTTCCTCGTGAGGATGGCTTTGATATTACGGTTGCTTCTGAGGTTATGGCAATTTTCTGTTTGGCAACCTCAATTACCGACTTAAAAGAGCGCTTGGGTCGCATTGTTGTTGGTTACACGCGTGATGATAAACCGGTAACGGCGCACGATCTTCATGCAGAAGGAGCCATGGCTGCTCTGCTTAAAGATGCTTTAAAGCCAAATCTTGTCCAAACGCTTGAGGGAACTCCCGCATTCGTTCACGGTGGTCCGTTTGCCAATATTGCTCACGGTTGCAACTCCATTATGGCTACGCGTATGGCCCTCGCTTTAGGTGACTATTGTGTAACCGAGGCGGGCTTTGGCGCTGACCTTGGCGCAGAGAAATTTCTCGACATCAAGTGCCGTCTTTCTGGTCTTGAGCCTGATGCTGTTGTTGTTGTAGCAACGGTTCGTGCGTTGAAAAACCATGGTGGCGTCGCCAAGGCAGATCTTAATGAAGAAAACCTTGAGGCACTCGAAAAGGGCCTCCCTAACCTTCTTCAGCATGTTGAAAACATCACCAAGGTATATAACTTGCCTTGCGTGGTTGCTATTAATGAGTTCCCAACCGACACCCAAGCAGAACTCGATTTGGTCCGTGCTAAGTGTGAAGAACTCGGTGTAAATGTTGCGCTTTCTCAAGTCTGGGCCAAGGGCGGCGAAGGTGGCGAGGAACTCGCTAAGGAAGTAGTTCGTCTGTGCGAACAGCCAAGCAAACTAACGTTTGCGTATGACGATGATCTTTCTTTGTCTGAAAAAATCGAAGCAATTGCAACTCGTATTTATCGTGCCGATGGTGTTGATTTCACTCCTTCTGCACGCAAAGAAATTGCACAGCTTGAAAGCCTTGGGTTTGCCGATATGCCCGTTTGTATGGCTAAGACTCAGTACAGTTTCTCTGACGATGGCGCTAAACTGGGCGCTCCTCGCAACTTCCGCATTACGGTTCGTGAAGTCAAGGTTTCTGCAGGCGCAGGTTTTGTTGTCGCTCTTACCGGGAACGTTATGACTATGCCTGGCTTAGGTAAAAGTCCTGCAGCATTCCGTATTGATGTTGATGAAACAGGAAAAATATCGGGATTGTTCTAATGGGAATAAACCAAGATTTCATTAACGAACTTGCAAGCAAAGCACCAACACCAGGAGGTGGGGGTGCTTCTGCTTATTGTGGAGCTCTTGCAACAGCGCTTGCTTCGATGGTAGGAAATTTGACGGTTGGTAAAAAAACGTACGCTGCCGTTGAAGATGAGGTAAAAGAAGCACTTATTCAATTGGAAGAGCAGCGCAACAAGTTTGTAGAGCTCATTGACAAGGATGCACAAGCCTTTGAGCCTCTTTCGCGTGCTTATAGGCTTCCCAGAGCAACGTCTGAAGAACTTGCCCACAAAAATAAGGTAATGCAGCAAGCTCTTGTGGGGGCAACCGAAGTACCTCTAGAAATTATGGAGATTTGCGCACAGGTAATAACAACAAGTAAATTTTTAGCTCATAACGGCTCGCGTCTGGCACTCTCTGATGTGGGTGTTGCAGTGCTTTTCGCTAAGGCGGCTCTAAAAGGGGCTTCCCTTAACGTGTACGCTAATGCATCCTCGATGGCCAATGAAGCTCAGGCTCGCTCCTATATTCAACAGGCTGACTGCTTGATTGAGGAATATGGAGCTTTAGCTGATGAGCTGTATGAATATGTAATAAAAGAAATCAGGTAATGAATGGCACTCATATTGAAATCGAAGCCCGTCATTGATGGAATGGCGGTTCATATTGTGCCGCGAGTTGAAGAAATAAAAGCGCGGGGTGTTGAGCCTACGCTGGCAATTGTTCGCGTAGGAAAGCGCCCAGATGATTTAAGCTACGAGCGCACCGCGATTAAACGTGCAACTTCATTAGGTATCGCTACGCGCGTATTTGAAATGGACGAATTTGTAACGCAATCTGAACTGCATTCGCAAATTCAGTGCATCAATCAAGATGCCTCCATCCACGGTTGTTTATTGTTTAGGCCGCTTCCAGATTTTATGGACGAGAAGCAAATTTGCGATGAGCTTCACATGCAGAAAGATGTCGACGGTATCTCTTCTGCTTCCCTCGGTGCTGTGTTCACCGATTCTCCGGAAGGTTTTGCTCCTTGTACGGCGGTTGCTTGCGAAAAGATTCTTGATCACTATCAAATTCCTATCGAAGGAAAGCATGTGGTGGTCGTGGGAAGAAGCTTGGTAATTGGCAAGCCGGTTGCTATGCTCTTACTTAAACGCAATGCGAGTGTAACCATTTGCCATTCTAAAACGGACGGTCTTGAAAGCATTATGCGTTCGGCTGATATTGTTATTTGCGCCACGGGTCGTGCTCGTGCTTACGGCGCGGAATGCTTTAAGCCAGGGCAAGTGGTACTTGATGTGGGCATTAACTTTGACGCCAACGGAGTGCTTTGTGGCGATGTGGATTACGACGAAGTTGAGCCTATTGTTGCCGCCATTACCCCTGTTCCAGGAGGTATTGGATCGGTTACTACCTCCACAACAATGGAGCACACGCTTATTGCAGCGGAAAGAGCATGTAGTAAAAGTTAGAAGGGCGTATGGTGAACGCACAACCCTTTTCAATTGAATACACGGTGGTGGCACAAACGACATCGTCCGAAGAAACCAAGCGCTGCGCTGCGGCGCTTGCTCGTTTGTTGAGAGGCACTGAAGTTATTGCCCTAGATGGCGATTTGGGTGCAGGAAAAACGCATTTTACTCAGGGACTTGCAGAAGGGCTTGGTATAAAACGCTCAGTAACAAGCCCAACTTTTAACGTTCTTGTGGTTTATGACGAGGGCAGAATTCCCCTGTATCATTTTGATTTATATCGTCTTGAAAAGCCTGAAGAATTAGATGATATTGCGTTTGCGGAATATGTTGATTCACCAGGTATTTCCTGTATTGAGTGGGCTTCAAAATTCCCTGAAAAACTTCCCGATGAGCGCCTCGAGGTGTTTCTTGAGGTTGCTGCTGAGGATAGGAATGAGCGCGTAATAAAGGCGCGTGCTTTTGGCATCGCGGCACACGAACTGCTCATCTGTTGGAGAAGGCAGCTGGCTGAAGGGCTTGTCGCAAAGGCTGACGCTGATGCGAAGGCTGAAGTGGGTATCGCAGGTGATTTGGAACCAGACGGCGCTACTGAAACTAACAGAAGCTCAGATATTGCCGTAGATACGGAAGTTGTTGCAAATACCGAAGTTGCTATAGATGCAGGAGTTGTTGTAGATGCGGAGCCAGGAGTAGACACCGGCATAGGCTCTTTCGTACTTGCTTTTGATACTGCCAACGAAATGGTCTCCATCGGTCTTGGCAAACTTGATCGCAAAAACAAACGCATCGAGCACGTTGCATCTCAAGAAGTGGGGGCATTTAGGGCGTCAAATGAAAAGCTTGTTCCAGAGATTGCCGCACTTTTGGAAAAACTCAATATTTCTCGCGAGCAAATAGCTTGCGTAGTGTGTGGACGTGGACCAGGCTCGTTTACGGGTGTGCGTATTTGTTTAGCCACAGCAAAAGGTCTTGCAATTGGCCTTGGTGTGGCGTTGTTTGGGGTATCCACGGCAGATTCACAGGCGTGGCAGTTGTGGCTCGATGGAGTCCGCGGTCCAGTTCTTGTTTTGGGTGATGCTATGCGCAAGGAAATATATCCTGTGCGCTTCAAACTCACGGATGAAGGAGTAACACGTCTCAACGCCGATATGGTCATAAAGGCGGAAGCTATAGGCGAGTGGCTAGGGTCTGCTGAACGCGACTGCCTTATCACGGGTGATGCGCTCAAAAAATACGAAGAACTGTGCCAAGAAGTAGGTACGCTTACGAACTCTTCGTGTTGGTACCCACAAGGAAGAGGTTTATTGCGTGCAGCGCAAGATGCCTGGAAACAGGGAGTATTTGACCCCGACAATAAAACTCTTGGAAATCCCTGCACGCTTTTGCCGGTATATACGCGTCTTTCTGATGCGGAGGAACGCGAACGCATTCGCTTCGCCAAGCAAAGTGACGCAGATTCGCAAACCAAAAACATCCTTCTTGAGCAAAAAGATCTTAAAACGGGTGTTCAGGGAGAAGCTCCTCACAGCGTCATTCGCTATCAGCCCTTAGAAAACGTTTGGGCTGAGAGCGTAGCAGCGCTCGAGCAGCAGGTGATGGGAAGCGATGCCTGGAGCGCTTCCCAAATTATCGATGAACTTCCGCGCGCTGATAGAACCTGGTGGGCAGCTTACAAGGTGTCTAATCCGCAAAAGCGAACGGTAGATCCCAGAGAAGATGTTTTGGTGGGCTATGCTGGTGGCTGGATTATCGACGGGCAAGTCCAAATTCTCAAAATCGCTTCGAGCCCCGAATATCGTCGTATGGGCATTGCGCGTGAACTCATCACGCGTGTGGCACTTGATGCGCGCGATTTGGGCGCCCGCGAAATGACCCTCGAAGTGCGCGTTTCCAATAAGGGCGCTCATGCTTTTTATGAGCAGTTAGGACTTAAGAACATAGGAAAGCGTCCAAGATATTATTCCGACAAGGAAGATGCATTCATTTACACTGGGCCGTTGCCTATTGCAGAACATGACGTTGCTGGTATGGATTTGCGTATCAACGCTGCGGCAACAAAAATAGAAACCACGGGAACAACCCCATCTGAACTCATCTTGGCCATTGAATCGTCTTGTGATGAAACGGCGGTCGCCATTATTGATGGCGATGGAACTATTCTCTCCGATGTCGTTGCTTCGCAGATTGATTTTCACTCTCGCTTTGGTGGAGTAGTGCCCGAAATTGCAAGCCGTAAACATATTGAAGCAATCGGTGGTGTGGTAGAAGAATGCCTTGCTCAGGCGAGCGCTAAAGTAGGGCAGGTGCTTTCGCGGCACAACCTTTCAGCGGTGGCTGTTACCTATGCTCCAGGGTTGGTTGGAGCGCTGGTGGTTGGTATGGCCTTTGCGAAGGGCCTTGCCTGGGCAATAGATGTTCCCCTGATTGGCGTGAATCATCTTGAAGGGCATTTGTATGCGAATAAAATTGCCCATGCAGACATCAAACCCCCTATGGTTGTCTCGCTTGTTTCGGGTGGTCACACCATGCTTGTGCATGTCAAAGACTGGGGTTCCTATGAAACTATGGGAACCACGCTTGATGATGCCGTAGGAGAAGCATTCGATAAAGTGGCAAAGGCGATGGGTCTTGGGTATCCCGGGGGTCCCATCATTTCTAAACTTGCGGCGAAGGGAAACCCTAAGGCGGTCAGATTCCCGCGTGCATTGATGCATTCGGGCGATTTACAGTTTTCCCTTTCAGGTCTTAAAACTTCAGTGATGACATACCTGCAAAAAGAGCGAGCAGCAGGAAGAGAGCCAAATCAGTGTGATGTTGCGGCAAGTTTCCAAGCTGCTGTAGTAGATGTTCAGGTGGCAAAAGCGCGTACGGCGCTCGAGCAAACTGGAGCGAAAGAGTTCTGCTTGGGCGGTGGTGTTGCAGCGAACCCTGTGCTGCGCAAGGCATACGAAGAAATGTGTGATGAATTAGGAGTTCGTTTAACCATGCCCCCGCTTTCAGCATGTACCGACAACGCCGCTATGATTGCCCTCGTGGCACTCGATCGTTTTCGGGAAGGCAAGTTCTTTAGTCTTTCCTGCGACGTTAAGGCACACGTCTCTTTGGATGAGCCGTACTAACGCTCAAACATATGAGCCACGCAAACGCTACCTCATAAACTCGAACGCGCATTTGTGTAAAAGCTACTGCTTAGATCCGAACGTGTGGAAGCGCAAAACTAACGTTTGATCTGCGTAATCGTACGGGTCGCACTGCGCACTAATGCATCTACGCGTGAGCTATCACAGAGTTCCTGTAGGAGTAAGGCAACGGTGGAAGCAGGGTTTGCCGTAGACACAAATGCTGCCGCACCAAAAACTACGGCAGCAGAAAAATTATTGCAGTCCAGGAATTTTGATTTCATCAAAGGAGGTATTTCCACTCCCGGGAGGAACCATACGGTCAAGCGGCATAACAACCAATCCAAGGTTTTCCACGTACGCATAAATTTCCATGCCGCGCTTGCAGCGGAATGTGCACTCTACGCAGGGGTTTTTATCGCAGTATGCAAAGGCATCTTCATCGGCAAAACCAAACACAATAGGAGGCCATTTTTTTGGCATAACATATTTGGTCATAATGCCCGTAAATGTCTTTAAAGAAAACCAGCGAGGCTTGCAGGCGGGATCTTTGACCGACCACGTAACATTGAGTCCGTTGCTGTTCATGCCGCCAACAATTTGGTAATTTAGTTTAATCTTGTCTTCGACTTCTTCGTGAGGAATTGGCTTAAGGAGTTCCATAGGTTCTCCGCAGCATTCAGGGTGAAATTCTGCATTAGAATAGGGAGGCTCGTTGATAAGCGAGCGCTCTCCGTCATTGCGAAGGGTAATTTCTCCGCCGTGGTCGAGTGCTGCAAAAACGTGACCACAGGTCTTGCAGCGGAAAAAAGGGACATGCGCTGCTGTGACGCGGGGCTTCCAGGTGGCATGCGTGCGAGTTGGGCTAAAATCTGCCATTTGTATTCCTCCTGTTGATGCGGAGAGTTTACGCATCATCCTTACAAATATTTAGCAAAATAAATACTACGCGCTTCATGATTCATTCTTGACAATGAAAGCATAGAAAACTACGATGAATAGGCATTCAAACTATTAGTTTCAGAAATGGAAGGGGTATACGTATGAGCGTCTACCAAGAGGCATATCATTTGCCAGAGTTTACCTATGACAAGTATGAAATGCTCAAGATCGAACAGCGTGGTCCTGTTTACATCTGTTCTTTCAACGATCCAGGTAACCTTAATGCAATGTCATACAAGCAGATGACTGAGTACAATGACTTCTTGAACTTGGTTCGCTATGACAAAGACTGCCGCGTTATTGTTCTTACTGGCGAAGGTAAATCTTTCTGCGCTGGCTTTAACTTGAACGACTTGTTCCTCGAGCCACCTGAGGATATGGGCCGCATCCAGCGTGACTTCTATGTAATGCAGCGTATCTGCTCTGACCAGGTACTCAACATGGCTAAGTGCGAGCAGCCAATCATCGGTGCTCTCAAGGGCTTCGCTGTTGGTGGCGGTCTTTCTATCGCAACCGCTTGCGATATGCGTATCTTGGGCGAGTCCTTCAAGATGAACGCTGGCTACCTCTCCATTGGTTATACCGGTACTGACATGTCTGGCTCTTTCTACTTGCCAAAGATCGTTGGTTACGCACGTGCTTGCGAAATCCTCATGAACCCACGCCGCTTCAAGGCAGAACAGCTTGCTGATTGGGGCTATGCTGTTAAGGTTGTTCCAGACGAGGAAGTTGTTGAAGAGGCAGTTAAGTTGGCTGAGGAAATCTGCCGCGAAACTTCTCCATTTGGTCTTCGTCTTACCAAGGAAGCTCTCCAGAGCTCTCTCGACGGTCTCTCACTTGCTGATCAGGTTAAGATGGAGAACCGCAACCAGGTACTCGCTGCTAACACCCAGGACGCTTATTGGGGCATGCAGAAGATGAATCCTAAGAACCGCGAAGAAGTTAAGTCTCATCCAGAGAAGTACGTTATTACTAACAACCTCTAAGCCAGATGCTTTGTGGAGCCGTTTAGGTTCGTCTAAACATACGTTCTTTAAACAGAACAAAACTAAGGGAGTTCGAGAAATCGGGCTCCCTCTTTTGTGTTAATTGTATTTGCGAAGTGCTTCTTATGAAGGAGTGTCTGTCCCTTCAAAAAAGAAGTATCGGACAGAAACAGTAAAATGTCCAATTTGCTGGGTATAAAACAGAACTTTCTTATGCTATTTATCGATATGATGGTAATTCTGCTTGACGTAGGAATAAGGAATGTGGACACGTTCATGAAGTTGTTACACAAATCTTCCAAAATAGGTATAAAAAGACGTTTTTCGCCAAGAAAAGGGGCTAATTCATAGCCTGTACCTATGAATCTAAAGAAAAAAATAGGGAAAATCCGGACAAAGTTTGAGTACTGACCATGCAAACGAACAACACAAGAGAGGATACTGAAACAGTACTATTTTTCCCATGGTCATAGCGTGCATCTATTTCCGAAACGCGTGCGTTGCTTTGTCTCATGGGCAGATCTAGGTTCCAGACAACGAAAGGAGATTTCTGTATGTCAACTACAGAAAAACTCAATGGCTACGGCCCACTTGCTGGCGTTAAAGTTGTTGAGCTCTGCGAATGGGTAGCTGCTCCTGCTGCAGTACGCTGCCTCTCTGAAATGGGCGCAACAATCTATAAGGTAGAACCTCCTTATGGTGATGCTCAGCGCACCCAGGGTCCTGGTTTTGGTTGCGAACAGACCGAGACCGAAGATCCTACTATCGACCTCAACAACACCAACAAGAACTTCATCTCCATTAACTTGAAGAATGAAGACGGCATGGCTTTCATGAAAAAGCTTCTTGCTGAGGCTGACGTTTTTGTTAACAACTTGCGTGACAAAGCTCTTATCAAGATGGGTCTTGACTACCCAACCTTGAGCAAAGAGTTCCCTAATCTTATTTGGGCTCAGATGCGCGGTTATGGCGAGTATGGTCCTGAGAAGGACAGCCCTGGTTTTGACGCCGTATGCTGGGCTGCTCGTGGTGGCGTTGCAAACGTTTTCCGTGAGGATGGAGAATCTCCTGCAATCGCTCCTCAAGCATTCGGTGACTACAATGTAGGTCACATGCTTGCAACTGGTATTCTTGCTGCTCTCTTCAACCGCACTCGTACGGGCAAGGGCGAAAAGGTTGTAACTAACCTTTATGCTGGCGCTATTTGGGCTGGTAACATTGGTATCTGCGCTACGCAGTTCGGTGCTCCTTATCCTAAGTCACGCAAGCACGTTCCAAATCCATTCAACAACACCTATCGTACCTACGACGAGAAGTGGATTTACATCTGCATGCCTCAGTACGATAAGTATTACCCAATGATGATGGGTCTCTTTGGTCATGGTGATCAGATTGATAACCCAGACACCAACAACCTCACTTCTTTGAAGGCTTCTGGTAAGAACGTTGAAGTTATTCAGTGGCTTGAAGAAGCTTTCGCTAAGAAGACGTTTGATGAGTGGATGGCAATCTTCAAAGAGAACCAGGTACCTGCTCAGAAGTGCTTCCGCTACACCGACATCGTAAAAGACGAAGAAGCATATGCAAACGACGCTTTGCGTATGGTTGAGTACAAGGAATGGGGCAATCGTGCACTTCCTATGACTCCTCTCCGTTTCGGTGGTTATGGCGATCCTCCTATTATTCTTTCCAAGCCTGTTGGTTATCACACCGCAGAGTTCATGAAGGAGTTCGGTTACACTGACGATCAGATCAAAGCTATGGACGAAGAGGGCGCAGTTGTTGTATACAAGGGCGAGCCTATCGAAGATCGTATCTTTGTTTCTAAGCGTCAGGCTGAAGGCGAAGCTCCTTGCAATTGGTAAATCATTTGATTTGCTAAATCTACAGATTTGTTCTGAATTAAAGCCACCCTTCGGGGTGGCTTTTTGTGCATGCAAAACAATGGAATTGATGGGCCAAGAGTTGGCCTGTAGGCTTATAGGGCAAAAGTGAGTTTGATTGAGGGAGCTGAGCAGTTAATTTCATTTCTTATGTAAAAGAATTACTACAATTGAGGTTTTCTACTCGGTCAAAAGGCGTGTCTGAAGCTTGATGTTTTTATAGGTTAATTTAGGCGTATAAGGACAAAAAATAGCGCCCAACAAGTGGGCGCTATTGAATATAGAGTTTGATGAATCTGCTTTGTGCATAGTTTAGCGAGTACGCTAATGTGGGATTCAACAAACTCCCTTTTGCACGGTATATCAAGCTTAAAAGAGAAAGTATGGTATAAACGGGCACAAATCAATCGATTGAAAAGCTAAGCAAGTTTTTCAATGAGTTCAACCATATCCTTGCCGAGTTGTCTTGCAATCACGGGAGCAATCTCGTCTTCTTCAACGCTGCGACGCCAACGAGGCTTCCCGTCTTTCATGCCCGCCATTAAAGAACCGGTGATGCTAGAAGCAATAACAGGACCTTCAGGACGAGGATGAATGGTCAAGGTTTCATGCGTTGCCCAGAACTGACGCAAAATTTCATTGGTTGCTTCAGCACCGCAGTTATCAAGACCAGACATGGTAAGGTAACCTGTAACTTTGCCTTTAAGCTGGTTTGCAACCATGTGCATAGGGCGGGTGCGATCGATAAAGCACTTGGTGCGTGCCGTAACGTTACTGAAGTAGTCGGGCGAGCCAAGGATAATGCCGTCTGCCTCAATCATTTTTTCTTTGAGTTCAGTCATATCGTCATCAATGGTGCACTTTGGGCCAAACAAACACTTGTTACAGCCAACACAGTATTCAATATCAAGTTCAGAAAGTTCAACTAATTCGGTTTCTGCTCCTAAAGCCGCCGCCTCTTCGAGTGCGTAGTTGAGCAGTTTTGTGGTGTTTTCGCCAGCACGATGGCTGCCATTAATGGCGAGAATTTTCATAACCCCTCTTTTCAAAAATGCTTTTCTTTTAATCGGCAAAATTGGGCGGAATACCCGAGAGAAAAAGAGATAAAGAAAAGCGCTTGTTCAGTATCTTCATTTTACCAAGGAAACGAAAGACCGAACGTCTCATAAAGGAAAATAGGAGCAAATATTCCCACGTAATTAAAGAAATGTTGGAAAAGTAACCTGTTCACATGCGGACAATTTTCTTTTTTTTGTTTACATAAAGGATATTTAGATGGTCAAACCATTCCTTTTGTTGCTACCGAAAAATCAAAAGTTTTGTATCCTAGTAATAGGTGATATACCAAAGCGATGTGCGTATGGAGGCAATGCGTGCATCCTTTTCTTGATTACATTGAAATGAACACTTTACGAAAAATGCTTCTTCAGAAGTAAAGGTCAGAGCTGTATTGACCGTGCTGTAAGGTGTTCGCAGAGGGGTTATCGTGGATTTTGCATTAAGCTCCTACCACGAAAAAATGCTCAACGCATTTCGTGAATTTGGAGAATCTGTATTTACGTCTGAACGTGTTCTTCAGTGGCGCAGAGACCAAGGTCTTCCTGACGAAATAGTCAAAGGGTTCGCAAATCTATACTTTGGATTTGAAACTCCCACAAAAGAAAAACCGTTTCATTTAAGCGTTATGTCGCAAGCGTTAATTTTGGAAGAGCTTTCACGCTGCGCGGGTGCAACACTTCCGTTCCAGAATGATTTGTTCAATTTGCAAATTATGGGTGGTTTTGCTGATCAAGGTGAGTTCTCAAGGGTTCTCGAAGATTATCGCAAAACGGGTCGCCTTATGTTTTCGCTGGCAATTTCTGAACCGCATGCAGGCTCAGACTCCATGAACATGCAAACGGCTGTGCAAACTGTGGACGGAACTCTTATTCTGAATGGTAAAAAAAACTACGTGAATAACGGGGAGTATTCTCCTAACATTTTAGTTGCGGCAATTGATAAGGATGAAAAGAATCCAGGGAAATATCCGCCGCTTTCGTTTTGGCTTGTTCCTCGTTGCCTTAAGGGTATTCGTGCTTATCCAATCAATAAAATTGGCCAGTCAATGCTTCCCTTTGCGTCAATGTCGTTTGAAGGGGTTGAGCTTTTGCCTGAATATCGCCTGAAAGGCCACGATGGTGGTTTTAGACATTTGTTTAAGCTGCTTGAGTTTGGTCGTGTGTTTACTTGCGCCTCTTCGCTCGGTATGGCTCAGGCTGCTATGGAAGATGCAGTGGAGCATGCGCGTTCAAGGCGTGCGTTTGGAGTTCAGATTAGTCGTTTTCAGCAGATTGAACAAATGCTTACCGATATGGAGGTAAGCATCACAAACATGCGATCAATGTTGTATCGCACGGTATGGGCAATGGAAAATGATAGCCCTGACAAGCGTCTTTCGGTAGCCATGATGAAACGCTACATTCCTCAAGAAGCAACAAAGGTTGCCAGTATGGCAATGCAAATACTTGGCGGGCGTGGATATACGGAATCTTCACGGGTAAGCCAAATTTGGGAAGACTGTCGCGGTAATCAAATTGCAGAAGGAACCGATCAAATCATGGTCTATATAGCTGCGCCGCTTATTTTGGATAAGTATGAGAAAAAGGAAACGCTTCACTAGCTGTACTAAGATATAGGTCGGACTTCAGGTAGTATAGTGCTTTAGATTATGGAGTTGCTGTTATTGAGGAAACGGCCAAAAGCAGAAAGGCTGTGCTTAGAAAACATGGGAAAACTTAAGCAAAGTACAAAGAATTATATTTACGCCCTTATTGCAAATCCTGTCACCACGCTTATCTTGATGGCAATGATGCAGGCGGGTGCTGGCATGCTCAACCTTATTGGTGTTGGCGTAGTTGGCTACGGTATTTTTATTTACTTCCTTTTCCAGGGAATTCGCTTGGACGTAATTGCCTATCGTGCGCGCAAAGCTGCTAAGAATAAAAAAGGAAAGAAAAAGAAGAAAAAGTAATTACTGGTATAACGCTTATATCTTAAGAGTTACGTTTAGGGCGCCGAGGAGTAATCGGTGCCCTTTCTGGTTTATAGGATAATAAGGTAAAAAATTGGCAATTCCATAAGCCTAATAGGGAAAAGAAAAACCCCGTTTGACCTGCGATTATTGGTCAACGGGGTTACTGAAATCAATGGTGCGCCGTGAGGGATTCGAACCCCCGACGTACTGATTCGTAGTCAGTCCCTCTATCCAGCTGAGGTAACGGCGCAATCAAGCTTTGCAGCGCAGATTATTCTCGCAGTAATTTGTGCTTCTGTCAAACACTTTTTTTGAAATATGTAGAACTGGTAATTATATTTCTATTGAATGACACTTTAGTCTCGTAAAGCACTTTCATTCGGTTATGGGGTAAAATTGAAACTTGCCAATGAAAGGAAGCTTCATGGATAAATCAACTTTTGGCGAAGAAAACAAACATCCTCTTGTTGACGATAAGCGCCGCATTGCGCTCTACGACAATTTCGTCTCTGTAAATTCCGTTGATTCCTCGTTATATGAGCGCTATCCCATTAAGCGAGGGCTCCGTAATAACGACGGCTCTGGTGTTATTGCGGGCGTTACTAATATCTCAAACGTGCACGGCTATGTAATGAGTGAAGGAGACAAGGTCCCTGAAGAGGGCAAGCTCACCTTCCGCGGCTATGACATATACGATTTGCTCGGTGGCGGCGACACAACCAAACGGTGGGGTTTTGAAGAAGTAGCTTATCTTTTATTGATGGGTAATTTACCAACACAATCTCAACTAGATACTTTTATTGCTGCGCTCGATGCTGAGCGTGATTTGCCTGATGGTTTTACGGCTTCCATGATTATGAAAGCAGCTTCAGAAAACATTATGAACACGCTTTCTCGTTCTGTGCTTATGTTGTATGCGGATGACCCTATCTCTGAAGATCGTTCCTATGAGCACGAAATTACCACGGCAATCTCGCTTCTTTCGCGTTTGCCTCGCATTATGGTTTTGGCGTATTACGCTAAGCGCGCGACATATTTCAAAGAGTCTATGATTATGCATCGTTTTATTCCTGGTCAGTCTACGAGTGAAACTATTCTTTCCATGTTGCGCCCCGATCGCCAATTTACTCCTGAAGAGGCGCGCATGCTTGACATTATGATGTGCTTACATGCTGAGCATGGCGGTGGTAACAATTCAACCTTTACCTGTCGTGTTCTTTCTTCAGCCGACACTGATCCATATTCGGCTTATGCGGGCGCAATTGGTTCCTTGAAGGGCCGCAAGCATGGTGGCGCTAATCACCAAGTGCTAGCTATGCAGAAGGAAATTAAAGAGAACGTTCACAATTGGGAAGACGACGACGAAATTGCTTCTTACATTGCCAAGATTGTGAACAAGCAGGCTTACGATAAAACGGGTCTTATTTATGGTATGGGTCATGCGGTTTATACCTTGTCTGACCCTCGCGCGGTTATTTGTAAAGAGTTTGCCACGAAACTTGCTGCGGGCACTGAATTTGAGGCAGAGCTCAATTTATTGAAGAGCATTGAGCGTTTGGCGCCAGAGGTAATCCTTCGCGAAAAGGGAACCAAGAAAGATATGTGTGCAAATGTTGATATGTATTCGGGCTTTGTATATTCCATGATGGGAATTCCTGTTGACCTTATTACGCCGCTTTTTGCTTGTGCGCGCATGGCGGGTTGGGCAGCGCATCGTTTTGAAGAAATTGTTTCAGGCAAGCGCATTATTCGTCCTGCTTATAAAACATCCGTTAAGCCAAAGGCATACTTGCCTATTGAGGAGCGCTAATATATACTTCTTGAGCGCTTAATTGTTTGCAATTAAGGGTAAATGAGTGCCAACGTGGCTCAGTTGGTAGAGCAACGCACTCGTAATGCGTAGGTCGCCGGTTCGAGTCCGGCCGTTGGCTCCATTGAATGCGTGTAGGTCAGTCGTCTTTCGGCTGACCTTTTTCATTGTCTTTTGTCGATTCTTAGTTTGTGCCAATAAGGCTAAGAGAAAAAATTTCAGCATCACGGCTTTATGAACTTCTTTTGATTTTGGCGGTCTTTGTTTATTTACTTTATTA
>OJNV01000095.1_pt1 | contig 57071 bp, 52 predicted proteins | sample 1597961 | NCBI WGS metagenome assembly OJNV01 (sample SAMN01915220, study PRJEB22387) | human gut metagenome | isolation source: stool | host: Homo sapiens | place: USA
GAACACGGAAGTTAAGCTCGCTTCTGCTGACAATACTTGGCTGGAGACGGCCCGGAAAGATAGGTAGCGCCAACACAACAGCCTGTGACATTTGTCACAGGCTGTTGGCATATATGGGAGTACGGTTCGGTATGCCTGCGGCATCTTTCCGTGACATAGAGTATTTGCCTGATTGACGTCTGCTGCAGTAGATGGTATATTGGTGGTGAACTTATACGGAGGAAATACATATGGAGCAGAAACAGCTAAAAATGTGGCTGCCCTCATTTTTGACTTGGCGGGCCGAGCGTGTATTGCAGAAACAAGCAGAGATGGGTTATCTGCTTATAGCTGTAGAAAATTTTGGAAGCTTCTATACATTCTCCTTTGAGAGTGCGCCGCCATTGCCGCGGCGGTTCTATGTATTCCGACAGGACGATATCGGAAAGTGGGGCGCACACGGAAGATCTCCGAAAGAAATCGCCGAGGAGGAGATCAGCCCCTATTGTGCAGAGATCTTCGAATGCAGCGATAGCTGCTCCTTTGTGGCGGAAATACAGCAGGATGTACCGGATGACGTAATAAGCAAAACCGTTGAAAGACGGATGCGGAACACAGCAAAGTATCATGTGGAGCTTTTTGCAATTTGGCTATTGCTGCCAGTGATATGCCTCATTGTATTGACCGTAACGAATACGCCATGGGAGTGGGGAAATAGGTCGGCAGGGGCGATGCTTATGGGCGCGCTGCTGATGTATCATGCTGCCGCTGCGATAATTAGCTATACACATCGATAACAAAAGCACCCTTTCGGGTGCTTTTGTTATATCTTCGAAGAAATTATTTGCTCCAGTGCTTCAGCTTTGGCAGCATCTGATTGAAATAGGTTCTGGCCTGCTCCGGAGGGAACTGCTCGTTGGACATATGGGTGACGAGAAACTCCAGGAGCTGCTCCATGCTGTCATAGGTGAACTTGCTGTCGGTATAGCACCACTTACAGTAGTCCTCGTTGAAGCTGCCGTCCAGATCCCGGCTGATGACCTCATCACTGTCCAAGGGCATACCACAGCACTGACAGATCAGCTTGCGAGGGTCACCCAGCAGATGATTGATGGAGGTATCAAACAGTGCGGACAACTGCTTTAATGTTTCCGGGTTGGGGACGGACTCGCCGTTTTCCCAGCGGGAGACAGCCTGTCGTGTGACGGCCAGCTTTTCAGACAGCTGATCCTGTGTCATATTGTGCCTTTGCCGTAATTCCTTCAAGACATCCTTTGCTTCCATTGCTATACCTCCCGTATGTACTGCCGCCAGTATAACAGGAAGGTGGATTGTTGACAAGCAATTATCTATTGCGTTGGGAATAAACTGTATTTAGATATTCTGTAAAGTATAAATGCATTACAGAATGACTTTACTTCACAAAAGAAGAAAAGGGTACCACGGCGGGCGGAATGGCGGCATCGGACAGGCGTTTTTCCATCCAGACCACGTCGTACCAGGTGTCAAACTTGTATCCGCAGCGGTGGAAGGTGCCCACGATTTCGTAGCCGCGCCGGGTATGGAAATCAATGCTGGCGCGAGTCAGGTGGGGGTCGCCGTCCGAAACAGGTGCGGCGATGCAGGCGTACAGCACCTGTACATTCTGAGCGCGGGAGGCGTCCTCCAGCGCGTGGTACAGCCGGGTGCCCAAACCACCGCGACGGCAGTCCTGCCGCAGATAGATGCTGGTTTCCGCCGCCCAGGCGTAGGCTGCGCGGCTGCCCAACTGTCCGGTGTAGGCATAGCCCACGATCTCGCCATCGCGTTCCATGACCAGGTAAGGATGCGTGTGCAGTGTGTTTTTAATACGCTGGCGGAAGTCATCCAGCGTGGGCACTTCATACTCAAATGTGATGGCGGTTTCGATGACATAGGGTGCATAGATATCCAGCAGCGCCGGGGCGTCATCAGAGACTGCGGGGCGGATATGTATCATATGCAACACCTTCTTTCGCTTTGTTGCGTTTGATTATACTATGGGAACGGTACCGGTGCAATAGATAAAAAACGCTAAAAAAATGTAGGAGTTTTACAAAAAAATTCTTCCCAAAATCCGACAGATATGGTATACTACTCCCGATTTAATATTTGAGAACGGACCGTGGTCTGTTGCCATTTTCCAAGTGGAAAATGAGAACTTCTGCAAACACATGAACGAAGGGAAGTGAGGGAACTTGAGTGAGCTGCTGCGTATGGAGCATATCAGCAAGCGGTTTGGTGATTTTTACGCCAACAAGGATATCAGCCTGACCGTCAACCGCGGCGAGGTACTGACCCTGCTGGGTGAGAACGGTGCCGGTAAGTCCACGTTGATGAACATTCTCATCGGCCTTTATCAGCCCACGGAGGGAAAGATATTCCTCAATGGCAAAGAGGTGCGGATCGAGTCCCCCAGCCAGGCAGTCAAGCTGGGAATCGGCATGGTGCACCAACACTTTATGCTGGTGGAGGCAATGACTGTCTTTGAAAATATCATCCTGGGCGACAAGCACGCCAAGGGCCTGTTTATCGACCGGGCGGCTCGCCGCAAGGAGATCGAGGAGCTGTCTGCCAAGTACGGTCTGGACGTGCAGCTGGACAAGCTTATCACCGAGATATCCGTGGGCGAACAGCAACGCACCGAGATACTGAAGGCGCTGTACCACGGTGCGGAGCTGCTGATCCTGGACGAACCCTCTGCCGCACTGACCGATATCGAGGTCGAGGGGTTGTTTGCCATTATGCAGAAGCTCATCGGCGAAGGGAAGAGTATTATCTTCATCAGCCACAAAATGCGCGAGGTCCTGCATATCTCTGACCGCATCACCGTCCTGCGTCTGGGCGAAGTGGTGGGCACCGTGGCCCGCGCTGATACCGATGGTCAGAAACTGGCCAATATGATGATCGGTAAGGAACTGACCGAGTCACAGTACGAGAAGGTGGATGCCTCCGGCGCTGAGGTCGTGGCGTCTCTGGACCATGTGGACTATGACAAGGAACATAAGCACAGCGGTGTCAACGATATGACACTGCAGATCCGCAGCGGTGAGATCGTAGGAATCGCCGGCGTGGACGGCAATGGTCAGACCCAGCTGGCGCAGCTGATCACCGGCGTTATCGCGCCTCAAGGCGGCAAGATATACCTGAAGGATAGGAGCGTAGCGGTCTTCGCCCCCCATTCTTTCATTACAGACGGCGTTTCCCACGTTCCTGAGGACCGCAACGCGCAGGGCCTGGTGGGCGATATGTCCATTGCGGAGAATTTGGTGCTCAAGGAGACCGATTCTCCCAAGTTCAGCCAGGGTAAGGGGCTGCGGCTGAACAAACGTGCCATTCACGACTATGCCGAGGAGATGGTGCAGAAGTACGACGTGCGCTGCACCTCTGTGGGGCAGACGGTCCGCAGCCTGTCCGGCGGCAACCAGCAGAAGGTCATCCTGGCCCGTGAGCTGGAGTCCCAGCCGTCCCTGCTGGTGATGGCGCATCCCACCCGCGGCCTGGATATCGGCGCGGCCAGCTTTGTTCACGAGCAGATGATCGCTGCCCGTGAGCGCGGTGTAGGAATTCTGCTGATCAGCGCAGACTTCGATGAGATATTGGAGATGTCCGACCGCATCCTGGTCTGCTTTGAGGGGCAGATCATGGGCGAATTCTCCGGAAAAAACCCGCCCATCGAGGAGATCAGCCTCGCCATGACGGGCAAGTGAGGGGAGGAGCTGCGATATGGAAAAGTTAAAACGTTCTCTGGGCAGCTTCGTTGTCCCGCTGCTGTCCATTATCCTGGCCTTTGTGATCGGCGGTATCATCATGGCGGCCCTGGGTGCCAATCCCTTTGACGCGGTGAAGTACCTCTTCCAGGGAGCTTTCGGCTCTAAGGCCAATATTGGCACTACACTTACCAAGGCCACACCTCTGATGTTCACCTCTCTGTGTGCCTGCTTCGCGTACAAGTGCGGTGTGTTCAACCTGGGCGGTGAAGGCCAGTTCCTTATGGGTTCCATCGCCGCATTCGTTACGGCGTATTTCTCCGGCGTTACCGGCTTTGCCGGTGTGCTGCTGGCGCTGCTGGCCGGTACGCTGGCCGGCGGTATCTGGGGCATGATCCCCGGCCTGCTGAAAATCGGCCGCGGCCAGAACGAGATGATCATCTCCATCATGCTCAACTATGTGGCTACCTTGTTTATGGGCGTGCTGTACACCAGCTGGATCCGCGACGCCAGTGTGCCCCAGACCCCCGCGGTGGACGACCTGGTGAAGCTGCCCCGTGTAATCACCGGAATGCGCTTTACCTGGGGCTTTGTCATCGCCGTGGTGGTGGGCCTGGTGCTGTATTACGTGCTGTTCTGGACCAGCGGCGGCTTCAAGCTGCGGGCGGTGGGCTATAACATGACCGCCAGCCGCTTTAATGGTATCCATGTGAAGCGCTGTATGCTGACCAGCTTCATTATCTCCGGGGCCATTGCCGGCCTGGGCGGCGGCGCAGAGCTACTGGGTACCCAGTTCCGGCTGATCAACGGCTTCGGGGCGGGCTACGGTTTTGACGGTGTGGCTATGGCACTGATCGGCCAGCTGCACCCCATCGCGACGATGGTGGTGGCATTGTTCTTTGCTGTGCTGCGTGTGGGTTCCACCACTATGCAGGCGGCCACCGGTGTTCCCACCAGCGTTTCCGATATCATCCAGGCGTTGGTCATCGTGTTCTCCGTAGCCGGTATGGCGCTGACCAAGCTGCCTGAATTCCAGGCGTGGAAGGATCGCGTGTTCTCCAAGAGAAAGGCGGGTGACAAGTAATGGATTGGATCTCCAGTTTACTGTTGGCAACGGTTCGGCTTGCCATCCCTCTGTTGCTTATCTCACTGGCCGAGTTGTACGGCCAGCGGGCCGGCATGGTGAATATCGGCCTGGAGGGACTGGCTGCCATCGGCGCACTGGTGGGCTTTCTGATGTGCTACATTACCGGCTCCAACTGGATCGGTCTGCTGTGCGGTGCGTTGGCGGGCCTGCTGGTCAATATGATCTACGCCTTTTCCACCGTCACCCTCTGCGCGGACCATACGGTCTATGGCATGGCCATCAACATATTCGCTCCGGCGCTGGCGTCGTTTATCTACCGCATCGTGTTCGGTACCGGTTCAGACCTGAAGCAGATCATTACCATGCCCAGCATTGCTATTCCCGGCCTGAAGGACATCCCGGTCATCGGGCCACTGCTGTTTGATCAGAGCCCCATGGTCTATCTGACGCTGCTGTTGGTGGTGTTCACCTCCATTTTCTTCAACCGTACCCGTGCTGGATTGAGCTATAAATCCGTGGGAGAGCATCCGCAGGCGGCCGCTACGCTGGGCATCAATGTCATCGGCGTGAAGTATCTGGCCTGCATGATCTGCGGTGCGTTGGCCGGACTGGGCGGCGCGTACCTGACCACCTGCTATTCCAGCACCTACACCGACGGTATCGTGGCCGGCCGCGGCTTCATCGCCCTGGCTGCCGTGATCTTTGGTCGCTGGAGTGCCGGCGGCATCCTGCTGGCCTGCCTGTTCTTCGGCTTCTGCGATGCGCTGCAGATCCGGCTTCAGGTCTCCGGCATCGCCATCCCGTACCAGTTCTTCCAGATGATCCCCTATGTGGCCACCGTGGTCGTCCTCTCCGTCATCGGTACGAAGCAGGCGGGACCCAAGGCCAATGGACAGCCCTATCGCCGCGAACAGCGGTGACATGACGGTAATGATGTCCGCAAGGACGTTGTTATAGAACAAAGAGCAAGTCACAAAAAACAAGGAGGAAAACCATGAAAAAGTTTCTTGCACTGCTGCTGGCGCTCGCTATGACGCTGGCCCTTGTCGCCTGCGGCGAGAAGAAGGACGACACCAAGACGGACGGCGCCGGTGATGGCGAGAAGACCTACAAGGTCGCCATGATCTGCGACTCCAGCATCAACGACGGCGGTTGGGGTGCTGCCTGCTACAACGCCATGGTCAAGGCTGCTGAGGACAAGGGCTGGACCTACGACGTCACCGACTCCATCTCCCAGGATCAGTATTACGAGACCATCGTTGCCTTCTGCAACCTGGGCTACGACATGATCTATGCTCCCGGCAACCAGTACACCGATGCGGTCCTGCAGGCTGCTGAGGAGTATCCCGACATCGCCTTCGCTCTGCTGAACGGCGCTGAGTCCACCCCTGAAAAGGCCGCTAACGGCAATGTCGCGTCTCTGCTGCCCAACGCTGAGCAGATCGGCTGGATCGCCGGCGCTCTGGCCGGTCTGATGACCGAGTCCGGCAAGCTGGGCTTCATCGGCGGTATGGAGCTGGATACCACCAAGGGCAAGATCGCGGGCTTCGAGGCTGCTGCCAAGTATGTTGGCCAGCAGGAGGGTAAGACCGTTGAGCTGCTGGCTGTCCCCTATGCCAACTCCTTCTCCGATGCCCCCAAGGGCAAGGAGTTCGCCACTGAGCTGATCTCCCAGGGTGCTGACGTGTTCTTCGGCGATGCTTCCGCCGTTGACTCCGGTGCCCGTGAGGCCATCGACGCCGCCAATGAGAAGGCCGGCGCCATCAAGATCTACGACATCGGCCAGCCTGCCGATATCCTGGGTCAGAACCCCTGCATCATTTGCTCCCAGGTCACCGATAACGCCGCTATGATCGGTGTCTGCATGGAGGCTGTTGTGGCCGGTACCTTCGGCGGCAACACCATCTTCGGTACGCTGGAGAACGGTGCCCTGTCCGCCGGTGCCATCAATACCGAGCTGGTTCCCGCTGAGAAGGTGGAGAAGTATAACGCTTATCTGCAGCAGATGATGGACGGCACCTTCATGAAGTAAGCTGTCATTCCTTTGATATCCCCCGGCCAGCGGCCGGGGGATATCTTTTCTTCATATAAAAAAAGACACGGCATATGGATCCTCCATCCATTTCCGTGTCTTTTTCCTGTTGTACGCTTTGGGGTTTGGACTTTTGCGTGTAACGGGGTTCAGCACGCCCCAGGTGCCCCGCTGCACAGCGTCACGCCGGTGCTTCTCTTTTTTCGAGAGTTTTTCATAAGGGATAAACTTTTCCATAGTGTGCTCCTTTCAAACGGTTTACGCCATCATAGCAGACCTTACACCGTTTGTCAAAGGAGCGCGCTTATTTCACTCTGCCAATATCTCCTCCGCTACTGTCCGGCGCGTAACGCACCGGTCCATGGCCTGTTTTTCAATGTAGCGGTGGGCCTCCTGCTCCGTCATGCCCTGCTTGTCGATCAGTGCCCATTTAGCCCGGTTCACCAGCCGTATCTCCGCCATGCGTTCCTCGATGGTGGCAGTCTTTTCCTCCATACGCCGCAGACGCTCCCGTGTGCCGCACAGCAGCTGCATGGATTGCAGCAGCAGCGGCGGCGTGGTGGGCTTTTGCAGCAGCAGGATGCCTTGAGGCGCCAGCCGTGCCGCCAGATCCGGATAGTGTTCCGCCTTTACCAGCAGCAGCACACCGGCGCTGGATTTGTCGATGATGTGCAGCGCCAGCTTCGTGCCGAATTCATCCGGCAGCGGCGTACTGATGACCACGATGTCAAAAGGCCTCTCCAGCAGGGCACGCCGTGCCTCAGACACGCTGCCTGCGGCACACACCGGGTCGTACCGATCCTCCGGCAGCATTTCACGCAGGGACATATGGAACTTGGCCGCGGCAGCGACTACCAGCACGCTGTACGTCCGGCGGCTGTCCTCCATATGCGTCCCTCCTCTCCAAAGCAGACCGGCTCAGTGGGTGTACTGCTGTATAATGGTCTTGGGTAAGTGCTCTGCGATAAATGCGCTGGATGCAGCCAGTGATCTGGCGTCCTCCAGAGTCTCCGGCAGCGTGTGGAAGCGTGCCTTTACGTCGTTAGCCGCCGTGTAGAAATTCACATCCGCGGCTTCCGGCAGCACCAGATGCCGCGTTACACCGTCCAGGCCGGCGCGGATCAGCAGCGTAAAGGCCAGATATGGGCTGCACAGCGGATCGGGAGAGCGCAGCTCCGCGCGGCGGTACTCGCCCTGCGCGGCAGGGATGCGTATCAGCTGACTGCGGTTTTCGCTGGACCAGGAGATATATCGCGGTGCTTTGCTGCTGCCAAAGCGGTGATACGACTCCTCCCGCGTGTTCAGGAACACCGTCATCTCAGCAATATGGGCCAGAATACCGGCGATGATCTGTGGCATTACCTCTGCGCCATCGCGGCTCTTGGCGGAGATGTTGATGTGCATCCCGTTGCCTGGCTGTCCCATCAGCGGCTTGGGAGAGAAGTCGGCTGCCAGGCCGTTTCGCACCGCCACGGAATTGACGACAGCCTTAAAGGTCACGGCGTTATCCGCCGCCGTCAAGGGGTCGGAATAGCGAAAGTCGATCTCGTTTTGCCCGGGGCCCTGCTCATGGTGAGAGCACTCCGGTCGTATCCCCATCTGCTCCAGCGTCAGGCAGATCTCCCGCCGCACATTCTCGCCCTTGTCCTCCGGCGCGATGTCCATGTATCCTGCGTTGTCGTAGGGAATGTGGGTCGCTTCACCGTTTTCGTCCCGGCGGAAGAGATAGAACTCCATCTCCGTGCCGAAGGAGAAGTAGATGCCCAGCGCTTCCGCATCCGCCACCGCCTGACGCAGCAGCGCGCGGCAGTCGGCCTCGAAGGCGGCGCCATCGGGCCGCAGCACGTGGCAGAACATCCGCGCCACTCGGCCGTGATCCGGCCGCCAGGGCAGCATACAGAGGGTGCTGCTGTCCGGATGCAGGAACAGGTCCGAGTGGACCTCGTCGCCGAAGCCGGGCACAGCGGAGGCATCGAAAGCGATGCCGTAGCTGAAGGCCCGGTCCAGCTCATCCGGCAAAATAGATATATTTTTCTGGCTGCCGAAAATATCGCAGAAGGCCAGACGCAGGAATTTTACATCCTCCTCCGCCGTAAACTGCCTGATCTCATCCACTGTGTAATCCATCGTGCTCCTGCCTTTCTCAGTTGGCTACATACATCTGCTGATAGGGGTTTTTGCTGTCCGGTGTGATAACGGTATAGTTGTCGCGGAGCATCGCCTCCGCGTCACGGTCAAACAGACGGCAGTACTCCCGCACATAGGGTGCGATCTCCGCCATATCTTCCGCCGTGGCGTTGTGCAGCGTGACCTGATCCGGAAACCGTATGCTGCTCACATCGCCGCGGAAAACCATTTTTCCGCCGTGCATTCCTGTGCAGGGGAAGAAGTGTACTATCGGCCGGCCGTCGGTGTGCAGGCCCAGCACCAAAATCAGCCCGCCGGCCTGGTATTCGCCCAGAAAGCTGCCGGCCCGCCCGCCGATGACGATCACCGGCTTGTGCTGCTTATAGGCTTTCATGTGTATCCCGGCGCGGTAGCCCGCATTGTCCCGGATAAATATCTCGCCGCCCCGCATGGCGTACCCCGCAGCGTCGCCGGTGCTGCCGTGGATCACGATGCGTCCGGCACTCATGGTGTCGCCCACCGCGTCCTGTGCATTGCCGTTTACGGTAATAGAACCGCCGCCCAGATAGGCGCCCAGCGCATTGCCGGGGATGCCGTCGATCTCCAGCCGTTTGCTGCTCATACCGGCGGCGATGAACCGCTGGCCCTGGCAGGCACAGATACGGCATTCCTTCCCGGCGTGGCGTATCGTTTCGTTCAGTTGAGAGAAGGACAGACCACTCGCCTCTATGAAATCCATATTGTACCACTCCTTTCGAGGGTTTTCCATTATTTTTCCTATAAATATCGCTTTTTCGACAGACCTTATTCACCGGCGTGGGCAATTCCCAGAATTTCCAGTTCTTTTTCATTCAGGTGAATACCCCGCAGCATGACCCGGTTGCCCCGCAGCGCCTCGATGGAGTTGATGCCCATACCGCCCATCATCTCCTTGATCTCGTGCTTCCAGGCGGTTACCAGGTTTACCAGCCGCGCCGCGGCCTCCTCGGGGTCCAGACGCTTCACCAGCTCCGGCCGCTGTGTGGCGATACCCCAGCAGCACCGGCCTGTCTGGCAGGAACGGCACAAGTGGCACCCCATGGCCAGCAGTGCCGCGGTGGCAATGTAACAGGCATCCGCGCCCAGAGCAATGGCCTTGACCACGTCGGCAGCGGAGCGTATGCTGCCTCCGGCAATCAGGGATACGCTGCTGCGTATGCCCTCGTCCCGCAGCCGCTGGTCCACCGCTGCCAGCGCCAGCTCAATGGGAATACCCACATTGTCCCGTATTCGGGTGGGCGCCGCGCCGGTGCCGCCCCGAAAGCCGTCGATGGCGATGATATCCGCACCGCTGCGGGCGATGCCGCTGGCGATGGCGGCGATGTTGTGTACCGCCGCCACCTTGACGATGATCGGCTTTTTGTACGCCGTGGCTTCCTTTAGAGAGTACACCAGCTGCCGTAGGTCCTCAATGGAGTAAATGTCGTGGTGCGGAGCAGGGGAGATGGCATCCGCGCCCTCTGGTATCATCCGTGTTTTGGACACGTCGCCCACGATCTTTGCGCCAGGCAGATGTCCGCCGATACCGGGTTTGGCACCCTGGCCCATTTTGATCTCGATGGCCGCGCCGGTGTTCAGGTATGTCTCATCGACGCCGAAGCGGCCGGAGGCCACCTGTACGATGGTGTTGGCGCCGTAGGGATAGAAGTCCCGGTGCAGTCCGCCCTCGCCGGTGTTGTAGCAGATGCCCAGCTCCCGGGCAGCCTTGGCCAGCGCCGCATGGGCGTTGTAGCTGATGGAGCCATAGCTCATAGCCGAAAACAGAATGGGCACCGACAGCTCCAACTGCGGCGGTACCTCGGTGCACAGGCTGCCGTCCCCGTTCCGCCGGACGGTCTCCGGCTTCTTGCCCAGGAATACCCGCGTCTCCATGGGCTCCCGCAGGGGGTCGATGGGCGGGTTCGTCACCTGTGAGGCGTTGATGAGGATACGGTCCCAGTATACCGGCAGGGGCTGGGGGTTGCCCATGGAGCTCAGCAGCACGCCGCCGGTGGACGCTTGCTTGTATATCTCCTTGATGGTGGCGCAGGACCAGTTTGCGTTTTCACGCAGGCAGTTGTCGCTTTTTACGATCTTAATGGCGTGAGTGGGACAGAAGGACACACAGCGCTGACAGTTGACACACTTGCTCTCGTCGCTGACCATGACCTTCCCATCCGCGTTATAGGTGTGCACGCCGTTGGCGCACTGGGATTCGCAGATGCGGCAGCGGGTGCACCGTGCGTCGTTTCGTACCACTTCAAATTCCGGTATGATGTAGTCAAGAGCCATCAATAGGCACCTTCTTTCACTTTTACGATAAAGGGCTCGCCGCCCATGGGCGCATACAGGTTCTCCGCATCCGGGGCCATGACCCGTATGGCGGCCTCCTCGCTGGCGATAAATACCTTGTCGTCCTTCTCAGCCGTTACCATGGAGCGCAGCTTCAGTCGGTCGTTCAGCGCCATCAGTCCGCCGTTGAACCCCAGAATGATGGAGAATGGTCCGGTGATGAGCAGGCTGGGGTATATGGTCCGCAGATAGGTCAGCTGCCGTGCCGCGGCCGGCTCTCTGGTGCGTATGGTACTCCAGAAGGGCGCCGCGATCACCGACGCCATTTCCTCCAGTGTCAGCCCCTGACGCCGCAGCAGATAGTCGGCGATGTAGGTGATGACCTCCGTATCCGTCTGCAGATTGCATTTGTAGCCATACATCTCAATACAGCGCCGGTTGGCGTCGTAGGAGGATATCTCTCCGTTGTGGACGATGGACCAGTCCAGCAGGGAAAAGGGGTGCGCGCCGCCCCACCAGCCGGGGGTATTGGTGGGATAGCGCCCATGGGCCGTCCAGCTGTATCCCTCATATTCCTCCAGCCGGTAGAAGCGTCCCACATCCTCGGGATATCCTACGGCCTTGAAGGTTCCCATGTTCTTTCCACTGGAGAACACGTATGCGCCTTTCAGCTTGGTGTTGATATCCATCACGGTCCGTGCCACAAATTCCTTTTCGTCTAATTGTAGCCGTGCCAGTACCGAATTAAGGGGCCGCACAAAGTACCGCCAGATGTGGGGAATGTCCGTGATCTCCGGGATGATGCGGATGGGGATCAGCTCCGCGTCTACGAGCTCAAAGCCCTCCTTCAGCATAGCCTCGCACTCCCGCCGGGTGGTGTTATCATCAAAAAAGATGTGGAAGGCGTATTCCTCCCGGTGTTCCGGGTAGATGCCGTAGGCGGCGAAGCCGCCTCCCAGACCGTTGGACCGATCATGCATGGGGACCATGCTCCTGATGATATCCTCACCGGTCATGCGCCGCCCCTCCCGGGAAATGACCGCCGAAATGGCGCACCCGGATGGGATACGTACCTGCCCCTCCAGCTTCATAGTTTCTCACCCTTTCTTTATGTGCTTCCGTAGGTTCCAGCCGTTCCACGGAGTGATCCGCTGAAAAGCCGCCCCGGAAAGCAAAAAACGCCCATCCGGCAGGGACAAATGTCCTGCTCGGATGAACGCCTTTGCTCATCATGGTTCGGCATTATAGCATCAGATGTGCATAAAGTCAATGAATAAAACGCCAAAAATTGTGTAAAAAGCTGATTGACAAATCCGTCACAACCGCCTATAATTTCGCACATCAAAGGCAAAGGCGTCTTGAAGCTGCGGGCTTCCTGACGCCTTTTTCTATTTTCCAAATCTACAAAAGATCGGGGTGGAACACATGAAAACCGTATCGGACATTTTCGGCACACTGGTATTTGACGACCGACAGATGAAAGCACGCCTTCCCCATGACGTCTATATTTCCCTGAAGAAGACCATTGACGAGGGCGGAAGCCTGGACAACCAGGTAGCGAATGTGGTGGCGGATGCCATGAAGGACTGGGCCATCGAGCACGGCGCGACCCACTTTACCCATTGGTTCCAGCCGCTGACCGGCATTACCGCCGAGAAGCACGACAGCTTTATTACCCCCTCGCCGGATGGCGGCGTCATCATGGAGTTCTCCGGTAAAGAGTTGATCCAGGGTGAGCCGGATGCCTCCAGCTTCCCCTCCGGCGGCCTGCGTGCTACCTTCGAGGCCCGGGGCTATACCGCCTGGGATCCTACCTCTTACGCTTTTATCAAGGACAAGGCACTGTGTATCCCCACGGCATTCTGTTCCTACGGTGGCGAGGCGCTGGATAAAAAAACCCCGCTGCTGCGCTCCATGCAGGCCCTGAACAAGCAGGCCATGCGTGTCCTGAAGCTGTTTGGCAACACGGATGTCAAATGTGTTCGCACCTCTGTCGGCCCCGAGCAGGAGTATTTCCTGGTGGACCGCGCCATGTACCGCAAGCGCAAGGACCTGATTTTCTGCGGCCGCACGCTGTTCGGTGCCAGACCCCCCAAGGGTCAGGAGATGGATGACCATTACTTCGGCGCTATCAAGCCTCGTGTGGCGGAGTATATGGCCGATTTGAATGATGAGCTCTGGAAGCTGGGTATTCTGGCCAAGACGGAGCACAATGAGGTGGCCCCGGCCCAGCATGAGCTGGCGCCCATCTACACCACCACAAATATCGCCACCGATCACAACCAGCTGACCATGGAGATCATGCAGAAGGTGGCTGCCCGCCACGGGCTGGTCTGTCTGCTGCATGAAAAGCCCTTTGACGGTGTCAATGGCTCCGGCAAGCACAACAACTGGTCTATGGCCACGGATACCGGTGTGAACCTGCTGACTCCCGGTGAGACACCCCACGAAAACGCCCAGTTCCTGCTGTTCCTGTGTGCTGTTATTCAGGCGGTGGATGACTATCAGGACCTGCTGCGCATCTCTGTGGCCACCGCCGGCAATGATCACCGTCTGGGCGCCAACGAGGCGCCGCCCGCTGTGGTGTCCATCTTCCTGGGCGACGAGCTGACGGCCATTCTGGATGCCATCGAGAAGGATGAGCCGTACAGCGGCACAGAAAAGACCGTGATGAAGCTGGGAGCCCATGTGCTGCCTAAGTTCCTGCGTGATACTACCGACCGGAACCGGACATCGTCCTTTGCGTTCACCGGCAATAAGTTCGAGTTCCGTATGCTTGGCTCCGCCAACTCCATTGCCTGCTGCAACATTATGCTCAACGCCGCCGTGGCGGAGTCTCTGCGTCAGTATGCGGACAAGCTGGAGAAGGCCAAGGACTTTGACGCAGCACTGCATAGTCTGATCCGGCAGACCATCAAGGACCACAAACGTATCATTTTCAACGGTAACGGCTATGACGATGCCTGGATCAAGGAGGCTACCGAGGTCCGCGGCCTGTTGAACCTGCGTACCACGCCGGACGCTATGCCCTATCTGCTGCACGAGAAGAACGTAAAAATGCTCACGTCCCTGAAGGTCATGTCCGAGGCGGAGATACGCTCCCGCTATGAGATCACACTGGACAACTACCGCAAGATCGTCAATATCGAGGCCGAAACGATGGTGGATATGGCCCGCCGTCAGATCCTGCCCGCCGTGGAGAAGTTCTCCTCTAAGCTGGCGCAGGATATCGCCGTAAAGAAGTCCATCGCGCCGGTGGTGTCCGGCATCTATGAGACGACGCTGGTCACGCGCCTGTCCGATCTGGTAGAGGACATCGACGCTGCCGTGGAGGACCTGGCTGCCGCGCTGGCCACTTTCCATAAGATCGATGATGTGACCGAGAGCGCCAACATGGTCCGCGACGTGCTGCTGCCCAAGATGGCGGCGCTGCGCGCCCCCTGTGACGAGGCCGAGCAGCGCACGGCCGAGGGCTGCTGGCCGTTCCCCACCTACGGCGATCTGCTGTTTGGCGTGGAGTAACTTTGCTTCCGATCCCACCGGGCTCCGCCAGGCCCTGTGGTTCCGTGCCCTTGCAAACGGGGTACTTTCTCTCCTGAAAAGTGGAATGCCGTGTGCCTATTGGGCACGCGGCATTTCGCTTTTCCGATCATGAAAAATAAGTTGATTTGAAGCCGGGTATATGTATTAGAATAGAGCGGGCAAAACGAAGAACAAGGAGCTTTTATCATGGATAAAAAGGTTTTAAAGCAACCGCAGGTCTTAAAACGCTTAAAATAAAAAATCTCACATCAGATTTTAGGTAGCCCGCCATCAGAATGGATTGACAATTCGACAAAATGTGATATAATCCCACTGTCTGGAAAAATATAAAGTTGTAGCACAGAGGTGTCTGCTCAAAAGCAGATGAAAAGGGAATCCGGTGTGAATCCGGAGCGATGCAGTCACTGTGTACGGGAGCGGTCTTGCAAACCACTGGGAAACCGGGAAGGGCAACACCGCGATGAACGAAGTCAGGAGACCTGCCTCTGTGTGGAATCTCAAACCCGCTGCCAACAGGTTGGTGTTCCTACGAACTTATGACCCAAGCGCGTCTGCGCGAGGATCTGCCAGTAGTAAGAAGCACAGAGGTCGGCTGCGGAAAACCGCAGCCTCTTTTATATTCTTTCAGAACATTTTTTGAAACGAGGTAGTTCCCCATGAAGAAAGCACTTGCATTTCTCATGGCGGCAGTGATGCTCATGAGCATGCTGACCGCCTGCGGCAACAAGGACAATGCTGCCGACAACAACGACAACGACGTAAACACCGAGGCGACCGACAAGGCCGCCGCCGACAAGGTCGCCGCCCTGATCGACGCCATCTACGTGCAGGAGCGCACCGAGGAGACCGACGCCCAGTGCGAGGCCGCCAAGGCCGCTTGGGACGCGCTGACCGACGCCCAGAAGGCGCTGGTGGAGGGTGAGGAGGCCAGCCCCGACTATTTCGGTCTGGACACCGGTGACGCCTCCAAGGACGATCCCCGCAACCAGGACGAGATCGGCGAGAAGGAGCTGCTGGTGGTATCCTTCGGTACCTCCTTCAACGACAGCCGCGTAGCCGACATCAAGAGCATTGAGGATGCCCTGCAGGAGGCCAACCCCGATTGGTCCGTGCGCCGCGCCTTCACCGCTCAGATCATCATCAACCACATCCAGGCCCGTGACGGCGAGAAGATCGACAACATGGAGCAGGCTCTGGAGCGCGCTGTCGCCAACGGCGTGAAGCAGCTGGTGGTGCAGCCCACCCATCTGATGCACGGCGCTGAGTACGACGAGATGTGCGCCGCCATCGACAAGGTCCGCGACAAGTTCGAGTCCGTTGAGATCGCCGAGCCCATGCTGGGTGAGGTGGGCAGCGACGCCACCGTCATCAACGCCGACAAGGAAGCCGTTGCCAAGGCCGTTGTCGCCGCTGCTCTGAGCGAGAGCGGCTACGAGTCCACCGCCGCCGCCAAGGAGGCCGGTGTGGCTTACGTGCTGATGGGTCACGGTACGGCTCATGTGGCGAAGGTCACTTACAGCCAGATGGCCGCCCAGATGGACAAGCTGGGCTATGAGAACGTGTTCATCGGCACCGTGGAGGGCGAGCCCGAGGATACCTCCTGCGAGGCCGTGATCGCGGCCGTCAAGGAAGCCGGTTACACCACAGTGGTGCTGCGTCCCCTGATGGTCGTGGCGGGCGACCATGCCAACAACGACATGGCCGGTGCGGACGAGGATTCCTGGAAGACCATGTTTGAGGCCGCCGGTTTCACCGTGAACTGCCAGATCTCCGGTCTGGGCCGTATCGCGGACGTGCAGGCTCTCTACGTGGCACACGCCAAGGCTGCCATCGACGCTATCGCGTAACAAGGACTGAACGGGCTCCGGGGCGGTATACTATCGCCCCGGAGCCTTTTTCAAAGTAAGGAGGACCTTGACCATGAAGAAAATTCTTTCGTTTCTGCTGGCCGCTGTGATGATGGCGGCGCTGCTGGTAGGCTGCGGACAGCAGCAAACCGATGCCCCCGGCAACGATGAGACTGACCAGCCCGCTCTGGCGGATGGCGTATACACCGCCGACTTCAACACCGACAGCAGTATGTTCCACACCAACGAGACCTGTGACGGCAAGGGCGTGCTGACCGTGAAGGATGGCCAGATGACCATCCACGTCAGCCTGGCCTCCACCAGCATCGTCAATCTGTTCCCTGGTCTGAAGGAGGACGCCCAGAAGGACGGCGCCGTGCTGCTCCAGCCCACCAAGGACACCGTCACCTATCCCGATGGCCTGACCGAGACAGTCAATGGCTTTGATATCCCCGTTCCCGCGCTGGACGAGGAGTTCGACGTGGCCCTCATCGGCAAGAAGGGCGTATGGTATGACCACAAGGTGTCCGTCTCCAACCCTGTTCTGAAGGAGGAGAACGGCGATGACGCTGCCGCCATCGCATTGGCGGACGGCACCTACACCATTGAGGTAGGCTTTGAGGGCGGCTCCGGTAAGTCCCATGTGCTGACTCCCTGCACCCTGAAGGTGGAGAACGGCGCTGCCACCGCCACTATCGTGTGGAGCAGTGAGAAGTATGACTATATGCTGGTGGACGGCCAGCGCTATGATGTCCTCACCACCGAGGGCGGTTCCACCTTCGAGATTCCCGTGCGGGCGCTGGATACCCCGCTGACGGTCATCGGCGACACCACCGCCATGAGCACCCCCCACGAGATCGAGTACACCCTGACCTTTAAGTCCGCCACGGCGGTGGAGGCTGCCCAGTGAGGCGTTTTCTCGCCGGGTTGCTGGCGGCGCTGATGGTCTTGTCCCTCTGCGCCTGCGGCGCGGCTGACGCCCCCGGCAAAACAGACGGACAAACCGCCGCCGTGTCGTGGGACGAGCTGGTCTTCGACCGTACCATGCCCCTGCGCTACGCGGAGCAGTTCTCCGTGGAGTACGCCGGGGACAGCTACAAGCGCATCACCATCAACAACGACCGGGTATACCTGCTGGTGGCGGAGGGTGCAGCTGTGCCTGACGGGGTACCTACCGGTGTCACCGTTTTGCAGCAGCCGCTGGACCAGATTTATCTGGTAGCCGCCGCTGCCATGGACTACTTTGACAAGCTGAACGCCATCGACTGCATCACCCTCAGCGGTAAAAAGCAGTCGGACTGGTATATCCAGCGCGCCAAGGACGCCATGGACAGCGGAGCACTGGTATACGCCGGCAAGTACTCCGAGCCAGATTATGAGCTGATCCTGTCGCAGGGCTGCGATCTGGCGGTGGAAAACACCATGATTTACCACTCCCCGGCGGTGCTGGAGCAGCTGGAGCGGCTGGGTATCCCTGTGCTGGTGGAGACATCCAGCTACGAGACCCAGCCCTTGGGTCGGATGGAGTGGATCAAGCTGTACGCGGCGCTGCTGGACAAGGAGGACGAGGCCGAGGCGCTGTTTAATGAGAAGATGGACAGCGTGGCGGACGTACTGGAGCAGCAGCCCACCGGCAAGACTGTGGCGTTTTTCTACATCACCAGCAGCGGCGCTGTAAACGTCCGCAAATCCACGGACTATGTGGCGAAGTGCGTCGCCATCGCCGGCGGCGACTATGTCTCCTTCGACGAATCGGCGGAGGACAACGCTCAGTCCACCATCAATATTCAGATGGAATCCTTCTACCATGGTGCAGTGGACGCCGATGTGCTGATCTACAACAGCATCATCGACGGCGAGCTGCACACGCTGGACGAATTGGTGGCACTGGATCCACTGATGGCCGACTTCAAGGCCGTCAAGAGCGGTAACGTGTGGTGCCTGACCAAAAACTTCTATCAGGAGTCGCTGGAGCTGAGCGACCTCATTCTGGACGTCAACCATGCGTTGAACGACGCGCCGGATACGGCGTTTCACTTCCTGACACGGATGAAGTGAGCATTTTTTACATCATTGCATTATAAGGAGGAGCGGCATGAAGAGGACCCGAACACTTCGCATCTGGGGAGGCTTTTGGCTGCTCCTCCTGCTTTTATTCACATTTCTGATTTGGAACATCTTCGCGGGAAGCGTTTCTCTTTCCGCGTCTGAGATATGGCGGATCCTGCTGGGCGGCGATGTGGACTTTACGCAGAGCCAGATCATCATGAAGATCCGTCTGCCCCGGCTTCTGTCGGCGCTGATCCTGGGCGGGGCGCTGTCCCTGTCCGGCTATCTGCTGCAAACCTTTTTCCACAACCCCATCGCCGGCCCCTTTGTGCTGGGTATCTCCTCCGGAGCGAAGATGACGGTGTGCGTGGCCATGCTGGCGCTGCTGAGCCGGGGCAAGACCACCTCCTCCGCCATCCTCATCGCGGCGGCGTTCGTGGGCGCCATGGTGTCCATGGGCTTCGTGCTGCTGATTTCTCAGCGGGTCAAGCGTATGAGCCTGTTGGTGGTCTGCGGCGTGATGATCGGCTACATCTGCTCGGCGTTGACGGATTTTCTCGTGACCTTCGCCGACGATTCCAGCATCGTGAACCTGCACAACTGGTCTCTCGGATCCTTCTCCGGCATGAGCTGGGAGAATGTAAAGACCATGGCCGGTGTATGCGGCGTCACACTGCTGCTGACCTTTTTCCTGTCCAAGCCCATCCGAGCGTACCAGCTGGGCGAGGTCTACGCCCAGAACATGGGCGTCCCCCTGCGGGCCTTCCGTACGGCGCTTATCCTGCTGTCCAGCGTGCTGTCCGCCTGCGTCACGGCCTTTGCTGGCCCCATCTCCTTTGTCGGCATCGCAGTGCCGCACCTGATGAAATCCCTGTTCAAATCGGCGGAGCCGCTCGTCATGATCCCAGCCTGCTTCCTGGGCGGCGGCGTGTTCTGCCTGTTTTGCGACCTCATCGCCCGCACCGCCTTTGCCCCCACAGAGGTGAGCATCAGCTCCGTCACGGCGGTATTCGGCGCACCTATCGTCATCTACATGATGATCCACAGAAAGGCGGCGTGAGTATGGCAGCATATCTGGAAACAAAAGACCTGTCCGTGGGCTACCACGGCAAGCCACTGATCGAGGACATAGCCCTCCATGTGCAGCGGGGCAGGATCGTCACGCTGATAGGCCCCAACGGCTCTGGAAAATCCACCATATTGAAAACCATCATCGGCCAGCTCTCCAAGGTGTCCGGCACGGTGTTTCTGGATGGAAAAGCCATGGAGGCGCGCAGCCGCAATGAGATCGCCCGGCGCATGGCCATTTTGATGACGGCCCGCATGGATCCGGAGCTGATGACCTGCAGGGACGTGGTGAGCAGCGGCCGCTATCCCTATACGGGGCGGCTGGGCATCCTGCAGCCGGAGGATCAGGCTATCGTGGAGCGCTCTCTGGCGCAGGTAGGCGGCATGGAGTTTGCCGACCGCCCCTTCTCCGCCATCAGCGACGGACAGCGCCAGCGCATTCTGCTGGCCCGGGCGCTGTGTCAGGAGCCGGAGATCATCGTATTGGACGAGCCTACCAGCTTTTTGGACATCCGCTATAAGCTGGAGTTGTTGACGGTGCTCAAGCGCATGGTGCGGGAGAACGATCTGGCGGTGCTGCTGTCCCTCCATGAGCTGGAGCTGGCGGAGCGCATTTCGGACACGGTGGTGTGTGTGGCGGGCGACCGCATCGACCGCATCGGCACCCCGGAGGAGATCTTTACACGGGCGTATATCGCAAAGCTGTACCGGATGGAGCACGGGAAGTACGACCCCTGCTTCGATAGCCTGGAATTTGTGCCGTAAGGAGTAGCGACATGGAAAAACAGGGTGTTTTTTACGCCGTCAGCGTAGGCCCCGGCGACCCGGAGCTGCTGACCCGGCAGGCGTGCCGGGTCTTGGCGGACTGTCCTGTGGTGGCAGCCCCCCGGATGAAGTCCGGGCGGATGCTGGCGCTGGATATCGCCGCCGGTGCGGTAGATATGCAGGACAAGACCATTTTGCCGCTGGACTTTACCATGGAGCGAAGCGAGGCAGTGCGGGAGGACAGCTACCGCATGGCGGCAGCCGCTATCGAAGCGGAGTTGTCGGCAGGACGGGACGTGGCCATGGTCAATCTGGGCGACGTATCCGTGTACGCCACTGCTTACTATATTCTGGAGCGCATCCGCGCTGATGGGTTTGAGACGGTGATGTGTCCCGGCGTCACCAGCTTCTGCGCCGTGGCGGCGCGGCTGGGGCGCAGCCTCACCCGCATGGAGGAGCCGCTCCACATCCTGCCGGGCAGCACGGATCTGGACAACGCGCTGCCGCTGCCGGGAACAAAGGTCGTGATGAAATCCGGCAAGGCCATCTACAAAGCGGCAGCGGCGCTGGAATGCCACGGTCTGCTGGCAAATGCCGGGATGGTGGCGGACTGCGGACTGGAGACAGAGCAGGTCTACACCGACCTGCGGCAGCTGCCGGAGGAAATCAGCTATTTTGCCACCATCGTGGCGGATTGAGAGGGCGCTATGGAGCAAAAAGTCCCCCGGCTGGTGCTGGCCGGCACCAACAGCGGCTGCGGCAAGACCACCGTCACCTGTGCCGTCTTGCAGGCGCTGGTATCGCGGGGCCTGCGGGTAGGCGCGGCGAAATGCGGCCCTGATTATATCGACCCCATGTTCCACAGCCGGGTCATCGGCGCGAAAAGCTCTAACCTCGACCCGTTCTTTTTTGACCGCGACACCATGCGCTATCTGCTGGCGCACAACGGCGAAGGCTGCGACGTTACGGTGATAGAGGGGGTCATGGGCTATTATGACGGGCTGGGCCTCACCTCCACCCGGGCCAGCACCTACGAGGTGGCGCGGGAGACCCAAAGCCCCGTGGTGCTGGTGGTCAATGCCCGAGGGGCGGCCCTTTCCGTCCTGGCGGCGGTGGAGGGCTTTCTCCACTTCGCGCCGGACAGCGGCATCCATGGTGTCATCCTCAACGGGTGCAGCGCCATGAGCTATGGCCCACTGGCACGGGAACTGGAAAACCGTTTGGGCGTCCGCGCCTGCGGCTATCTGCCCCGTCTGCCGGAGTGCGCGCTGGAGAGCCGCCACTTGGGGCTCATCACAGCGGACGAGGTGGCGGATCTGCAAGAGAAGCTGCGCAAGCTGGCGGCCGAGGCGGAAAAAACGCTGGACATTCCAACGCTGCTGGAGTTGGCTGACGCTGCGCCGCCCCTGCGCTTTATCCCGCCGGCCCTGCCGGAGCCGGGAACGCCGGTGCGTATCGGCGTGGCCAGGGATCGGGCGTTCTGCTTTTACTACGAGGACAGTCTCGACCTGCTGCGGCAGCTGGGTGCGGAGCTGGTACCCTTCAGCCCGCTGGCGGATGAGCGGCTCCCCGACAGCGTACAGGGCCTGTACTTGGGCGGCGGCTACCCGGAGCTGTACGCGGCGCAGTTGGCGGAAAACCGTACCCTGCGCGGGCAGCTTCGGGAGGTCGTACACGCGGGGATGCCCTGTATCGCCGAGTGCGGCGGCTTTATGTACCTGACAGAGTCCATCGCAGGCCACGCCATGGTGGGTGCGCTGCCTGGGGACTGCTTTGACACGGGGAAGCTGACCCGGTTCGGCTATATCACCGCCACGGCCCGAGAGGGCAGTCTCCTGTGCCGCGCCGGGGAGCAGGTGCCGATGCATGAATTTCACCATTGGGACACGCCCCTGCCGGGCAGCGCTTTTCTGGCGGAAAAGCCCTCCGGCAAGCAGTGGCGCTGTGCGTATGCCACGGATACGCTGTACGCCGGGTTCCCTCACTTCCATTTTTACGCCAAGCCCGTCATGGCACAGCGCTTTTTGGCGGCTTGCAGAAAGGAGACGCTATGACGGAACAGATGAAGCCTATGGATATCGAGAAGCGCAGCTTCGCCATCATCACCGAGCTGCTGGGTGACCGGCGGCTGGATCCGGAGAATGAGCTGGTCATCAAACGGGTCATCCACACCACGGCGGATTTTGACTATGTGGACAATCTGGCCTTTTCCGACCACGCGGTACAAAAGGCCATTGCCGCCCTGCGGGCGGGCTGTGACATCGTCACCGATACCCAGATGGCCAAGGCCGGGATCAATAAGACGATCCTCGCCTCGCTGGGCGGAGAGGTACACTGCTTCATGTCGGACGCGGACGTGGCGGCGGAGGCTAAGGAGCGCGGTGTGACCCGTGCCTTTGTATCCATGGAGCGGGCGGCAGCCCTGCCCAAGCCCTGCATCTTTGCTATCGGCAACGCTCCCACGGCGCTTTTCTCCTTAGAGGCGCTGATGGAGGCGGGCAAGCTCCATCCCGCCCTCATCATCGGGGTGCCGGTGGGCTTTGTGAACGTGGTGGAGAGCAAGGAGCGCATCATCAAGGCCGCTGCCGCGCCCTACATCGTGGCTCGGGGCCGCAAGGGCGGCAGCAACGTGGCGGCGGCCATCTGCAACGCCATGCTCTACCAGATCAGGCGGTAGGTTATGAAGGAATTTATCATACGGGACGGAAAAAAACTCCGTCTGGGCTACACCACCGGTTCCTGTGCCGCGGCGGCAGCCAAGGCCGCCGCATGGATGCTGCTGAGCGGCAGTAAAAAGGAGTCCATCCGCCTGCTGACACCCAAGGGCATGGAACTGACGCTGGCGGTCGAGGACATCCATCTGTCCCCAAACTGTGTGCGCTGTGCCATCCGGAAGGACAGCGGTGATGACCCGGATATCACCCGTGACACCCTGATCTATGCCGAGGTGCGGAAAACAGAGACTGTTGGCATTGTCATTGACGGCGGACAGGGTGTAGGTCGGGTAACCATGCCAGGTCTTGACCAGCCGGTGGGTGCGGCGGCCATCAACTCCGTACCCCGCCGGATGATTCAGGAGAATGTGGAGGAGGTCTGCGGCCTGTTCGGATACATCGGCGGCCTGTATGTGGTGATTTCCGCTCCCGATGGCGAGACGCTGGCGAAAAAGACCTTCAATCCCCGATTAGGCATTGAGGGCGGCATATCCATCTTAGGCACCACGGGGATCGTAGAGCCTATGAGCGAGCAGGCGCTGGTGGACACCATCCATGTAGAGCTGCGGCAGCGTCGGGAGGGCGGCGCGGATTATGTACTGCTGGCCCCCGGCAACTACGGTGCAGACTATATCAAGGGTGTCATGGGCATCGACCCCGCCACGGCGGTGATGACCTCCAACTTCATCGGCGACACGATGGAGATGTGCCGGGAGCTGGGCTTCCGCGGGGCGCTGCTCATCGGTCATATCGGCAAGCTGGTAAAGCTGGCGGGCGGTATGTGGAACACCCACTCCCGCTACGGCGACTGTCGCATGGACATCCTGACGGCCTGTGCCGCCGCAGAGGGGCTGCACGGCGGTGCGGCGGCGGAGATGCTCTGCTGCGCCACCTGTGACGACGCCCTGCGGCTGTTGAAGGAACAGGGACTTTATGACGCAGTGCTGCACCGGCTGGCCGGGCGCATTGACGACATGATGCATTATAAATGCAGTGATATAGAGATGGGAGCCATCCTCTTTTCCAAGGAATATGGCTATCTCTGTGAGACAAAGGACGCAGCGGCACTGCTGCGCCGGATAAAGGAGGACTGACAATGGTACATTTTGTGGGAGCGGGCAGCGGCGCCGCCGACCTTATTACCGTCCGGGGCGCCAAGCTGCTGGGCGAGGCCGACGTGGTGATCTACGCCGGCTCACTGGTGAATCCGGCGCTGCTGGACTACACCAGGGAGGGCTGCGAGATCCACGACAGCGCCAAGCTGACGCTGGAAGAGGTCATCGCCCTCATCGAGAAGGCGGAGGCCGCCGGCAAGACCACGGTGCGTCTGCACACGGGAGATTCCAGCATCTATGGTGCGGTGCGGGAGCAGTTTGACGAGCTGGAAAAACGCGGTATCGCCTACGATGTCTGCCCCGGCGTCAGCGCCTTCTGCGGCGCGGCGGCCGCTCTGCGGGCGGAGTACACCCTGCCCGATGTGAGCCAGACCGTCATCATCACCCGCGCCCCCGGCCGCACGCCGGTGCCGGAACGGGAGTCCATCCGCTCACTGGCGGCCCATCAGGCCACCATGGTGCTGTTTCTCAGCACCTCGCTGACGGAACTGCTGCAAGTCGAGCTGCTGGCAGGTGGCTATGCCGCCGAGACGCCGGTAGCAGTGGTGTATAAGGCCACTTGGCCTGAGGAGAAGATCTTCCGCTGCACTGTGGGGACGCTGCACGAGACAGTGACGGGCAACGGTCTGACCAAGACATCGTTGATCGTGGTGGGCAACTGCCTGGGCGACAACTATCTCCGGTCGCTGCTGTACCACCCCGATTTTACAACGGAGTTCCGCAAGGGGGCCCAATGAGAGCCGCCCTGTTTGCCTACAGCCGGGGCGGCTGTGCCACGGCGCGGCGGGTACTGGAGGCGCTGCCGGAGGAGGTATGGATGTGCTATACCATGCCGCGTTTTGAAGAGCCGGGCTTTCTGCCGCTGGACAGGGCGATATATGATGTGTGCTTTTCCTCCATGGACGCACTGATCTTTGTGGGGGCCTGCGGCATCGCCGTGCGGGAGATCGCCCCCTATGTCAAAAGCAAAAAAACCGACCCGGCGGTGGTGTGCATCGACGAGGCGGGGCAGTTTGTGATCCCCCTGCTCTCCGGCCACATCGGCGGCGCCAACGCGCTGGCGGAAAAGCTGGCGGAGAAGCTGGACGCCACGGCGGTGGTCACCACCGCCACCGACGTCCGGGGAAAATTCGCCGTGGACGCATGGGCCGCCCGGCACGGCTGCGCCATCTCCGACATGGGGCTTGCCAAGGCGGTGTCGGCGGCGATTTTAGAGGAGGATATCCCCCTTTGCAGCCAGTTTTCTCTGCCAACCCCCCTGCCGGAGGGTATGTTTGCCGGGGAGAGCGGCCCGCTGGGCGTCTTCATTGGCTGGCGCACAAAGGCACCCTTCGCCCGCACCCTGCGGCTTATCCCTCGCGTGCTGCGGGTAGGCGTAGGCTGCCGGCGGGGTATCTCTGCCGAAGCGGTGGTGCGTGCGGTGCAGACAGTGTTCGCGGAAAATGGCCTGGACACAGCGGCTATCCGCGGCGTCTGTTCCATCGATCTGAAGCAGGACGAGCCGGGTCTGCTGGCCGCCTGTGAGAAAAACAACTGGCCGGTGCATTTTTACACGGCGCAGCAGCTGCGGGATGTGGCGGGTGACTTCACTCCCTCCGACTTCGTCCGTTCCGTTACCGGCGTAGACAATGTCTGTGAACGGGCGGCGCTGCTGGATGCCGAAAGGCTGATCGTACAAAAAACAGCGCGGGACGGAGTGACCGTCGCCGTCGCGGCGGAGCATTGGGAGGTGCGCTTTGGGTAAGGTAATTGTAGTGGGCATCGGCCCTGGCGGCTATGAGGATATGACCATCCGGGCAGACGAGGCCCTGCAGGCGTGCGACGCCATTGTGGGGTACCCCGTCTATGTGGATCTGGTGCGGGATCGCTATCCCGGCAAGGAACTTCACTCCACGCCCATGACACGGGAGACAGAGCGCTGCCAGCTGGTGCTGGAGCTGGCGCGCAGCGGCAAGACCGCCGCCATGGTTTGCTCCGGTGACAGCGGCATCTACGGCATGGCGGCGCTGGTCTATGAGCTGAGGGGCGAGGCGCAGGAGCCTGAGATTCAGGTGGTGCCGGGATTGACGGCGGCGTGCAGCGGTGGGGCGGTGCTAGGTGCGCCGCTGACCCATGATTTCGCGGTCATCAGCCTCAGCGACCGTCTGACACCGTGGGAGACCATCGAAAAGCGCTTGGACTGCGCGGCGGCGGCGGATCTGACCATCGTCCTGTATAACCCGGCCAGCCACGGCAGACCGGATCATGTAAAGCGCGCCTGCGATATCTTGCTGCGCCGTCTGCCGGAGGACAGACTCTGCGGCATCGTCCGCAACATCGGCCGCGACGGGCAGAGCCGCCGCATCCTGACGCTGGCAGAGCTGCGGGAGGCGGAGGTGGATATGTTCTGCACCGTGTTTATCGGCAACAGTGCGGCAAAGACGGTGGCGGGACAGCTCATCACCCCCAGAGGATACCGAAATGTGTAATATCTGCGTGTTTGCCGGCACCACTGAAGGGCGGGAGCTGGTGGAATTTCTCGCCGGACAGCCGGTACAGGCCACGGTATGCGTGGCAACGGAGTACGGTGAGACGCTGCTGCCAGAGGCGGAAAACGTCACGGTTCTGGCGGGGTGCATCCCGGTGGCGGACATCATCCGGATGCTGCAAGAAACCCGGTTCGATCTGGTGATCGATGCCACCCACCCCTACGCCGCCTCCATCACCGAGAGCATCTGCACGGCCTGCCGGGAGACGGAAACAGAATATCTGCGCCTGCTGCGGCAGTCCTGTGACCCGAAGGAGGCGCTCGTGTGCGTGGAAAACGCCGCCGAGGCCGCCGCGTTTCTGGCGAATACCGAGGGCAGCATCCTCCTGACCACCGGCAGTAAGGAATTGGCGGCGTATAGCGGTATCCTCAATTTTACCCAGCGGGTATACGCCCGTGTGCTGCCCATGGATGCCTCACTGGAGGCCTGCCGCACAGCGGGGTTAAAAGCCTCTCATATCATCGCCATGCAGGGGCCTTTCTCCGAGGAGATGGATCTGGCCACACTGCGGTTTGCCAACGCCGCGTGGATGGTGACCAAGGACGGCGGAGAAGCCGGCGGCTTTCCTGCTAAGGTGTCCGCCGCCCGGAAGGCGGGCGCAGGTCTGGTGGTCATCGGCCGCCCGCCCCAGCGGGAGGGTCTGCCCTTTGCGGCGGTGCTGGACGTGCTGTGTGAGCGGTTCGGCTGCACCGTCCGGCCGCAGGTGCGGATCGTCGGCATCGGCCCCGGCAGCCGGGAGGCTATGACCCGCGAGGTCAGTGAAGCCATCGAGACGGCGGACTGTCTCATTGGCGCAAAACGGATGTTGGATGCTGTGGCGCGGCCGGGGCAGCCTACCTATGACGCCATTGCGCCGCAGGATATCGCGGACTTTATCCGCGCCCACCGGGAATACCGCCGCTTTGCGGTGGTCATGTCCGGCGACACCGGCTTTTTCAGCGGCACCAAAAAGCTGCTTCCTCTGCTGGAGGGCTGCGACACAGCGGTGCTGCCAGGTTTGAGCTCGCTGTCCTATCTGTGCGCCCGGCTGCAAACCTCCTACGAGGATGTGCGGGTGGTGAGCCTCCATGGACGGCAGCACAACATCCTGCCGGAGGTGAGGGCAAACGGCCGGCTCTTCGCGCTGGTAGGCGGTGAGCGCGGCATCAACGACCTGTGCCGCACACTGACAGCAGGCGGTCTGGGCGGCGTCACCGTGTCTGTGGGACAGCGGCTGGGCTACCCGGATGAGCGCATTGTGTGCGGCACGGCAGCAGAGCTGGCAGAAGGTGCCTACGCGCCCTTGAGCGTGGCGCTCATCGAAAATCCCCACCCCGACGCGGTGGTCACGCCGGGTCTGCCGGATGACGCCTTCCTCCGCAGCGCGGAGGGAATGCCGGTGGTGCCTATGACGAAAAGCGAGGTGCGGGCGGTGTGCCTTTCCAAGCTGCGGCTGACGGAGCGGAGCGTCTGCTGGGACATCGGCGCCGGTACCGGCTCGGTGTCGGTGGAAATGGCCTTACAGGCAAAGCGGGGGCAGGTCTGTGCCGTGGAGCGGCGGGAGGACGCCGCGGCGCTGCTGGGGCAGAACCGGGATCGGTTTTCGTTGGAGAACCTACAGGTGGTCTGCGGCAGTGCGCCGGAGGCCTGCGCCGGTTTGCCCGCGCCTACCCACGCATTCATCGGCGGCAGCGCCGGGAATATGCGGGAGATCGTGGCGCTGCTGCTGGCAAGAAACCCCCGTGTCCGCATCGTGGCCACGGCCGTTTCACTGGAGTCCGTGGCTGAGCTGACGGAGTGCCTGACGGCGTTTCCCTTTACGGAGACGGAGGTGGTGTCGCTGCAGGCGGCGCGGGACAGAAAAGCCGGAAGCTACCACCTGATGAGCGGACAGAATCCCATTTATATTTTTACGATGCAGGGCGGAGGAGAAACGGCATGATGTGGTCCCTTGGGGCACTGGTCGCGGGCTTTTGCATAGACCTGCTGGTGGGCGACCCCCACAGTTTTCCCCATCCGGTAGTTCTGATTGGAAAATGTATCAGCGTGTTGGAGCGGGTGCTGCGGTGTGTATGCCCCAAAACGCCCGCCGGCGAGCGGGCGGCGGGTGCCATCCTGTGGGGCGCGGTGGTCATCGTATCCACCGCCGTCCCGGCTCTGCTGCTGTGGCTGAGCGGTCTGCTCAGCCCGTGGCTGCGTCTGGCGCTGGAGAGTGTGATGTGCTGGCAGATCTTGGCGGTCAAGTCCCTGCGGGACGAGACCATGAAGGTCTATGACGCGCTGGAGAGCGGCGATCTGGCCGCCTCCCGCCATGCTGTTTCCATGATCGTGGGGCGAGACACCGACCGGCTGGACGACGCCGCCGTGACCCGCGCCGCCGTGGAGACGGTGGCGGAGAACACCTCCGACGGCGTGGTGGCGCCGCTGCTGTTTTTGGCCATCGGCGGCGCGCCGCTGGGCTTTTTCTACAAGGCGGTGAACACCATGGACTCCATGCTGGGGTATGTGGAGCCGCCCTATAAGAACATTGGTCTGGTACCCGCCAAGGCCGACGATGTGGTGAATTACATCCCGGCGCGGCTGTCAGCACTTCTGATGCTGGCGGCGGGCGGCCTGATGGGGCTGGATACGGCGGCAGGCTGGCGGATCTTCCGCCGCGACCGCCGGAAGCACGCCAGTCCCAACTCAGCCCAGACGGAATCCGTCTGCGCGGGGCTGCTGGGCGTGCGTCTGGCGGGGGATGCATGGTACCACGGCGTGCTGCACAAAAAGGAGTATATCGGCGACGCAGCGCGGGAGATCACCCACGAGGACATCCCCCGTGTGTGTCGCCTGATGACCGTCACAGCCATCCTCACCCTGCTTTTGAGCTGCGGGGTCAAGCTGCCCTTTGCGCTGTAAAGGAGACGTAGATGCTGTATCAAATGGAAAATCAACATGGCGGTGACGTGTACGGCGGCGGTATCACACTGGATTTTTCCGCCAACACCAACCCGCTTGGCACGCCCCCCGGCGTTTTGGAGGCGGTGTGCCGGGCTCTGCCCCAGCTGCACCGCTACTCCGACCCCTACTGCCGCCGGCTGGTGCAGGCCATCGCAACCCATGAGCAGGTGCCGGCGTCGTATGTCCTCTGCGGGAACGGCGCGGCGGACCTGATCTACGCTTACTGCGCCGCCCTGCGGCCCCGGACAGCTGTGGAGCCTGCGCCTACCTTTGCCGAGTACGGGCTGGGTCTGGCGCAGGTGGGCTGCCGCGTGACGCCGTATTTTCTGCATCAGGCGGAGAATTTCGATGTGGATGAGGGCTTTCTGCCCTTTTTGGAAGAGAAAAAGCCGGAGGCGGTATTCCTCTGCACTCCCAACAACCCCACCGGACGGCTGCTGCCGCTGCCGCTGCTGGAGTGGATCCTGCAAGGCTGTGCGGCGTGGGGTGCGCGGGTGTTTCTGGATGAGTGCTTCCTCGACCTTACGGAGGACGGTGTCAGCGCCAAATCCCTTTTGGCGGCGCACCCGGAGCTGCTGATCCTGAAGGCCTTTACCAAGAGCTACGGCATGGCGGGCATCCGGCTGGGGTACTGCCTGTGCGCCGACAGCGCGCTGCTGCACCGCATGGCGAGTGCATCCCAGCCGTGGAACGTATCCTCGCTGGCGCAGAGCGCCGGTGTGGCGGCGCTGACGGAGCAGGATTTCCTGCAAAGAACACGATCCCTCGTCCATACGGAGCGGCGCTGGCTCACGGATAACCTGACAGCGCTGGGCTTCTGGGTGTGTCCGTCCCAAGCCAACTACCTGCTGTTCCGCGGGCCGCGGGGCTTGCGGGAGAGGCTTCTGCGGCAGGGCATCGCCATCCGGGGCTGCGAGAATTACAGCGGGCTGGACGACGGGTGGTATCGCATCGCCGTGCGGCCCCATGAGGAAAACGAAGCGTTGATAACGGCCATCCGGCAATTCTGCAAGGAGAAATCGCTATGGCTATGAATATTATGATACAGGGAACCATGTCCAACGCCGGAAAGAGCCTGCTGGCGGCGGGACTCTGCCGCGTTCTGAAGCAGGACGGCTACCGCGTGGCACCGTTCAAGAGCCAGAATATGGCGCTAAACTCCTTCATCACCAGGGACGGCGGTGAGATGGGCCGGGCGCAGGTGGTGCAGGCAGAGGCCGCCGGGATCGAGCCGGATACCCGCATGAATCCCATCCTGCTCAAGCCCACCACCGACGTGGGCAGTCAGGTCATCGTAAACGGCCAAGTGCGGGGCAATATGCAGGCCATGGAGTATTTCCGCCGCAAGCGGGACTACATCCCCGCCGTGCTGGAGGCCTACAACAGTCTGGCCGCAGAGTACGACGTGATCGTTATCGAGGGGGCGGGCAGCCCCGCGGAGATCAATCTCAAGCAGGATGACATTGTGAACATGGGGCTTGCCAAGCTAGTGGACGCGCCGGTGCTGCTGGTAGGCGACATCGACCGGGGCGGCGTATTCGCCCAGCTCTATGGTACAGTGGCGCTGCTGGAGGAGGACGAGCGCCGCCGCATCAAGGGCGTGGTGGTCAACAAGTTCCGGGGTGACCGGGCCATTCTGGAACCGGGGCTGAAGACGCTGGAGGAGCTGTGCGGCATCCCGGTGGCGGGGGTCATCCCCTACACCCATGTGGACATCGACGATGAAGACAGCCTGACCGAGCGGTTCGGCCGCTCCACGGAGCGGAAGCTCTTGGATATCGCGGTGATCCGTGTGCCGCGTATCTCCAATTTCACGGATTTCAGTCCCTTTGAACATTACGAGAACGTGTCGCTGCGCTATGTGGATCAGGTGAGCGATCTGCATCGGCCGGACATGATCCTGCTGCCGGGTACCAAGAGTACCATCGCCGACCTACGGTGGCTGCGGCAGTCCGGTCTGGAGGCGGCCATCCTGAAAGCGGCAGACGCCGGTACGCTGATCTTCGGCGTCTGCGGCGGCTACCAGATGATGGGGCGCACCGTGTCCGACCCCGAGCAGGTGGAGGCCGCCGGGGTCACGGAGATCAGCGGCTTGGGGCTGCTGGACATGGACACCGAATTCCGCGGCGAGAAGGTGCAGGCCCAGACGAAGGGCATCATCAGCGGCGTGGAGGGGATGCTCTCCCCCCTGAACGGTCTGGCCTACGAGGGCTACGAGATTCACATGGGGCGCAGCCGGCAGGAGATGCCCGCCCTCAGCGGCGGCGGAAACGTGTACGGCAGCTACGTCCACGGTATCTTTGACGCGCCGGGCATCGCCGATACGATCCTGCGAACGCTGTGCGCCAAAAAAGGTGTGTCCTTTGACGCGCTGGCGACCTTCGACACCCGCGGCTACAAGGAGCGGCAGTATGACCTGCTGGCAGACGTGGTGCGCGGCGGACTGGATATGTCCTTCGTCTACCGTGTGCTGCGCCGGGAAGTATAACGAAACAAACTCCACGGTCTACCACCAGAAACGCTGCACTGCGTGCTGCGCCTGTTGGGGGTAACACAGATCTGCCGGTACATCTGCGGGGCCATGTAGAGGCACTGGGGGCCGAAATCCCCGCCCGGCCCGACGACTTGCTGCTGCGCGCTCCAAAACGGCGTGGATGTAAAAACCGTGTCCTCGATGCTCGGTCATTACTCCGCGGGCTTCACGCTGGACACCTATGCCCACGTCACCACCGACGCACAGCTCAAGGCGGCGCAAACGATGGGGAGCATCCTCTCCCGTGCGGTATAGACCTTTCCGCTATCCGCTCCCGTTGGGGTCAGCGTTTGGGTCAGAAAAAAGCAGCGGGAGAAAACAACAACTTATGCAAACAAAAAGACCCGAAACCTTACGGTTTCGGGTCTTTTTGGCACGCCGTGAGGGATTCGAACCCCCGGCCTTCTGGTCCGTAGGTTGTCTCAAGGGCAAATCGGAGTCATTTCGGCTTCGATTTGTGCTTTTTACCACCATTCGCTCGGCGGATTTTCCATTGTTTCCGTCCAGCCCTGCCCGCTTTTTTCGGATTCTGGGTCAAAAGTGGGTCAGAGAAAATTTTGAAATTACAAAACAAAAGTTGTCAAGCGTTTGTCCAATATAATTTTTATCACGTTGACACACGTAACTTAGAGTGTGGGTGTTGATTCTCCATACTACGTTTCAGAGCACCCTAAGATCATACTTTTTGAGTTCGCTTCCCGGTGTTCTCAGAGCCGCGTACTTCCTCGTGGTAAAAATAATCCACAATGACCGGATGTCCCGGCTCTGCCCGGCCGTAGGGGAGTTCGTTGTCCACAAAGGGACAACCGCATTCTCTTGCAAGGTGCTCCGCCTGTTCTTCCAGACCACGGAAATAGCCTCTGTCTCCCTTGTTGTAGATGGTGTCGTACAGGGGGAGCAGGTGGGGATATTTCTCCTGGATATAGTCTAAGATGTCTTTTTTGAAACCGCCCCGCAGATTCAAATTTTCCAGCCACACCAGGTCGCACTGGTCCTTCACCCGGTGGAAGATGGCCTCGAAATCCGTGATACCGGGAAAAACCGGAGCGATAAAGCACACGGTGCGGATACCTGCGTCATAAACCTGTTTCATGGCATCCAGCCGCCGCTCGATGCTGACGGCATTGTCCATATCGTTTTTGAAATCCTCGTCCAGCGTATTGATCGACCAGGAAACAGTGACCTTTCCCATCTCTTTCAGAAGGTCGATATCCCGTACTACCAGGTCAGACTTAGTGCAGATCAAAATCTCCGCGCCGCTGTCTTTCAGTTGCTCCAGCAGCTTGCGGGTATTTTCGAACTGTTCCTCCTGAGGCAGGTACCCATCCGTCACCGAGCCGATGACCACACGCTGTCCGGCGTATTTCCGGGGATTTTTGATGGCAGGCCAATGCTTCACATCCAGAAAAGTACCCCAAGGCTCAGTATGGCCGGTGAACCGCTTCATGAACGAAGCGTAGCAATACTTGCAGCCATGGGTACAGCCCACATAAGGATTGACCGAATAGCCGCCCACCGGCAGGGTGGATTTTGTCATGATATTTTTTGTCTCCACATCCCGGATCAGGATGCCGTTGTTGTTCACTTCCGCCATGTTTTTTGCACCTCCAATACCCGGCAGAAAGCCGGGGGCAGCTCTTGTACCGTGCTTTCCTCGCCGATGACGGAAAGCATATCTTCCTTCGTGAACACCGGGATGCCCAGTGTGTGAGCCTGATCGGTCAAATTCCGTACCCACTCCGGTTTGGATACGGTTTTACCCTTCCTGCGTCCGGTCTCAGTACCGATGACGATCCATTCGATGCCGGTAAGATCTACTGTGCCGATGTCGTCAAACATGGGCTCAAAGGTCACATGATAGTGTCCGCCATGGATATGCTCCCGCAAAGTCCGGATACGGTTTTTCTCTTTGCTGGAGGTAACAGTTACACCAAACCAAGCATTCTCCAGGGTAGTGGAAAACACAATATCCTCCGGTCGCTTGGTCAAGAACAGATACTGATGCTGTGGGTTTTCAGCCATTTTAGAAAATATCTGATTCCGCCATTCCGGATTCCAGTGGGCAAAATCACTCATGCCGGTGAGCAGGAAGTTTTGAGGACGCATCTTCTCCATCAGCCGCAGCTTATCGGGGAAGAACTCCGGCTTTTCAAAATCATCAATCATGTGGAACCGGCGGACGTTGTTTCTGGCGTAGCAGTAGCTGCAGCCGATCGTACAGCCGATCACCAGATTCATGTTCTGAATACAGTCTTTAATACAAACAGCCACCGCTGACGCCTCCTTACCGTTTTAAGATTTAGCCTTCTGCCGCAGGCGCAACTTTCCCGAAGCCGTTCCAGGCATACAGGCCCTTCTTGTCCTCATCGCCCAGGAACTTGTCCACCTGACAGATGTGCAGGATATGGTCGCCCACCTCCACCGACTGCTGCAAGGTAGCCACCATCGCCAGCCGGGTGTCCGCCGGAATCTGGATGTCGCTGCCCTCTACAGCCATCATCTCGATGTTGTTGGCGGCCACCTTGTCGGTCTCGGCACCGGTAGATGCTCCGCAGGCCATTACTGCGCCTGCCAGACTCTCACAGGGAACAGTGACAATGACTTTGCCGGTCTCACGCACACGCTTGCCGGTGTGGGACTGTTTGCCAGTGGCGAAACCCACCATAGGCGGATTGAAGGAGAGGTAAGACACAAAGCAAATGGGAGCCAGGTTCGTAGAACCGTCCTCCTTTTTAGAGCAGATCAGTGTCAGCGGATTGGGGGAGGTCAGAACAGTAGCCTCCATAATGTTCAGTTCTTTCATGTCATTCAGACCTTTCTGAGAAATTTCAGTCGTTGACTGCATGTCCAACCAGTGATATATTTATTATACTTGACAGCAATTTTTGTTCAAGTACGTAAATTATTTGTACCTGGTATCAAAAAGTATACTGCAAAAGACGAGGAAAGATCCAATCATGACTTATGAAGAATTCAAAGAAAAGGTTGGCAGTGTCATTCTAACCGATGATGGAAACTGTCCGGTCACGCCGGTGGTTCAAATGCTGCAGGGCAAATGGAAACTCCAAATTCTCTATGAACTGTGCATCAAGTGTCCCATGCGGTTTGGGGAACTGAAAAAGATGCTAAAGCCAATTACAAATACAGCGCTGACAAATGCCCTCAAAGAGTTGGAAGCCGATGATTTGATACAACGAATCCAGTACAATGAGATGCCGTTGCGAGTAGAATACTCCCTAACACTGAAAGGGCAAGATTTGTTGCCGGTATTTTATGCCATTATGCAGTGGGGAATAAAATATATCCCTTGAATTTCTAAAACAAATGATTTTAAAAAATTACTGGTGTAATTTACCCTTGACAAATCTCATCACAATGCAAAAAGCTCTTTAGATGGGCGAAGCCGGCTGTAGTCATAACAAAGATCCTTTGTCCGAGCCAGATCATCTGATAGCTCTTTAGATCATTCGCGTCATGAAGCATTTGCTTCAGCATTTTTTCCTTTTCTGTCATTCTGGCTCCCCATCATCTCCGAAAAGTCCGGATTTGTGGGACTTATCATACCATAACGCAAAAGCGTTTGCTACTGAAATTACCGACAGGGATATCTGCATATTAGCAGAAAAAGTGACCGCGCAGGGAATGGTGCTCAGCGACCCCGGAAAACGGCAAATAAACCATTTTGACAAGCGGCCGTCCGGCGTTTCGGCAGCACGCAAAGCACGCCGAGGGTAGTAATACCCCCCTGCCTCGCACATTCAGAAAGTACTGCGCACAGAGTGAAAAAACAGCAACATCACCAAATTGCAAAAAGATCACGCAGCCCAGCGGGGCCGCGACGCCTGCGGAACAGCGACGCGCATAAGCGCATCGCTGTCCCGCAGGCATTCTGCGTTCTTCGGGAGCGTCTCCGACCGAGACCCAAAATCGCCAAAGTTTGCCGTTCTAAACCCCGGCCACGCAGGGTTTCCGAAACGTGTGAAACAGTCCGAGGGTAGTGATACCACCCCCGTCCGAAACACCCCCTGTTTCGCCGTGTGTGCCCTTGCGTGCGATTTTTCTCCGAAAGCCGAGTGCGTACCCGCTTTCACTCGTGAAAGCGAACGTGGGGCGTTTGTGCCGGAGGTGTTGAAGTCCGTGTGATCAATGTGTTGGGAACGTTGGTATGACCGCGTTTTCTGCGCTTTTCACAGCTTTTTCGAGGATGAAAAAGAAAGCAGGAGAAAGGCATTGGCGCTTTTCGCGCCAATGCCTATTCACAGCAGCCCGCAGTGCGAGCTGCCGCAAGGGTTTGCGGGTTTTGGAAATTGACGCTTTTTTCGAGGTTCCCAGAACGGTTTGACGCTAAATTTGAGAAAAGTCGCCGCAAAGCCACGTGTCACAACGGTTTGCGGCGGCGCTTTGATAGAAAATCGGTACGCTTTATACTGTTGTAGTCGGCGGAAGTCTCCGTAGCAGCTCAAATCTTGCTACGCCATAAACAAAGATAAGCGGCGGTTGAGAATTGATAACTTTCTGATAATAGTGTGGCTTCCCCATAGCTTTTCTCTGCCTTTTACGGTATTGTGTACCGTTACAAAGGAGGTCGATTTTATGCCAAAACGACGAGCAAACGGCGAGGGCAATATCCGAAAACGAAAGGACGGACGCTGGGAGGGCCGGTACACGGTTGGCCGAGATCCAGAAACCGGCAAAGCCATTATCAAGAATGTCCGCGGTAAGACGCAGGCCGGAGACACCGTAAAGACTGAGTTAATTTATGATCGGGAGAAAGTCCGGGCAGAAAGCTGTCCGGACTTTTCTTATATCTCACAAAAGTTGCGGTAGAATTGTTTACAGGTTTGTGGTATCATTTGAACGTAAAAAAAGAGCGGCAGATCATCACTTGAGGAGGCAGCTATGGCTTTTGATTTCAAGAAAGAATACAAGGAGTTCTATATGCCGAAGAACAAGCCGGAGATCGTAATTGTTCCGAAAGCAAATTATATTGCAGTTAAGGGAAAGGGTGATCCCAATGAAGAGGGCGGGGCATATCAGCAAGCAATCAGCGTGTTATACGCTGTTGCATACACCTTGAAAATGAGTTACAAGACTGACCATAAAATTGTCGGCTTCTTTGAATATGTCGTTCCCCCGCTTGAAGGCTTCTGGTGGCAGGATCATATAGCTGGCGTGGATTACACCGATAAGTCCGCGTTCAACTGGATCTCCGTTATCCGCTTGCCTGATTTCATAACGAAAGAGGACTTTGAATGGGCGGTCGATACTGCGGCGAAAAAGAAAAAGCTGGATTGCTCCTCGGCGGAGTTTTTGACGATTGATGAAGGTTTGTGCGTTCAAATCATGCACTTGGGCGCGTTTGATGATGAGCCCGCGACTGTCGCGCTTATGGACGCGTATTTGGAGCGGAACGGATATGTCAATGATATGAATATGGAAAGATTACATCATGAGATCTATCTGTCCGATGCAAGAAAGGTTGCTCCGGAAAAATGGAAAACGGTTATTAGACATCCGATAAAAAAGATTTAGATACACTGTTTGTCAAACGGACAAAAACCTTCAGAAACAAGAGGGCACATTCGTTTGACGCCTTGAGTCACGCACGTGTCCATCCCTCTGGGGACATGGGTCAAATTTCCGTGTCCATTTTCTTGGGTACAGTTTACGTCCCGTTGGGGTCAGCGTTTGGGTCAGAAAAAAGCAGCGTCCGAAATTAGTAACTTATGCAAACAAAAAGACCCGAAACCTTACGGTTTCGGGTCTTTTTTGTGTCCTGAAAACCACTCGCTGGGCGAGTGGTTCAAAAGAGGCTGCTGCCGATGAGGAAAAATAAAACTCCCTCTGTTGTAGTAGAGATGCGGTCTGGCAACTGCAAACTACAAAACAAAGGGAGGCCATTCAAGAATGAAGTGGCAGAAACAGTTTAGCAAGTTGTGTGATAGAAGTAAAGATTGCTGTTGAGATAATTAGGCAGAAGAAAAAGCATAAGTGTTAGGGATGACGGCTATATAAGAATGAAAAGGTGCCGGACTTATACCGGTGTGGGTAGGACAGCCTATGCAAATGGCAAGTCGTACCAACGCCGCATGAGGCGTGGCTGGTAACATAGGGCTTCGCCCGTCTAAGAAATACCCCCGGCTAGGCCGGGGGATATTTATTTCGGTGTACAAAAAGAAGCGGCTCATAAGAGCCGCTTCTTTTTCATTCAGTTCAGCACTTCTCGAACACGACTGCGGTGCCCATGCCGCCGCCGATGCACAGGGTCGCCAGGCCCTTCTTGGCCTCGGGACGCTTCTGCATCTCGTGCAGCAGGGTGACGATGATACGCGCGCCGGAGGCGCCCACGGGATGGCCCAGAGCGATGGCGCCGCCGTTGACGTTGACCTTGCTCATGTCAAAGTGCAGCTCGCGGGCCACGGCGATGGACTGGGCGGCAAAGGCCTCGTTGGCCTCGATCAGGTCGATGTCGTCGATGGTGACGCCGGCCTTCTTCATGGCGTTGCGGGAAGCGACCACGGGGCCGACGCCCATGATCTTGGGATCCACACCGCCCTGGCCCCAGCCGATCAGCTTGGCCATGGGCTTCAAACCGTACTTGGCCACAGCCTCGCCGGAGGCCAGCACGATGGCGGCAGCGCCGTCGTTGATGCCGGAGGCGTTGGCGGCTGTAACGCGCTGGGTGCCCTTATCGGGAGCATCCTGGCAGCCGGTGGGTTCGAAGGTGTTGACCACCACGGGGTTGGGGGACTCGGGGCCCACGGGGAACGCACCCTTCAGCTTGGCGATGCTGTCCGCGGTGACACCGGCCTTGGGATACTCATCCTTGGCGAAGGGAACCATCTCCTTCTTGACCTTGACCATCACGGGGACGATCTCGTCATCGAACCTGCCGGCGGCCTGGGCGGCCTCAGTCTTCTGCTGGGAGGCGGCGGCGAACTCGTCCTGCTCGCGGCGGGTGATGCCCCAGATATCGTTGATGTTCTCAGCGGTGGTGCCCATGTGATAGTTGTTATAGGCGTCCCACAGGCCGTCCTTGATCATGGTGTCCACCAGCTTCTTGTCGCCCATACGAGCGCCCCAGCGGGCGTCCATGGAGGCAAAGGGAGCGGCGCTCATGTTCTCGGTACCGCCGCAGACCACGATGTCGGAGTCACCGGCCAGGATGGAACGGGCACCCTCGATGACGGACTTCATGCCGGAACCGCAGACCATGCCCACGGTATAGGCGGGGACGGAATAGGGGATACCAGCCTTGATGGAGACCTGACGGGCCACATTCTGGCCCTGGGCAGAGGTCAGGATGCAGCCGAACATCAGCTCATCCACATTCTCGGGAGCCACGTTTGCGCGCTTCAGAGCCTCCTTGACCACCACGGCGCCCATTTCGGCGGCAGGGGTGTTCTTCAGGGAGCCGCCAAAGGAACCGATGGCGGTACGGCAGCAATTGACAACATACAGGTCTTTCATGAAAGTTACCTCCTATAAAATATGTTGAAGATAGTATACAACAAAGGCTCGCGCCTGTCTATCCCTAATGATAGTCACAAATTTAACAATAGTCAATCCCAAATTGCAGCTTCGTTAAAAAATCGTCAAATCGGGCATATCAAATGGCGGTTTCCCGTCATTTTGACGAAATGACGCATCCTCATGCCGCCGGTTCGGCGTCAGCTCCGGTATCGGCAGTGTCCTCCCCCGCCGTGTCGGTACCGGCGTCGGCGCTGTGGTCATGGCCATCATCGGCGGTATGACCACCAGCCTCCGCCATGGCGGCCTGCATCTCCGCGCGGAGCTCCGTCATCCGGTCATAGAAGGCTCCCACGTCCAGGCTGCTGTACAGCTTGGCATTGGACACCACGGAGGCGTTGGCCAGCCGGTCACTCTGGACCTGCTGGAAATAGGCGTCCGCAGCCACGGACAGGTCCAGATCGGTACGCAGGATCACATAGCAGGAGCCATCGCCGTAGGGATCAATGACGGCGGTCAGCTCCTCCAGCTCCAGCGCCATGATGGCGTCGCTGAGGGGATCGCCCTCAGCGGCGGTCAGGGTAACGGCGCCCACAGCCTCCTGCTGCAGCTCCTCGCACATGGCGGCGTACTCCGCCGCCTTGTCCTCCGCCTTCTGCCAGCGCTCCAGCAGATCGGCGGCCATAGTCTCGGCATTTTCGCCGGTGAGGGTCAGCACATAGACGCTGGCATAGCCCTGCTCCTGGGCGTAGGCGCGGACGGCATCCTCGTCATACAGGCTGCCGCCGGGGCCATAGGCCGTTTGCAGGCTGCTGTTCAGGTACTGGGCGGCCAGCATACCGTCGAAGGTCTCCTCGCTGATGCCCATCAGGGCCAACTGCTGCTGATAGCCCTCCTCGCCGTAAAGGGACACCAGCTTCTGCCGCTGGAGGGCCAGGGCGGCCATGTCGCCGTCGGTGAGGGCGATGCCCGCCTGCTCTGCCCAGGCGCGGGTGACGGCAAAGCGCTTGGCGGCGTTCACCGCCTCCAGCTTTACATAGTCGCCGTAGGTGATGCCGCCCTCGGACACGGCGGCGTTCCAGTCCACGTCCGGCAGCTGGCTCGCCAGATAGGTACAGACGTAGTCCACCCAATAGAGGTACTCCTCACAGGTGACGATCTGACCGTCGACGACCAGCATCTCGCCGTCCGGGTGAAGGCCGCTGGCCTGATACAGCAGGCCCTCGGTGCTCTTACCGCCCTTCATGCCGCCGGTGAGGGCAAACGCGCCCACCAGCATGACGGACACCAGCGCGCCCGCCAGAAAACGGATCCAGTTATTCTTCATGTTTTGCCTCCTCAGGGGTCTGCGCCCCGTTCATTTGTTGTGTATCTGTCTCGTGGAGCCGCAGGGCCTCCACCAGCGCGCCGGCGGCGGCCAGCGGTTCCTCCCCGGGCTGCATATACAGTGTCAGGCGGGGCGCTGCCCCGGCGGACAGCTGCGCGCGGCTGCGGTAGGCCGCCATGGTGCACACCGCCAGCAGCGCGGCGGCATCTACCCGATCGTCAAAGCTGAACACCAGCTGGCGGCCCTTCTGGGTAATATCGGTAACACCGCAGTCCATAGCGGCGGCGCGGAGCAGCGCCACCCGCAGCAGCGCCGTCACCGGCGGCGGCACGTCGCCGTAGCGGTCCAGCAGCTCGTCGGTGAGCTCGGACTCGTCCTCCGGCGTGCGGAGGGCCGCGATGCGGCGGTAGAGGTCCATGCGCTGCCGGGCAGCGGGAACGTAAGACTCCGGGATATAGGCCGCCACGGTGATGTCAGCGGAACACTCCACCCGGGTGGGGGCGGTCTTGCCCTGCTGCTCCAGCACCGCGTCGTTCAGCAGCTTCAGGTACATATCATAGCCCACGGACATCATGTAACCGGACTGCTCCGGACCCAGCAGATTGCCCGCGCCGCGGATCTCCAGGTCGCGCATGGCGATCTTGAAGCCGGAGCCAAACTCTACATACTCGCGGATGGCGGTCAGACGCTTGGCGGCCACCTCGGTGAGCACCTTGCCGGCCCGGTAGGTCAGATAGGCGTAGGCCCGGCGGGGACTGCGGCCGATGCGGCCCCTCAGCTGGTGCAGCTGGCTCAACCCCATGTTGTCCGCGTCCTCGATGATCAGCGTATTGACGTTGGGGATGTCGATGCCGGTCTCGATAATGGTGGTGCAGACCAGCACGTCGATCTCACCCTCGGACATACGGGCCATCACGTCGCTGAGCTGACCCTCGGCCATCTTGCCGTGGGCCGTCTCGATGGCAACGTCCTCGCCCAGCAGGTCACGGAGACGGGCGGCAGTGGCATCGATGCTGTCCACCCGATTGTGCAGGTAATACACCTGTCCGCCCCGGCCCAACTCCCGGCGGATGGCATCCGCCAGAAGGCCCCAGTCATGCTCCAGCACGTAGGTCTGGACGCTCTGGCGGTCCTGGGGCGGCTGCTCGATGGTGCTCATGTCGCGGATGCCGGACATAGCCATGTTCAGCGTCCGGGGAATAGGCGTGGCAGAGAGGGTCAGGGTGTCCACCTGCCGGGCCACCTGACGCAGACGCTCCTTGTGCGTGACGCCGAAGCGCTGCTCCTCGTCGATGATGAGCAGACCCAGGTCTTTGAACTGCACGCCCTTGCCCAGCAGCTTATGGGTGCCGATAAGCAGGTCCACACGGCCGTCCTTCACCCGTTCCAGCACGTCCTTGACCTGCTTGGGGGTGCGGAAGCGGGACAGCACCTCCACCGTGACCGGGAAGGCCCGAAACCGGGCGGCGGCGGTGGCATAGTGCTGCTGGGCCAGCACGGTGGTGGGCACCAGCAGCGCCACCTGCTTGCCGTCCAGGATACACTTCATGGCGGCGCGGAGGGCCACCTCCGTCTTACCGTAGCCCACGTCGCCGCAGAGCAGCCGGTCCATGGGCACGGGTTTCTCCATATCGGCCTTGATCTCCCGGATGGCAGTCAGCTGATCGTCGGTCTCCGTATAGTCGAAGGCCTCCTCAAACTCCTGCTGCCAGGGGGTATCCGGTGAAAAGGCGTGGCCGCCCAAGCGTTGGCGCTGGGCGTACAGCTTGATGAGCCCGTCGGCCAGGTCCTTGGCCGCGGCCTTGGCACGGCGGGTGGTCTTGGTCCACTGGTCGCCGGAGAGCTTGTTGAGCTTCACCTTTTCGGTGTCATCCCCGCCGCCGATATACTTGCTGACCAGGTCCAGTGAGGTGGCGGGGACGTACAGGCAGTCGCTGCCGGCGTACTGTATCTTGATGTAGTCCTTCTCCACGCCGTCCACCGGCAGGCGGATCATCCCGGCAAAGCGGCCGATTCCGTGGTGGATGTGGACCACCAGGTCGCCTACCTCCAGGTCGGCGTAGCTCAGCAGCCGCTGGCGGCTGTCGGACTTGGGTTGGCGGGGCTTTTTGGCCTTGCCGGACAGGGCACGGGTCAGCTGCCCCTCCGTCAGGACAGCCAGCTTCAGGGCAGGCCACTCACTGCCGGCGGACAGCGCCCCCACGGAGACAAGCGTCTGGCCCGGGGCGGGGACGGCATCGCCCTCCAGCGCCAGGGCGGCGGGGATATGGCGCCGCTGGAGGAACTCCTGCATATTACGGCAGCGGACCGCGCCGCCGCAGAGCACCAGCACGCCGAAGCCGGCGGTCAGATAGTGGGTGATGTCGGTGGCGGCGGCATCCAGGCTGCCGCCGTAGCCGGAGAGCTGCTTGGCGCTGACGTCCAGCAGCAGGCGGGGCGGCAGCAGATAGCGGCTGGTGGGCAGGCTCTCCAGCTGGCAGAGGGCAAATCGGGAGAGCACCGTCTCCAGCTCCGGCTCCGTAAGGGTCAGGTCGCCGAAGGCGCCGGCCATGAGACCGGCCTCCACGGCGGCGGTAACATCCTGACGGGTCTGGAACAGAAAGGCCCGAAGCGTCTCCTGCACCCGGCCGGCCTCGCCGGCACAGAGGATGGTGTCCTGGGCCAGATAGTCAAACGCGGTGGTCTTGTCCGGGCAGACGGCGGCCATATAGCGGTCCGCGCCGGGCGGCGCGATCCCCTGGCGCAGCAGTTCGGCATCGTCCAGCAGACGCTGACGAATGGCGGCGTGCTCCTTCTTCAGGCGGCGGGCGGCATCCTCCATGCGCCCGGCGGCATCGGCGGCGGTGGTCTCTTCGGCAAAGGGCAGCAGCTCGGACGCCGGCAGAATACACACCTGGCGGCGGTTCAGCACGCGGCGCTGTGTGGCCGTCTCGAATTCGCCCAGGCTATCCAGCTCGTCGTCGAAAAACTCACAGCGCAGCGGGCGCTCCTCCCCAGGGGAGAACACGTCCAGAATACCGCCCCGCAGGGCAAACTGGCCGGCCCCCTCCACCTGATCGGTGCGGGTGTATCCGGCGGCGGTCAGGCGGCGGCAGAGGTCCTGCACGTCGTACCGCGCGCCCACCTCCAGAGAAAAAGCGGCGGAGAGCAGCACCTCCCGGGACAGACAGCGCTGCACCAGAGCAGCGGCGGTGGTCACCACCACGGGGACGTCGCCCCGGGCCATGCGGTACAGGGCGGACAGCCGGGCATTCTCCCACTGGCGGCTGTAAGCGGCGGGGCGCAGCTGCAATTCGCGCTCCGGCAAGCACACCGGCTCCACGCCCAGCAGAACGCGGATATCCGCCGCCTGACGCTGAACGTCCTTCTCATCGGCACACAGGAGCAGCAGCGGACGCTTCGTCTCTGCCGCCAGCGCGGCGGAGAACATGGCCCGGTGGACGGGGGCAAGCCCCGTCACGGCAGCGCAGCAGGTAACGGCGCTGCTGTGCAGCGCCGCCAGCAGTTCCTGAAGCTGCGGCAGAGCAGATAACTTGTCTAACAATCCGGTCACGGGGCATCCCTCCTTTCCCCTCCGGCGGCACTTCGTACCGGTCCCTCTCCGCACGGAGAGGGACTTCGGCCGGTCAGTTAAATCTGTTCATAGCCCGGTCCGGGCCTTCATCAATGACGGACAAGGCGGCATCGGCTGCACGGGCCAGGGCGGCGCGGAGGGTCTTGGCCTCCTCGCCCTGGGGCTTGCCGATGACCCAGTCGATCATCTCGTGGTCCGGGTGGTCGGGCATACCCACGCCCACCTTGATACGTGGAAACGCATCGGTGCCCAGGTGCTGAATGATGTTCTTCAGCCCGTTGTGACCGCCGGCGGAGCCGCTTTTGCGGATACGCAGCTTGCCCACCGGCAGGGACACGTCGTCGGAGATGACCAGCACATGGTCGGCGGGTACCTTGTAAAACCGCGCGGCCTCGCCCACAGACTCGCCGGAGAGGTTCATGTAGGTCTGGGGCTTCATCACCAGTATTTTATGCCCCTTATAGTCCAGCATACCGGTCCATGCCTTAAAGCGGAGCTTATTCAGGGCGAATTTCTCCTTTTCCATCAGGCTGTCCAGGGCCAGCCAGCCCATATTGTGGCGGGTGGACTTATACTTGCTGCCGGGATTACCCAGGCCCACCAGCAGCCACTCCACACCGCCGCTGCCGTTCCGATTAAAAAACAAGGCTGTCGCCTCCTTGCATACACAAAATAAGAGGACTGCAGACGCAGTCCTCTTATTATAGCACCGTTTTTCGGGTTTGGAAAGTGTTTTAGTTAAACAGCTTGGCGATGGAGATCTCCTGATAGATGCGCTCGATGGCCTCGGCGAACATGGGGGCCACGGAGATATACTTGATCTTGTCGCAGCCCTCGCCCATAGACTCGGGAATGGTGTTCAGCAGGGCGACCTCCTTGATGACGCTGTTGTTCAGGCGCTCCAGCGCGGGGCCGGACAGCACGCCGTGGCTGGCGCAGGCATATACGCTGTTGGCTCCGCCCACCTCCACAATAGCCTTGGCGGCGTTGCAGATGGAACCAGCGGTGTCGATCATATCGTCGAAGAGGATGCAGTCCTTGCCCTCCACGTCGCCGATGACGTTCATGACCTCGCACTGGTTGGCCTTCTGGCGGCGCTTGTCCACGATGGCCAGGCCCATGTGCAGCTTCTGGGCGAAGGTGCGGGCGCGGGCCACAGAGCCCACATCGGGAGAGACGACCACCATGTCCTCGCACTTTTCGCCGAACTTCTTGGCGTAATAGTCCACGAACACGGGGTTGCCCAGCAGGTTATCCACGGGGATATCGAAGAAACCCTGGATCTGGCTGGCGTGCAGGTCCATGGTCAGCACGCGGTCGGCGCCGGAGGCGGTGAGCATATTGGCCACCAGCTTGGCGGAGATAGGGTCGCGGGACTTGGCCTTACGGTCCTGACGGGCATAGCCGAAATAGGGGATCACGGCGGTGACACGGCCGGCGCTGGCGCGCTTGCAGGCGTCGATCATGATGAGCAGCTCCATCAGGCTGTCGTTGACGGGTTTGCAGGTGGAGTTGATGAGGAACACATCGCTGCCGCGGACGGTCTCGTACAGGGAGACGGACGCCTCACCGTCAGCGAAGCTTTTAACCTCTGCCTCGCCCAGCTTGATGCCGATGAGCTTGCAGATCTCCTGTGCCAGCGCGGGATTGGCGTTGCCTGTAAAGATCTTCATATCCTTGCCGTGAGAAATCATGGTGCGTACTCTCGCTTTCTATCCGAATTTTTATAGGTACAGATATATTGCAAACAGCTGCGCTGTTCCGCACTTGTTAAAAAGAAAACAAAAATGCCGCCCACTGACAGCGCGCTTTACAGCGCGGCGTACAGCGTGGACGGCACGGCACCCGAAAGGCGGGCGCGGTCATGGACGGTATTGCACTTGTCGGCGCGAATGCGGCCCATTGGCACTCACCTCTTTCTGCATTGTTCTCTGCCTCTATTATAACAGGTCCTGCGGGAAAATCCAGTATTTTTCCCGTTTTTTTCGGCAATAATTTTTTCGGCAGCGGTCCGTGGGCGTTCGTCTGTCTTTTGGCGGGGCAAACAGAAAGTATTTTGAATGTTTCGGAGAAATATCGCCTGCTTTTGGTATTTTATAGTTGCATTTCCCATTACATTGTTTTACAATAGTTGTCGCTTATGTAACAGGAGTGTGATACGGTCATGCTGCACATCGTACTGGTCGAACCGGAAATACCCCAGAATTGCGGTAATATCGCCCGTACCTGCGCCGCCACCGGCAGTCAGCTGCACCTGGTGCGGCCCCTGGGCTTTGATATTTCCGACCGGGCGGTGAAGCGTGCCGGACTGGATTACTGGCACCTGGTGAACGTACAGGACTACGACGGGCTGGAAGCGCTGTTCGTGCGGCACCCGGAGGCGGCTGCCGATCTGTGGCTGGCCACCACCAAGGCGCCGCAGGACTACACCCGGGCACGGTTCTCGCCGGATTGCTGGCTGTTCTTCGGCAAGGAGACAGCCGGGCTGCCGGAGGACTTCCGCAGGACCCACTATGACCGGTGCATACGGCTGCCCATGCGCCCGGAGGCGCGGAGCCTGAACCTGAGCAACTCCGTGGCGATCCTCACCTATGAGGCGCTGCGGCAGAATGGCTTTCCCGGTCTCGCCGGAACCGGCGAGATGGCAAATATATGAATTTCACGCGAGAGGAGCGTATTCCATGAATTACAATAAAAAAACAGTACAGGATGTAGACGTCAAGGGCAAGAAGGTCCTGCTGCGCTGCGACTTCAACGTGCCCCAGGACAAGGAAACGGGCGCGATCACCAGCGACAAGCGCATCGTGGCGGCACTGCCCACCATCAAGTATCTGCTGGACAACGGCGCGGCGGTCATCGCCTGCTCCCACCTGGGCAAGCCCAAGGGCGAGTGGAAGATGAAGCTGACGCTGGCGCCCGTGGCGGAGCGTTTGAGCCAGCTGCTGGGGCAGGAGGTCATCTTCGCCAAAGATATCGTGGGTGAAGATGCCAAAGTCAAGGCCGCTGCCCTGCAGCCCGGCCAGATCATGCTGCTGGAGAACCTGCGGTTCGATATCCGCGAGGAGAAGAACGACCCCGGCTTCGCCAAGGAGCTGGCGGACATGGCGGAGCTGTATGTGTCCGACGCCTTCGGCACCGTGCACCGTGCCCACGCCTCCACCGTCGGTGTGGCGACATACCTGCCGGCGGTGTCCGGCTTCCTGGTGGCCAGAGAGCTGTCCGTCATGGGCAAGGCCCTGGACGACCCCAAGCGGCCCTTTGTGGCGGTGCTGGGCGGTGCCAAGGTCAGCGACAAGATCGCGGTCATCAACAACCTGCTGGACAAGGCGGACACCATCATCATCGGCGGCGGCATGGCGTATACCTTTGCCAAGGCCCAGGGCGGCAGCATCGGCAAGAGCCTGTGCGAGCCGGATAAGCTGGATTACGCCCTGGAAATGATCGAAAAGGCCAAAAAGAACGGCGTGAAGCTTCTGCTGCCCACAGACACCATGGCGGCGGATGACTTCTCCAATGACGCCAAGCGCCAGGTGGTCAGCACCATGGCCATTCCCGAGAGCTGGGAGGGCATGGATATCGGTCCCGACACCATCAAGACCTTCTGCGGCGCCGTGAAGGGCGCGGGCACCGTGGTGTGGAACGGCCCCATGGGCGTGTTTGAGTTTGACAACTTCGCCGCCGGCACCCGGGCCATGGCCCAGGCGCTGGCTGACAGCGGTGCCGTGACCATCGTGGGCGGCGGCGACAGCGCGGCGGCGGTGGAGCAGCTGGGCTTTGCCGACAAGATCACCCACATCAGCACCGGCGGCGGCGCGTCGCTGGAGTTCCTGGAGGGTAAGGAGCTGCCCGGCGTGGCCTGCCTGCTGGACAAGTAAGGTCCGGCATCTTCGCCGCGGCCAGCGGAGCGGATCGGCCGCGCAGGCTTTGGCGAAAACCGTTTTATTTTGTGTGCATATCCCCATTTCTATATAAAAGTAAAAGACGAGGAGTTAGTTTGTTATGAATCGCAGATATCGCAAGACCATTATCGCCGGCAACTGGAAGATGAACAAGACCGCCAGCGAGACGAAGAAGTTTGCCGAGGAACTGAAGGCCCTGCTGCCCAAGGCCAAATGGTGCGACATTGTGGTGTGCGTGCCCTCCGTAGATATCGCCGCCGCCATCAAGGGCTTCAAGGACGCCCGCGTGTCCGTGGGCGCACAGAATGTGTTTTATGAGAAGAACGGCGCGTACACCGGCGAAGTCTCCGCCGATATGCTGAAGGACCTGGGCGTAAAGTACGTCATCATCGGTCACTCTGAGCGCCGCCAGTATTTCGGCGAGACGGATCTCACCGTCAACCGCAAGGTGCTCTCCGCGCTGGAGGCGGGTCTGCACCCCATCATCTGCGTGGGTGAGACGCTGGAGCAGCGGGAGCTGGGCATCACCATGGAGCTGATCGCGCTGCAGGTCAAGTCCGCCCTGGCCGGCGTGCCCGCGGAGAAGCTGCGGAAGTGCGTGATCGCCTATGAGCCTGTGTGGGCCATCGGCACCGGCAAGACCGCTACCGCCGAGCAGGCCGCTGAGGTCTGCACCTTCATCCGCACCACCGTGCGTCACCTGTACGGCGCCCGTATCGCCCGCAGCATCACCATCCAGTACGGCGGCTCCATGAAGCCCGCCAACGCGGCGGAGCTGCTGGCCCAGCCGGACATCGACGGCGGCCTTATCGGCGGCGCCTCTCTGAACCCTGAGGACTTTATCGCCATCATCAATGCTGCCAACCAAGGCTGAGCATTTCCAAGGAGGAACGGCATGAATAAGACCCCTACCACCCTCATCATCATGGACGGCTTCGGCATTGCGCCCCCCGCGGACGACAATGCCGTCACTCTGGCCAAGACGCCGGTGCTGGATAAGCTGTTTCAGGAATACGCCCACACCACGCTGTCCGCCAGCGGACTGGACGTGGGTCTGCCCGCCGGGCAGATGGGCAACAGCGAGGTAGGCCACACCAACATCGGCGGCGGCCGCGTGGTGTTTCAGGACCTGCCCCGCATCAGCCGCGCTATCGAGGACGGCAGCTTCTTTAAGAACGAGGCCTATAACCAGGCGATGGACAACTGCCTGGAGAAGGGCACCAGTCTGCACCTGTGCGGTCTGCTGTCGGACGGCGGCGTACACTCCCACATCGAGCACCTGTTCGCCCTGCTGCAAATGGCTAAGGACAAGGGGCTGACCAAGGTGTACGTCCATTGCTTCCTGGATGGCCGGGACGTGTCCCCCACCAGCGGCAAGGGCTTCGTGCAGGCGCTCGCCGACAAGTGCGCCCAGCTGGGCATCGGCAAGATCGCCACGGTGATGGGCCGCTACTACGCCATGGACCGCGACAAGCGGTGGGAGCGCGTACAGATGGCCTATGACGCTATGGTGTACGGCGAGGGCCGCCGCAGTGATGACCCGGTGGCCGCCGTGGCGGAGAGCTATGCCAACAACATCACCGACGAGTTCATGGAGCCGGTGGTGGTGGACGGCGACGGCACCATCAGCGACAATGACAGCATCATCTTCTTCAACTACCGGCCCGACCGGGCCCGGGAGATCACCCGGGCCATCGTGGACCCGGACTTTGACGGCTTTGCCCGGGAGTTCTTCCCCACCACCTATGTGTGCAACACGGAGTACGACGCCTCCATGCCCAACGTGCTGGTGGCGTGGCCCCGCATCGCCGTGAAGAACGGGCTGGGTGAGTACCTCAGCCGCATGGGCATGACCCAGCTGCGGATCGCCGAGACGGAGAAGTATGCCCATGTGACGTTCTTCTTCAACGGCGGCGTGGAGACGCAGTACCCCGGCGAGGACCGGGTGCTGGTGCCCTCTCCCAAGGTGGCCACCTATGATCTCCAGCCGGAGATGAGCGCCTTCGAGGTGTGCGACAAGTGTGTGGAGCGCATCGAGTCAGGCGCCTATGACGTCATCATCCTGAACTTTGCCAACTGCGACATGGTGGGGCACACCGGCGTGCTGGAGGCCGCCATCAAGGCCGTGGAGACTGTGGACACCTGCGTGGGCAAGGTGGTGGACGCCACGCTGAAGATGGGCGGCATCGCCATGGTGACCGCCGACCACGGCAACGCCGAGGATATGAAGCAGCCCGACGGCAGCCCCATGACCGCCCACACCACCAATCTGGTACCCTTCATCCTGTGCGGCGCCGGCACAGAGCTGCGGCCCGGCCGGCTGGCGGACATCGCGCCCACCATTCTGGACGTGATGGGTCTGGCCTGCCCGGAGGAGATGGACGGTAAGACGCTGATCGTGAAGTAAAGTGAACGATCCGCTTTTACGCGAAGTCCCGAAGCGCGGCTTCGGGACTTCCTTATAAGGAGACAAACCCATGAACATATTTGTCATCGGCTGCGGGCGGTGGGGTTCCCTCATCACCTGGTATCTGGATCACATCGGCCATCATGTGACGCTGTACGGGCGGCAGAGCTCGCCCCGTATGCAGTCCTTTCTGGCCACCCGGCAGAACGATCTGCTGACGCTGCCAGACTCCGTGGGGCTGACCACCGACCTGCGGGACGTGGAGCAGGCGGAGACGGTCATCATCTCCATCGGCTCCCAGAGCCTGCGTTCTCTGCTGGCAGAGGCCCCCATGCAGGCCCTGCGAAGCAAGACGGTGGTGCTGTGCATGAAGGGCCTGGAGATGGGCACCGGCGAACGGCTCAGCGTTATCGCCGGATCGCTGCTGCATGAGAGCAACACCGTGGCGGTCTGGCTGGGGCCGGGCCATGTGCAGGAGTTCTACCGGGGCATCCCCAACTGCATGGTCATCGACAGCGGGAACGACGCCGTGAAGCGGCGGCTGGTGCAGGAATTCTCCAGCGACCTGATCCGTTTCTACTACGGCGGCGACATGATCGGCAACGAGGTAGGCGCCGCGGCCAAGAACGTGGTAGGCATTGCGGCGGGCTTTCTGGACGGCGTGGAGATGTCCAGCCTGAAGGGCGCGCTGATGAGCCGGGGTACCCGGGAGGTGGCGCGGCTGATCAAGGCTATGGGCGGCAATGAGCTGTCAGCCTACGGGCTGTGCCATCTGGGGGACTACGAGGCCACGGTGTTCTCGCCCTACAGCCATAACCGACAGTTCGGCGAGTCCTTCATCCGCCATCAGGACTACCACCGGCTGGCGGAGGGCTATTACACAGTGGAGGCACTGATGGTGCTCCGCGAAAAGTACGGCGTGGAGCTGCCGATATGCATGGCGGTACACAACATCCTATACGAAAGCGCCGATCCCCGGGCAGAGCTGAGTGCCCTGCTGCGGCGGGGCCTGCGGGCGGAATTCGACGACTGAATATGAATAAAACATCCTCTGTCCGGCGACAATACGGGCAGAGGATGTTTTATTTCGGCGTGCCGCCCGCCGGAAGGGGCGGCGGCGGGACTTCCCGCCAGGAAAGGGACACGCATATGAAGGACTCCCGAAACGAACGGCTGCGGGCCATGTTCGCCGGGCGGGGCTATTACATAGCCATCGCCCTGTGCCTTGTGGCCGCAGGAACGATCGGCTATTTCGCCCTGAGAGAGCGCCCGGTGACCGTGGAGCAGACGGACACGCCGCCGGTGCTGGATATCCAACCCGTCACCCCCACCCAGCCGGTAGTAAAGCCTGCGCCGGTGGTCATCCCCGACCCGGTGGAGGAGACGGAGATCACCGAGCCGGCAGAGCTGCTGCCCCAGGTGGTATCCCCTCTGGACGGCACCACAGTGACGGTGTTCAGCATGACGGAGCTGTTATATGACCCCACTATGGCCGACTGGCGCACCCACGACGGCATCGACGTGCAGGCCGATGAGGGCGCGGCGGTGAAGACCGCCGCCGCGGGGACCGTGCAGTCCGTTACCGACGACGAGCTGATGGGCACCACGGTGGTCATTCAGCACGACGGCGGGTACGCCACCCAGTACAGCAGCCTGCAGGCGGACGTGCCGGTGCAGCAAGGGCAGCAGGTGGCCGCCGGAGAGGTCATCGGCCGGGTGGGGGCCACCTCCGCCGCCGAAAGCCGCATGGGGCCGCACCTGCACTTCTCCGTCAGCCGGGACGGGGCGGTCATCGATCCCCACGACTACGTGAGCGGAAACGAATAAGCAGAAAAAAGAACGCCGTAGGGCGTTCTTTTTTTCTGCTTATTCCGCTTATTCCATAGAGGTGACGGTGCCCATGAACAGGGGCACACAGGCGTGGGTGTCCACGACCATGTAGAGGAAGGGGCGGTCCAGGGTGACGGTCTTGACGTCGGTGGGCTGCGCGCTGCCGCCGTTCACCTGCACTGACGTGGCCGCGGCGGCTCTGGTGCCGTTTTCGTCCAGCGACAGATACGTCTTGTGCAGCACAGAGGAGACGTACAGGTTGTTGCCGCTGGGCGCGCTGCCCATGGCCCGCAGATCAGCTCTGGACACGTCAAACAGGTCCGTGATACCCATAGCCGTCAGCGCCTTCTCCAGCTCCAACTCCGTTTGGGCTGTAAACCGGGGGATGGACGCCTGCACATCGGCGTATTGGTGACCGGTGATCAGCTGATACAGATGCTCACCGGTGAGGTTCTTCAGGTAGTCCTCCAGCGTCACGCCCTCGTCGGGCAGCAGCGCTACGAACGCATATTTCCCGCCGTCATAGGGCTTCAGGAAGCCGGTAACGTTGTTGCCGGACAGATAGATGCTCTCGCTGCTGGTCAGGTAATCCGCCGTCTGGCGCGCACCGGAAGCGGCGGTGAAGGTCCCGCCCTCGCGGATATCCGACGCTTCGTAGGGCGTCTCCCACCGGGCGTCAAAGCAGGCGGCGTTGACCAGATACAGCATGGTGGCCTCGCCGGGTGCCTGCTCCAGCAGACTGTCGATCAGGCCGTTTGTCTCCTTGCTGGCCCAGCGGTTCAGGTCGGTGACCAGGCTGCCGTCGAACGCGGAACGATAGACCTCCGCGCTGTAGTAGTTGACGCAGGCGCGCAGGAAGCTGTCCTCCACCCGGAAGGTATCCCGCACCCACGCGGAGTTGGCCAGCGAAACGGCGCAGCTCTTGTACGCAGCAGGCAGGCTCATGCGGTAGGTGTACAGAAATTCATTCAGCTGGTTCAGACTCATGCCCGCCGCCGTTTCCATCTGCTTCAGGGTAGTTCCACCGGCGCCGTTGGCCGTCATGCCCAGTGCGTTCAGGATGGACACCGGTGACAGCAGCACACCCGTCTCTCCCGCCCGTTCACTGCGAAGCAGTGACAGGGCGAAGGCCGACACCGCCTCGCCTCCGGCAGTCAGGTCGGTAGTCGTGTCCAGTGCCTGGGGCACGATATCCTTGGTCAGTGCCTGCGCCTTGATGCCGCAGCCGGGCAGGGCCAGCAGCATCAGCAGCGCCAGCACCAGCGCCGCCGCACGTTTTTTCATAGGATCCGCCTCCTTTCAAAAGGCTCATCTGCTATATAGACGCAATTCCTTCGGAAAAGGTTTCCCGCCCGCAGAAAAAGCGCCGCCATCGGCGGGGATGGCGGCGCGGTATGTCACTTGCAGTATTTCTCGATGTAGGCATCCTGGCACTTGATGATGATATCCACCGCCGCCTGACGGCCCAGCACGTCGCTGACCACAGTCTCCTTGCCCTCCAAGCTCTTATAGACCCGGAAGAAGTGCTTGATCTCGCTGGCCACGTGGGCAGGCAGCTCGGAAATATCCGTGTACAGATGATAGGTAGGGTCCTCGAAGGGGATGGCGATGATCTTCTCATCCAGGTCGCCGCCGTCCTCCATGGTGATGACGCCGATGGGGAAGCAGCGCACCAAACTCATGGGGCGGATGGACTCACTGCACAGCACCAGCACGTCCAGAGGGTCGCCGTCATCGGCCCAGGTGCGGGGAATGAAGCCGTAGTTGGCGGGGTAGTGGGTAGAGGTGTAGAGGATACGGTCCAGCCGCAGCATACCGGTATCCTTGTCCATCTCGTACTTGTTCTTGGAGCCCTTTTCGATCTCGATGACCGCCCAGAAATCCTCGGGCTTTACCCGCGCAGGCGCGATATCATGCCAAATATTCATAGGATGTTCCTCCTGTTCCAGTTTGTTCCGTGGACACATTATAGCGCAGAAAAGCGCGGCGCGCAACGGGATTTTGCGACTTTGTCGAAATGTTTTTTCGAAAGGTGTTGACACAGGCCGGGCGGTGTGGTATCCTAATAAATGCCTGATCCGCCGGTGTGGTGGAATGGTAGACACAGGAGACTTAAAATCTCCCGGCAGCAATGCCGTACCGGTTCGAGTCCGGTCACCGGCACCACCCGGTACAGTACAATATCGCGGAGTAGAGCAGTTGGTAGCTCGTCGGGCTCATAACCCGGAGGTCGGAGGTTCAAGTCCTCCCTCCGCAACCATCTTGAGTGACCAAAATAGATACACTCACCTGAAACCCCTGAGAAATCAGGGGTTTCGGCGTTTTTATGCCCTGTTTTTTCAAAGCGTGTTTTATAGATACACAAGGGCATTTCAGAGCGTTAGGCAGGACTTGAACTAAATCCACAGCCTATTTCCGCCCTGTTTTAAAGAGGGCTATGCTTTTTCGGGCGCTTTTTTCGCTCGCCTCCCCAAAATAATATAATAAATTTTTAGATAGTGGTTGGTATCATATTTTGATACCAACCAAAAAACTTTCGGGCCGGTTTCCTACTTCGGATACCGGCCCTTTTTTTCATGGAAAGGAGTTTTTACTGTGAATGACCACAACAAGGAGCAGCAGCTCCGCTACCTCGAGGAAGTCTGCATTCCCTTGCACCGTGCTGGGTTTGAAACCCAACCTCTGGACGAGTCTCAACTGCCTGTCCATTGGAATGGCGCACCTCTCTGCCGTATTACCGGCAAGGGTAGCGTATTCTATCGGCGGGAAGATGTGGATACACCACTGGCAGAGGATGCCCTCCTCCGTGTCGAAGATATCGCCGCCCGAACGATGGAGTATATGACCGCTATGGAAAACGCTCTGCAGCTCGAAGCCAGCGGGCTGGAGGGCGACTACCGCATCCTTGCCGACTTCAACGGTACCGTGTTGGCAGGAAGTCATAGCAAATACGGTGTTCAATTCGTTACATGGGATTGGGACTACGGACGCACAGGCGTGACCCATGGTCACTATTTCATGGAGAACTACGACGGAGCAAAGCAGGACTTTGTCACACGATCCGGCCTCATTCACAAAGAGCAGCTCTTCAGTCCGGAGCAGATGACCGAGATCTACCGTTGCTGCGCAGACTCTGTGGATGGGGAGTTTTTTGAACTCACGGATAAGCAGGAGGAAGTGATCCGCAGTGTCCAGCAGCAGATTGAGGTGTGCGTGCCAGATCTGAACGAGCGAATCCGGCAACAAGAGGAGGCGCTGGAGCAGGCTTCGCAGGAGCAAACAATGTAATACATGGTACGGGCCGGAGTTTTAGCAATAAGACTCCGGCCATTTTTATTATGGAGGAAATGAAATGCCACAGGTAAACAGAAGAAGCTCATTAGGGCACTGGTATGCTCCCGTCCTTGCCCCTGAATATCCCCGCGACCCGCCGGAGCCTCACGGCTGTACGCTCTTTGAGAGATGCAAAGGTTGTCCCTACCCAAGGCATGGTTTCATCTGCTGGCGGAGTGAAGATACCTGCCTTCGGACAAGAATGAACAAGATAAACAGATTGGAGGAAAGCGAAAATGATGTTTCAGGCGGTGCTGAGTAACCGTGATCACCCGGAATACGGTGTGGCAACCATCCCGTTCCCCATCCCCCGCGACCAGCACGCACACTGCATGGAACTGCTGGAGGCGTTGGAAATCGGTGACGCGGTCAAGGCGGACTGCAAGGTGGAGAAGATTGACAGCTTCTACACCGTTCTTAAGCGAGTGGAAATGCTCACGGTCAATGTGGAGGAGCTGAACTACCTCGCCAAGCGGCTGGACAGCTTCGACACCGGCGAAGCCGCACAGTTTCAGGCGATGGCACACAAGTTGGAGCTGTTCGAGCTGAAGGATCTCATCAACCTGACCTTTTGCTGCCAGCAGGCCACGGTCATCACCGATTTTTCCGACCTCGCCGCTGTTGGCCGTGACCACTACATGAACCTGCACGGCGGCAGCGCAAGCGTGGATGAACTGAACGCGCTGGACGGCAAGGGAACCGCACGGCAGCTCATTGAAAGCGGCAGCGGCACGATCACCCCCTACGGCGTGGTCTACGACAACGGCATGAAGCTGGAGCAGTTCTACGACGGCCGCTTCTTCCCCTGCTATTACTATGAGCCGAATGTCATCACCGTTGCGGTGACCTCCAAAGCCGAGCCGGAGGACACAGAACACATCACA
>OJNV01000101.1_pt1 | contig 55574 bp, 74 predicted proteins | sample 1597961 | NCBI WGS metagenome assembly OJNV01 (sample SAMN01915220, study PRJEB22387) | human gut metagenome | isolation source: stool | host: Homo sapiens | place: USA
AAGCGCACTTTCAGAAATCACCTTCTCAGATCTGGGAAAGGCTGCCACCTTCCGCGATCCAACCGCTCTTGCTATGGTAAAGGAGATGGCATGGGAGCTGTCCATCGCCCTGAGTAATCTGATCAGTACCGTAAATCCATCTCTGATCGTTCTTGGCGGAAAGATTCCGGATCTTGGCGAATATTTTCTCAATGAAGTACGGGAAGACCTGAAAAAAACCGGGTTCCGCAGGATGGTAGATAACGTGACTGTCCGTTACTCCCAGCTCCAGAGTGATTCGTTCCTGAACGGAGCCATGAAATACTTTTTTGATATCCACTATTCTTTTACAAATCAGGATCCGACGAATTTTTTTATCGGATGATATAAGGAGGAAGCCATGAAAAAACTGAAAGCTGCTATTGTAGGCTGCGGCCGTATTTCCGTCTCTTATGCGGATGCATTCCATCGTCTCAGCGATGAAGTAGAATTAGCATATGCCGTTGACAAAGATCCAGCTCTTGCCAAAGCCTTTGCAGAGGAATTTAACTGTTCCTGGACTACGGACTTTGATGAGATCCTGGATAAGGATATTGATGTGGTACATCTCTGTCTGCCGCATTTCCTGCACCCGGTCATGGCCATCAAAGCCATGAAAGCCGGCATTAACGTCCTTACCGAAAAGCCCATTGCCACCTGTCTTCAGGATGCAGACAGAATGATCCGTACCGCCGAAGAAACTCATGTAAAGCTGGGCGTTATCTTCCAGACCCGTTACACAAAAAGTGTAGAAAAGCTCCGCGAAATGATCCAACGGGGTGATTTCGGAAAAATCCTTACCGCACGTTCCTATCTGACCTGGAACCGTCCGCTCGACTATTACAGCGGAAGTGACTGGAAGGGAACATGGGACAAAGAGGGCGGCGGTGTTCTCATCGACCAGGCGATCCACAGCATTGATCGTGTTCGATATATGCTGGATTCCGATGTGGAATGGATCGACGGAAGTGTTCATAATTATGTTCATCATTTTGTAAAAGTGGAGGATGCCGCAGACGCTGCTATCATGTTTAAAAACGGCTGTCTTTACAATCTCTATGCCTGCAACATTTACGGAGCCGATTCCCCGATCAATATTGAACTGATCGGAGAAAAAGGACGCCTGGGTCTTAAGCAGGACATGGGCTATTACGAGCTGGACGGCACCTATGCCGAGATCCGAAACACTTATGAGACCACAAATGTGGGCCCTGATTACTGGGGAAGCAGCCATCACCTGCAGATCCGTGACTTCTACCGTTCTGTCCGTGAGGATCTTCCTGTTGCCATCGACGGACTGGAAGGCAGAAAAACCCTTGAAATGGTAAAGGGCATCTACCTTTCCTCTGCCAGAAGAGAACGCATCTCTCTCCCCTTTGAGGATGTAACCTACAGTGATCTGAACCAGCCGGTGAAATAACTACGTCACTATTCTGTAACTATAAAAAACGGATGCTTTATCTCCTGCAGCATTTCCACAGGAGGATAAAGCATCCGTTTTTAATATTCTTATATTTATAATGTCTTTGAAAGAAACTCTCGAAGTCTCTTATTCTTTGGATTTGCAAAGAATTCCTTAGGAGAATTTTCTTCCTGGATCTTTCCTTCATCAATGAAGAGGACTCTGGTTGCCACCTCGCGGGCAAAGCCCATCTCATGAGTTACCACAACCATGGTCATGCCGGATCTTGCAAGCTCCTGCATCAGTTCCAGGACCTCTCCTACCATCTCCGGATCAAGAGCAGATGTAGGCTCATCAAACAGCATCACGTCCGGGTTCATGGCAAGAGATCTTGCAATGGCGATACGCTGCTTCTGACCGCCGGAAAGCATGTCCGGATAGGAATCTGCCTTATCCGGAAGACCTACTCGCTCCAGAAGCTCCAGTGCCGTTTTTTCAGCCTCTTCCTTACTCATAAGATTCAGAGTCACAGGTGCGAGCATAATGTTCTCTTTTACTGTCTTATGTGGAAAAAGATTAAACTGCTGGAATACCATTCCGATCTTCTGACGATGACGGTTGATATCCACCTTGGAATCTGTGATGTCGGTTCCCTCAAAGAGGATTTTTCCCCCGGTCGGCTCCTCAAGGAGATTCAGGGAACGGAGGAATGTAGATTTACCACAGCCGGATGGTCCGATAATGGCTACTACTTCACCTCTGCGGATCTGTGTGGTGATCCCGTTGAGAACCTGATTGCCGCCATAGGCCTTTTCAAGTCCCTGTACATCCAGAAGCACTTCATTACTTACGCTCATTGGTTCTCAGCCTCCTTTCAAGTCTTCCTACCAGATAGGTAAGGAAGCAAACGATCACAAGATAGATCGCAGCTACTACCAGCAGCGGGAACAGTGCACTGTAGGTCTGGCTTCGGATAATGTCTCCGCCACGGGTCAGATCCATAAGTCCGATATAACCACTGATGGATGTCTCCTTCAAAAGTACGATCAGCTCGTTTCCAAGGGCCGGCAGGATGTTCTTGACCGCCTGCGGAAGAATGATCTTGATCATAGTCTGTGTATAGTTAAGACCCAGGCTCCGTCCTGCCTCAAACTGTCCCTGATCAATAGACATGATACCGGAACGGACGATCTCAGCCACGTATGCAGCAGAGTTCATACCAAAGGCGATAATGGCAACAACTATCTTACCCGGATCTATGGTTGCAAAAATAACATAAAATACGATCAGCAGCTGTACCATCGTTGGGGTGCCACGGATCACAGTCAGATAAACACGACAGATCACATTAAGGATCTTAAGCTTACCTGTCTTATCATGTGTAGAACGGACAATAGCAATGACAAATCCCAGAAAAATACCAAGAAGTACAGCAAAAAAAGTAATGATGATGGTATTTTTCAGACCGGACAAAATGAACTGCCAGCGATTGTCGTCCAGAAAGTTAAACTGAAACTGTTCAATAAGACTCAAAATTTCCACCCTTTCCAAAACTACAGGTTCCGAAATCCGGAAAACATACCCGGATATCCGGAACCTGATCATTCGCTACTGAACCCTGCAACGAATATCTGTTTCTCAGCTTATCCGTTCAGAATCCTCTGATTTCTCTGTGCAAAATTATTTCTTTACAATAACAACCTGCTCTGCAGTTGTGTACGGATCAGTGAAATCAACGCTCTTTTTACGATCCTCTGTTACTGTCATTCCTGCAGCACCGAAATCAGCTTTTCCGGATTTAACAGAATTTACGATCGCATCAAACTCCATATCCTCGACCTTCAGCTCATATCCAAGCTTGTCGCAGACAGCCTGAGCGATATCAACATCAATACCTACGATCTTATCTCCGTCATAGTATTCGTATGGCTGGAAGGTTGCGTTTGTTGCCATGGTAAGAGTTCCCTTGGAGTGATCTGCATCCTTAGGAGTCTCATACGGTGTCTTACCTGCATCATCACCGATGTAGTTATCTCTGATGGAATCCAGAGTTCCGTCATCCTTCAGCTCCTTCAGCGCTTCGTTGAACTCTTTGGTAAGGTCTGCATTATCTTTGGAAAGACAGATTGCATACTCCTCTTTATCAAAAATATCCTCAACGATCTCAAGATCATCGTTTTTCTCAACAAATTTCTTAGCAGGCTCGCTGTCGATCACTACGCAGTCAATCTTACCCTGTTTCAGAGCCATAACAGCGTCATTACCTTTGTTGTATCTCTCTACTGTTGCGTCTTTAACCTCTGTAGCGTCTGCATCACCGGTTGTTCCAAGCTGAACACCGATCTTCTTACCCTCCAGATCATCTGCGCTCTTGATCTCATCTGCTGCAAAAACAGCGGATGTCATAGAAACTGTCATAGCTGCTGCAAGTGCAAGTGCCATAAATTTTCTCTTCATTTTTTCTTCCTCCTGAATTCTATGTACTTTACGTTAACTGTCTCTCTGCTTGTGTCAGTCCAATGTTACTGTTCACTTCGTGACCAGCAACACGCTCCGCGATGCACAGAAATCATGCTTTTGCATGATTTCGCGCCGAGATTCTCGGGTTTTCTGTGACCTGTGGTCACAAAAAACACCTCGCGGAATATTACCAGTGAACAGTAACAGCACAATCCGTAATGTACAGCATAATTATACATCTCCATGCATATTACTTTGTTTTATGATACCATGTTTCTGACAAAATGCAAGCATATAAAACCCATAAATCCGAAAATCCACCTGTAATTTATGGGAATTTCACAGGGAAAATTCACTTTTCGATAACAATTGTTCAGTATACTATACTATTAAAGGCAACAAATGGAAAAAACCTGCGTGTTTTTTCCATGGGGGCTTGTGCTCCAACAGAAAAAACAAGTATAATATTCAGAAACAAGAGGAGGTTACTATTATGAAATTCACGAAAATGCACGGCATTGGAAACGATTATGTATATGTAAACTGTTTTGAGGAGACTGTTAAGGATCCGGCCGCAGTGGCAAAATTTGTCAGCAACCGTCATTTTGGCATTGGTTCCGATGGTCTGATCCTGATCCGCCCGTCTGAGATCGCAGACTGCGAGATGGATATGTACAATCTGGACGGCTCTCAGGGCGCCATGTGCGGAAACGGTATCCGCTGCGTTGCCAAATATGTCTACGACCACGGCATTGTGGACAAAACTTCTTTAAGCATCGCCACAAGAAGCGGTATCAAATATGTAGATCTTACCATCCGCGACGGCAAGGCCTCCATGGTAAAAGTCAACATGGGCTCCCCGATCCTCACTGCAAAAGAGATCCCGGTGGTTGCCGAAACCGAGCAGGTGATCGACGCTCCCATCACCGTCGACGGAAAAGAATATCACATGACCGCAGTTTCCATGGGTAATCCTCATGCCATCATCTACGTAGACGATGTGAACAGCCTTGACCTGGAAAAGATCGGCCCGTCCTTTGAAAATCACGTATGCTTCCCGGACAGAGTCAACACTGAGTTTGTTCAGGTGATCGACCGCCACACCGTAAAGATGCGTGTATGGGAGCGTGGCTCCGGAGAAACTCTTGCCTGCGGCACAGGCGCCTGCGCAGTTACGGTAGCTTCCATCCTCAATGACAAGGTTGACGGCAGCAAGCCGGTTACTGTACAGCTTCTTGGCGGAGACTTAAACATCTCCTGGGAAAGAGATGAAAACCTTGTATATATGACAGGACCTGCAACTACAGTGTTTGACGGAGAGATCGATCTTGGATTTTTAGGTGAATAAATGAAAAAGGAGGGAGCTTTTCAAAGCTCCCTCCTGCGTATTATACTTTTCAGATAAATACCAGAACCCTCTCCACGATAAACACCGCCGCACATGCCAGCAGGGCTACTGTGATCAGGCTTTTTTCCTTATATGCAGCAATAAGTGCTACCAGGAAACCTGCTGCACCGGAGATGATGCTGTCTGTGGCCTTCAGGATGGCCGGGAAGGTCATGGCTGCCAGACAGGCATATGGCACATAATACAGAAAGGACTTGATAAACGGGCTTCTGATCTCGTTTTTTGCAAGAGCAAGGGGCAGCATACGGATGAGATAGGTGACAATTGCCATCACCAGGATATAGAGATATACATTATGACTCATGAACGGCTTCCCCCTTCTCTTCCAGCGGGCAGAAATAAGCCGCCAGGCCTGCTACCAGAAGTGTTGTGATAATGATCATAAATCCGGATGATACCTGTTTTAACACCGGTGTCACCGCAAAAACAGTGCTGACTGCCATGGATGCCGCAACAACCCCAAGAACCGGTCTGCTCTTTTTGGACGGCGGGATGATGATGGCCAGGAACATTCCGTAAATGGCAACGCTCAACGCACTAAGCATAAAATCCGGCAAAAGGTTTCCGGAGATTCCTCCTGCCAGAGTTCCAAGAGTCCATCCGGGAATTGCCACGCACATGGCTCCGTAATTATAAAATACACTGACCTTTCCCTCCTGAGCCGCACTGATCCCGAAAATTTCATCGGTGATACCAAAAGCAGCGATGTATTTCAGGATACCGGACTCCTCACGCCGGAATTTCTGGGACAGGGAAAATGACATCAGGCAGTATCTCAGGTTGATGATCAGCTGGGTCATTGCCATCGACAACCTTTAGCCTACATTCCCCCTCATTATCCGTCCCGCAAACTGACCGGCCGATGTCAGGTTGGTAAGGGAGATCAGAACTGCCTGCCAGATACGCAAGCCGCCGGCAACAGCCATCATGCCAAAGGTAAAGGATACCGCAAAATATCCAAGAGCGATGGGAACTCCATCCTTCATACCTTTTCTGAAACTTTCTCTTTTCATCCATTTCCTCCATTGTATGTACATTCCGTTATAAAACGCAACTATGAAAAGCACCTTTGCAGGCTTCTCCGATCTGTGCAGCGATCACCAGCGTCTCGTCTTACAGCGATCCAATAAATTAGTGCATCGCTATAGTTCGTTGTACATGTAAATAAGAGCGTGTCCGGAAACTTTTCTGCTTCCTGACACGCCCCTTTATTGTAGCATTGCCATATCAAAACTTCAATACTTCACAGCAAACACAGCTGTGCTTTTTCACCGATTTTATGCTTTTTCCACTATTTTATAGTAAGATCTGGCTGTCATGGAGTAGATCAGTCCATAGACCAGCGCAAAGGCCAGAACCGTTCCCGCAGTGCAGCCCACGTACAATTTTGTATTGGCCATTCCGAACAGCAGCAGGAGCCGGCGGATCAGCGGAAATGCCATGGAAATATGCACCATTGCCATCACAAGCGGGATAAAAAATACCAGAAGGATCTGTCTGCGGATAGCTCCTTTCACCTCTCTGCGGCTCATACCTACTTTCTGCATGATCTGGAACCTTCCCTGATCTTCGTAGCCCTCTGAGATCTGTTTGTAGTAAATGATCATCGCCGTTCCCATAAGGAACAGTGCTCCCAAAAAGATTCCAATAAACAGGATCGTTCCATTATCTACATAATACGTTTCGTACTCACTCTGGCGGACACCACCGATCACGATGGTATTCTCTGAAAAGCCACCGCTTCTGCAGTAATCTTTCAGTGCCTGATAAACAGCCTGGCCATACCGGATCTTTTCCTCCCCGCTGCCACGGATATCTACACCCAAATGAACTGTGAGATCTTTTCCAGCCTCGTAGGCATCAAGACCTTCATACATCTTTGTCCGAAGCCCGTCAATATACTCGAAATCGGAATCCGTCACAACAATTGCCGCCATATTGGATACCAGATTGTTCATGGCACTTAAAGGTGCTTTTTCCAGCCATTTTTTTACTGCAAAATCCCGGTCATCAATTTTTAATATGTCTTTTTCCTTTTCAGACGGATACCAGGCAAAGATCTCGCCGTCGTGAAGATCTGTTTTTTCACCGGTAAGTTTCTCATACTCAGACTGACGGATCGTATACAGATCTACGGATTTTCCATCTTCTGAGTAACTGTAAGCCTGTCCGATCATAATACCGTTTTTTTCCTGCCTGCAGCCGATCTCGAGATAAGTTTCGTCCACTGTTTTTTCTGCCGGCACCTGATCATTTTTGATTGCCTGTGCAAAAACTTTCTGAATCTGTTCACTCTGTTCCTGGCTGATGCCCGAAATCCTGGCATCCGTATCAAAAGGATACCGGTTCACCATGATGTCACCCATTCCAAAATACAGCGACACAGTCATAGAAAGAAGCAGGAGCACTCCTGTACTTAAAATACAGATGCTGGCCAGGCCTGCCGCATTTTGTTTCATACGATAGATCATGCCGGAGACACTGATAAAGTTGCCGGTTTTATAGTAGAACTTTTTGTTCTTTCGCAAAAGTTTCAGGATTACAATGCTTCCTGCGGTAAAAAGAAGATACGTTCCTGCCATAACCAGAATCACTGCCAGAAGAAAAATGAAAATTGCCTGGATTGGGGATTCCGTGGTTACTGCCAGATAATATCCCACTCCAAGAGAAATCATCCCCAGAAGTGCCATGAGCCATTTTGCCCGGGGCTCCTTCTCTCCTGTGTTTCCGCCTCTCAGAAGTTCTATGGGGTTATTCATCCTTACTCTGGTAAGATTCAGTGCCAGAATAACAAGAAAAATCCCTCCAAATCCTGCGATGCAAAACAGGATTCCTGTAATGGAAACATAAAATCCCAGCACTGCCGGAACATGAAGAAAACGGAAAAGCAAAAGCAGGGAGAGCTTGCTTCCAAGGATGCCAATCCCGATCCCTGCCGTCAGAGAAAGCAGCGAAGTCATGCTTGTTTCCAGAAACATCACTTTTCCGATATGGCCTTTTTCCAGTCCCAGAATGTTGTAAAGCCCGATTTCTTTCTGTCTGTGTTTCATGAGAAAACTGTTGCTGTAGATCAGAAAGATAACGCAGAAAATTCCAACAACCACTTCACCGGTTCCTACGATCATCCTCACTTCTGCTGCCTGGGGCACTGCTTTCTCCAATGTGGGACAGTCCCGCAGAAATTCCATCATATACATCATGGCAATGCAGAAAATGCAGGTAAGCATATAGGGAACATAGGTGCTCCGGTTATTCCGGATGTTCTGCACTGCCAGTTTTCCAAACATTCCTTTACGCATAGGTCTCACCGCCTGTCGTAAGGATCGTCAGGGTATCTGCAATCATCTGGTACATTTCCTGTCTTGTTTTTGTGCCACGGTAGATCTGGTGGAACACTTCGCCATCCTTGATAAAAAGTACTCTGGATGCGTGGCTGGCGGCCTGCGCGCTGTGAGTTACCATGAGAATGGTCTGGCCTTCCCGATTTACCTCATTGAACATGGAAAGAAGATCGGAGGCTGCACGGGAATCCAGGGCTCCGGTCGGTACTGCGTAGTTAGTAAAAACGATTCTTTTGTGCAGTTTTGCTTTTCTCTGGCTCTGATCGGGGCGCGATCTGGACTTTGCAAAAGGCAAATTGCGCAAAAAAAGAGGGCCGAACAGGGAACTGCTCCCTGCCCGGTCCTCTTTTACTTTCTCATCTTATTTCTTCAGATAACTCTTTGAACTGAATCCGATGTACTCAACACCGTCGAGAGTGACTGTGATGTATAACCACTTCACTCCGTTGTATGTGGTGTAATAACCATAGTTATGCACTTCAGTTCCTGCCGGAATGACGCACAATGCTTTCTTGTTGCTTCCTGCATCGTTTCTGCAATACAGCGCATCGGTTGTCTTGTAAGTTCCTGCAAGACTTCTGTCGTAACTCTTTGCATAGCAAGTTGACTTCACGGTCTTTGTGATCGGCTGGTCTTTTGACTGTGGTTTGGTTGTAGTTGCTGCGGAGCCGTTCAGAATCTTGTTGACCTCTGCCTGAATGACTTTCGGGTCATATCCTGCCGCCTTCAGAGCAGTTGATCTTTCAGGGTCATTTCCCCACTGACCTGCAATGACCTCGTGAGCTACTGTTGAAGTGCTCTTGCCCGGTGTCTGAACCGGATGACTCTGCGCTGCATCGGAATCATACTTCGGAGTGATGAATCCTCTGATATATCTTCCGTTGATGGAGATTGTTCTCTTCTTGACTGCATTTCCATAATTGCCTTCAGTTACAACAAAGTAACCGGATGCCTGATTGACATAGGTTACTGTTCCAACATGGTCAGGAGTTCCGGTGTTGTCTCCGACTCCATTGTCCTGCCAGTCATACAGAACTGCCTCTCCCAGCTTCGGAACGTGTGCGTCGTTCTCTTCCCACACTCCCATCGCTTTCGCTCTCTCGATCAGATAATAGCAACTAATCTCAATCGGCATGATCGGAGTATATTTGAGAGCAACTGCCAGTGCGGACCATGTACACGCACACCAAGCCCATCCGTATTCCATTTTTGTGTTTCTCGGAAGTGCTCCTGTGAAGCTGTTGTAAATATCAATAATACTCTTGTACGAGCCGTCTGCTTCTTTCTTTCCGACCCAGCTTTCCACCAGATCGACAACTGCCTGTCTTGAATACATCTTCTTTTCTTCCTTTCCTGAATCTTTCGTTTCATCCGTTACATACTGTTTAATCCAGCGGACGCAACACTCATGTCTGCTCTGGAACTTCTTGTCTCCAACCTGATTGTTGTTGCTGGTGTCCTTCTGATCGAGCAGGAGCGATGCGAAGATCGTGTCCGGTGTATACGGCTTCGTTGCTCTGCTGAAGATTCTCTTTACTGGTCTCAGTCCTCCGAGATGCTCAATCTCGCACCACATCATCTGCGCTTTGATGTCTGTCACTCCATACGCTTCTGCGCTCTTGATGTATGTGTTCATAAGTTCTGCAAAGAGTTCGTCCTGACACTTCTTTCCGGCTTCTGTCGTGATGATCGCAATCAGTGCCTTTTTCTCCGCTGCGGACGGATTCCATCCGGTTGCCTCCCAGTCAGCAGACAGCTTCTTCTCGATTCCTGCCGTATCTGCCTTTCTGAACGCTGCGGCATCTGCGGCCAGAATCATCTTGCAGAGTCTCCTGCCCTCGTTTCCATAGTTCTGCGCCCATCCAAGAGTGCAGGTCTTCTCATTCGCAGAGTTTGCCGCTTTTCTTGCGTATGCCGCATAGTTCTGGCCGCCGTATACCTGACCGCCTGATTCCACTCCGCCGATGATCTTTGCCAGTATTTCAAGATGCTCTTTCTTCATGTCCTGATACCTCCATGAAAAGAGGCGGATTGCTCCGCCTCGTGTTTTTACTGCTCCTTCTTTTCTTCGATGACATCTGCTTCCAGAAGCTGTCCTTCTCCGATTTCAACATTCGCTGCATCTGTCAGACCCTCTCCGATGATATATGCGATCACGGATGCACCTGCCATGATGATTGCTGTCACCTGTGTCGCAGTGTTCTCTGCTCCACCTGTGGCCACAATCATCATGCTCACGAAGGACGCAACTGCTGTCCATAATTTTCTACTTGTCAGTTTCTTCATCCAGTTAATGTTTTTCATGTTCTTTTCCTCCTGTTATAAAAATGAATTTTTCTCCATGCACTTCTGATAAACCTTGTCTATCTCCGCGATGGCATTTCCTGCCTTGTTGTTCTTGTAATTCGGATGTTCCAAACAGTAATGCTCATAATCTGAAACGTCATCCAAAATCTGATTAAAAAACTCTTCAGAATGTTCCACTCCTCTCCTCAATTCGTCTGCGAATCGGAGGATTCGTGTTCGACACGCATCTGTATCGTCCTTGTCCATCCTGTTTTCCAGTTTGTCATGTTTCTCTTTCAGGTCCTTGACTTCCGTCTCAACTGATTCCAGTTTGTCCATCATGTCCTTGTTCATGGTCTTTCCGATGCCTCTTGCGACGGCAGACCACGGATTGATCTTGATAGGTGCGATCTGCACCAGTGTCATCAGGAGCAGTGCTGCTCCGCCTCCTGCTTGCAGCCAGTCATACAGGCTCATGTTCCTCACCTCCCCTCATGCTGAATAAATACTGGCAATTCTCGCACGGCTCCTGTCTGGCCGGGATGTGGTAGTCCTGACATTCACCGCATGAACCAAAAACAGGACACTCCGGTCCCCGGCACTCTTCAAGAGTTCTCCGGCAATGACCGTCGTGTCCTGCGTGACTGCACTTGAAATTATTCTTTCGGTGCGTCCTGTTTTTTCTTTGCCTCAATGATCTCCGCCTTCTGGTCTTCGGTAATCCATCCCCTTGTCACCGCATTTTCCAGACCTGTGTCATTCAACCTTCCTGCAAGGTACAGTTTTTTCAGACGCTTATACATTCTCTTCACCTCCCAAACTTGCAACGATGAGGTCATCCACGATGCCGCTCAATTCTTCGTTGCTGGCTTTCAGTGCTGCATTCTCATCCTGAAGTGATGCCACCTGTTCCTGAAGAATCTCCATCTCGGTCTTCTCTTCGCCTTCCTGCTCTGCCTTGATTGCTTTCTGCAACCATGCTTCACGGTTCTTCTCGATGGACTCTTCCAGATTCTCTCTGTACTGTGTTTCCAGAGTGTATCTGTCATAGGTGTACACCTGATCGCCCTCTTCTTTCTCGATCGGGCCTTCGATGTTCTCATAGAAAATGACTGTGCAGGTTCTGCCGACCATTTTCGGCAGTGCCTCAATCTCATGCTGCACAAGCGGCTTGATGTTGCTTTCTGTTCTCATTGCTCACTACTCCTTTCAGCAGTTTCAAATTGATAAACGGCTTCACACGTTCCTTCCAGAAGTTCCATGAATCCGAATTGTAAATGAATCCCATGTATGAGATCATGCCGGATGCGTTCGTCGGTGAAATGTATGAGATTTTTGAAATCTTCTTCGCCTTGTGGCTTATCCTAAACATGATTGACTTCCGCAGTGTTGTCCATGCGCCTGCATGGAATTTATACCCTAAGAAGTCCAGCGGTCTGTCCTTCAGTGGAAAGACCTGCCAGTTTGCTTTCACCTGCATCTTTACCTTTCTCAACTCATCCGCAATCATTCGGAGTGCTTTGTGTAATCTCCGTTTATTTGAATCAAATAGGACTATATCGTCCACATATCTCGTATGGTGCTTTGCACCTGTTTTCTCTGCGATCATGTGATCTATGTCCTGAAAGAAGAAATTGCAGAACCACGGCGATGTGTAGAGTCCGACTGGAATCCCTACTGCGTCAACTTCTGGAAGCATCCTTGTGTGATCTGCCATAGGTTGCTGATAACTGGCAATCAGTTTGAAAGCAAGGTTCAGGAACTTCCTGTCCTTGATCTTCTTTTCCAGTTTCTGCCGCAGTGCTTCATGGTTCATTGTCGGATAACAGTGGTGGACATCCAGCTTCAGGACTTTACTTGTCCCGATCGGGTCACTCTTTATCCAGTGTTTAATCATCTTTCGTGCTCCGTCCGTACCTTTACCCGGTACGCATCCGCAGGAGAACTTGTCGGCTCCGTGTTCAACAATCTCTCTGAAGACCTGAACGAACGCATGATGGATGCACTGATCTGGATAGAACCTCGGCACGGCGATGACTCTCTTTTTCTTCTTGATGCCGTCATAGATTTCTCTGATCGTGTATTTTGCCGGAACGAAGGTTTCATTCACGAGCATTTCCTGAATCTTTCTTGCATAACTGTCGATGTCATTCAGGATTCTCTGCACGGACGGCCGATGCGTTTTCCGCTTCGCTGCCCTTTTGATCGCACGTTTGATATTCTCAATATCCGTCACTCTCTCGAACAGATGCCCGATTCTCTTCGTCCATACGATGTTTTTAAGTTTCTGTAAGTGCATTTTGAAATGGTTTCTCCTATCTCTTTGTCAGCCTCATCGGTTTTCCAAGCAAGGTACTAGCCGATGCCATTCACGGCTTTCATTTTTGCCAAGGGGCAAGGACAGAATTTTCATCCTGTTCCGTACCGGAGTACGGAGTGTAAAGTCACGATACATTTATACCAAATATTGAGAAATGTATCTAAATTAACGAGATATTGACAAAGTGGGCGGCCGCCGATGTTCCAGTTCGAATTCCCAGAGCCGTTGTTGCAGTTCCGGTAGAAGGGGCCATCGTTGACACCGTTGTTCACGTTACCCCCGGAAATGACCAGCCGCTCGTGTCTTTACACCCTACAATTTTATTTATTTCCTGTTCTCATTTCAGGCGGCATCCTTCCAGCATGATTTTTCCACTTTGCTTTTCCTTTGCCGGAAGGTTTCATGGGGGAGGGAATCCCCCATGTCCCCCTCGAAATGGTTATTTCCGACCAAGAGGGCGGCCGCCGATGTCCCAGTACGAATACCCAGAGCCGCTGAAGCAGTACCGGTAGAAGGGGCCATCGTAGACACCGTTGTTCACGATACCCCCGGAAAAGACCAGCTCACCGCCTTCGGTGGCCCAGTAGTAGTCAGGGAAATACGTTCCCGAAGAACCAGTCGCATCGACGCAGATTTCAATTTCCGGCCATTCAGGGTCATATCCGAACTTCTTCACATATCCACCTGTCTGTGATGCCTCATAGCCTACTTTGAAGTAATCTCCCTCATATACCTTGTCTGCATAGCTGCTGCGCTTGTTGCAGTAGTAATGCTGAAACTTCTTGATGTTGTCACCATCTCTGAACTGCCACATATTTCCGAACCAGTCCTCAATGTACAGGAATCTGACGGCCGTTCTTCCGTCAACACCTTCGACACGACCGTTTGCGGACTGCATCTCGATTGTTGCTCCTGTCTTCTGTACGCAGGACCATACATGATGATCTGTCGTGATGTTTACCGGGTCCCCATCAAAGAAGATGTTTGATGCGCTCTCGATCTCTGCGGAGTCTGTGATCTGTGTCACCGTTCTCTCTGCAAATACGCTCTGACTTCCTGCTGATGTTCCGATTCCGATGCCCTGACCGACAGTGAATCGTTCTGCCCAACTCTTTGCGATTGTGATGTAATTTGTGTTGTTTCTTGCCTGAAGTGCCACATTTGCTGCGTTATCATATGGCATCTCGGAACGACCTCTTCCGAGGATTGTCTGTGCATTTGTTCCTGCGAACATTACAATGAACAGTGTATCGAGCAGGTGCATCGTCCATACATCATCCAGACACCACTTGTCGCCCTTTGCAGTGCATAAGGTTCTGAACTGTGCTCTTGTCTTGTTATGCAGTGGGAACACTCCTGCTTTTGATTCCAGTTTTGTTCCTTCTGTGTTGAGTGAGCCGTTGAAGATTGGAATGTAAATCTTCTCGCTCTGACGATCTCCGTCAGTGAACGCATGGTCAAGATGACATCTTCCGACAGGCCCTGCTGCCACCCATCTGTATTCCCACTCTACTCCGTCCGCATCCGTCTCGAAGTATCTTGCTGTGTATACCTGCGGCACTTCGAGCATGACATCTCCGTTGCTTCCGTCCCACTGGAAGTCTGCATCACCGAGATATGCGTTCACGCTCATGTCTTCTGCCACGTTGCAAGGTTTCACGGAGTTGTACGGATATACGCTCGCCATGAAGTCGTTCTGCACGGTTCCATTTCCGACCGCTGCCTTCGCAACCAGCCCGATCGCTGCTCCGACTCTTTCCCATGTTGTCGAAGATGCTCCGACCTTTCTTCTTGCTCCATAGCCACGCAGAGCATCGCTCTCCACTGCGGTCACTCTTGCTTCCAGTGCTTCGAGATCGCTCTGAAGGGCAAGTGCTCCGGCAGACTTGATGGTCACGGTTGATGCGTTCGCAACTTCAAGATAGTAACTCATGTTGATAACACTCGGAACCACTCCGTTGTAAGCAGGCATATAGTCAGATGTGCTTGCTGTTGCGATTGAGTACAGAATCTCGCCCTTGTCCGGGTCAGATGCAAACACACCAAACTCTGTGATGTCATATCCTGCTGTCAGCGTGCTGTTCTCCATTGTGATCTTCAGCACCAGTGCTGAATCTGTATTGATAACTTTGTTTGAGATCGGGAATGTCTGCTTCACGGTCTTCAGCGCAGTTCTCTGTGAGATGTCCTCGCCCGAAGTATATGAGCCACTTCCCGACTGTGCCTTTGTGATCTGAATGGCACATTTTCCTGCCTGCGCTTTTGCGAGCAGTGCTTTTCCATCCTTCGTCAGTTTTCCGGGATTCCAAATAAGCATTTATATTTCCTCCTATCGTACTGTTGTACTTGTTTCTTTTACTTCACCATACAGCGCAATGTTCACGCTGCTCTCTTTTGCTTCACTGGCTGTTGTCAGATGATTCAGGACTGTCGTTGTGTTCTCCACATCGGCCACTCCTGCTGCACTCTGGCCTGCTGCCGTTTCGGTCTGCACCTGAATATCATTTCTGACAGTTGTCTCTCCGACTGTCTCTCTAATATATCCGGCCGCATACACTCCGTTCGGGACATCGTAGTCTCCGAGCAGTACGTTCGGGACGATTGAGTCCTGTGTTGAGAACATCCATGTGCAGGCATTCATGCCGGATGGAATATTTCTCTCGACGATGACTCTTCGCACATGAGATCGCACGTTCTTGACCTTCTGCACGAGTCCTGTCAGTTCCTCCATGATGTCTGATGTCATCAATGCTGATGTTACGATGTCGAATGTTCCCGGTGTGTATGGAGGCTCGTCGAAGTCGAACCACTCCACGACCTTTCCACCTCCGAGAACGACATCGACCATCTCTGATACTGCTGCCGGGGTTCCTGCCTTCGTGTACCAGTTCAGAGTGTTCTTGATGATCGCTTTCTTCTGCTCGATCGGCAACGTCTGCGAATAGTACATTGCCCTCTGCTCCACCGCAAAATAATCCAGTGTTTTCTCATCCAGCTTGTCGATGTCAGAGAAGCACTTTGTCTTCTCTGCCCTCTCGATCACCATTGCAACTGCCTTTTGAAGTGCGTAACTGATTGCCTGCATCTCTGGTGATTTCTCATCTTTCCACATTTCGGCAATTCCGCCCTCTGACAGTTTAATCATCCTCAATTCCTCCATAGGCCACTTTCTTCGTTGTAACCTTCGCCACGGCTGTCTTCTCAATCTTCCTGAAGACTGGTGCGTTGATCTCCACTCTCTTTGCTCCTGCATCTTCGAGCATACAGATCAGCTTCGACGGATTGATGTCGCGTCCGATCTTTGACCGCTGCCATACGATGTAATTCTCGACGGCAGCATTGACCGCACTCTGAATTGTGTTCGCCTGTGCTGAATCGCTCTTGTTGATGTAGTATTTCAGGTCAAGCGCATATTCTACTGTGTCCGGTGCTTTTACGATCACTTTGTCCGTCAGCGGACGGATGTTCTCGTTGTGCAGATAATCCTGCAATGACCGGATGATGCTCTCGTTCGGGAGTTCTCCATCGTTCATGATGAACTCGATCAGAACCTCCGTCGGATTCTCGCTGTCGATGTATACGTCCGTGATGGATGAGTTGAAAGTCTTCACCCAGTATCTGTATGACTCTTCCGGTCCTGCAACTGAATACTTGCTCGGCGCGATGTAGATTCGCTCTGCAAGGCTGTCATCTGATTCGATGTCAGTTCCTCCTGTTGATTCTTCCACGCTCTCTGCGCTCTGGATGTATGCGATCGGGTCCACAAGCACGTTGATGTCTCCTGCCATCAGTCCATTTCCTGACGTTCCTGCCGTCTGGCAGGTGCAGATCAGTTCGATGCTTTCTTCCCCTGTTGCGATTTCTGCATATTCATTCGTCTCGAAGTACAGTTCGCCATTCGTGACTCTTGTTCCGGCCGGAATTGCGACCGGATGCGGACGCGGGCCAGACAGTGTGAACTTGACTTTCACGACTGCTGCCTTTGCAGGTTCTCGCTTGATTCCTTTCAGTGCGGCCAGATTGTCCATAAACTCGCCGTAACTGTATTTCAGCAGGTCCTGCTTCCCTGCACGATCGACATAGAGCAGTGCCTGATATATCTGAATCGAGCAGGCATACAGAACCAGCGCAGGAGGGTCTGCCCTTCCCAGTGTTGTCGGTGTTCCGGTCAGTGTCTCATATCTCTCCTGATAGTCCGACACCATTTGCCTCTGCACATCGTCCAGTGTGATGTAGTCAATGAAGCTCACCTCTGGCAGATTTTCGATTTCGTCAATCACTTCAGTTCCTCCTCTCTATGTATATTGTCGGTTCAATAGAGCCGTCTCCATTGACCTTGCCTTCCACATTTGCCACTGTAACCTCTGGAATATACTCTTCGAGTTTTTCTTCCAGTTCGATTGCCAGAAGGTTCAGTGCCTCCTGCGGAGGTCTTGAAATGAACTCTCTTTCGAGTCCGAATCCCCTGCTTCCGGGGATTGTTCCAACCATCGACAGGATGAGTGCCTTGATCTGGCTGTCAATGCGCTCTATTCCCTGCGTATCACCTGATGCAGACATGATGTTGATGGATTTTATGAGTCGTTTTGCCATCTGCTCGCCCTCCTTAATACTCGGAGAATGTCAGCGAGACTTTCGCCTTCACCAGTTGTCCGCTGTTCCATATCTCGTCCCATGTCTCTGATATGGATTCCAGTTTCATCTTCCCGGTTCCGACCTTCTTTCCGCCGATGTACAGATAGTCCACTGTTCCGCTCTCGCAGGCTTTTTCCAGTTTTTCCAGTGTGGCTCTCGGCCGCACACCTCTTTCTGCTGCGAGCACTGCTTCCAGTGTCACACTGGATGAATCAGGACCTGCAAATTCGCTTTTCGGTTTTCCGTTCACGATGTTGTGTGTGTGCCATCTGGCCGACACTGTTCTCTTAAAATTGTTGAATGTCAGGGTCTTATTGCTGCTCACCTCAAAGGTGATCGTTCTTCCCCAGTTTCCAATCTTTCCCATGTGGCTCCCTCCTTACAGTCTCGCTTCTAATTTTGAGAGCCGCCGAAGGATGCTTCCGAGCGTTGTTGTTCCGCTTCCATCCTTCAGTGTCATGTTTCCGTCTTTGTACTGGATGTATGCCTCTCCTTTTTTCTCTCCGAGTTCCTTGCGGAAAACTCCTTTTCCGCTCACGCTCGGTTTGTTGGCTTCGTTCCAGTATCTTCCCATCACCACTCCGGCCGCGCACCCATTTGACAGATGCAATACAAGCACCTCTGCTCCGACAGGAGGCATCTTGTACTCGTCCCCCATTGAAAAGACCGGGAGATCGTCCGTCACGGAATCGTCAAGATCAGGATAGGTCACGCTTATCATTCCGCTTCCGTAGTCGATGGATGATACTCTTCCAATTCTGATGTTTTTCTCTGCCATGCTTTCTCCTCCCTTCTTTAGTCGAATGTGCCTGAATCAACCCAACCGTAAACATTGCTTTTGCTGTCTGTATGAATAAGGTGATACGGATGTGCCTTTCCATTTCCGGCGCAGTTCGGACCGAGTGTGATCTTCGCCTTTCCTGCTCTGGCACTGTACCCTTTACTTCCGGGCCATGATGAAATATAGTGTGTTCCTCCGTGGAAGTTCACAATGTCCCCGACTTTGTATGACTTTTTCGTGGTTGTCGGTTTCTTCTTTGTCGGAGTCTGTTTCTTCGGTGTGTATGACAGTCTTGTCTGGCACTTGTGCATCTCAACGCTCTGCTTCGTGTTTCCATCCGACACCTCTGTCGTTGACTTATCTACGAAGTATTTTCCGTTTGCTTTTCCCATGCCAGAGATCGTCACGCACACTCCGGCGCATATCTTCGGATTCGGCCAGATTTCTCCTGATAGTGTGGTTGCCTGCTCATTTGACTGATTTACCGCTGCGGCCGCCTTGTAATATGCGTCGGCTGCGTCTGATGCCGTCTCATTGATCTTCAGGACCCTGCTGCCAGATGCCTTCTCTGCCTTCAGTCCGAGAAACACGCTGATCTCTTTGCTGTTTTTCCCTGACTTGTAGGATATTCTCGCCCCGGTGTATGTTCCTTCCAGTGCGTCCTCATAGTCCCAGTTGTCATCCACGAATGACTCTCTTTTCAGTGTTGCCACTGATTTCTTCTTCTCCTGCGCTGTCTGATCGTATATGACTATCTTTGAGTTGAACACTTTCATTGACAGTCCATAGCTTTTGCAGACTTCGTATAGAAAAGCCGAATCCGATTTCTCTGACTGCTCAATCGCGCTGATCGTGATTGACGGTCCAGAGTATGAAAGATTCAGCTTGTACCTTTTGGCAATTTCTGTCGCGATCTTCTTGACCGTGACCTTCTTCCATGTCTTCGTCCGCTCCCTGCTCTTGAATGATTCGCTTGCCGGAATCGCCAGTGCTCCGAAGGTTGCCTTCAGCGGTCCTCCGCTGAACTTGATGCTGTCCAGCACGAATTTTCCGCAGTCGAGTTTCAGATGCTTTCCTTCTGCGTTCCAGTTCTGGAACATGATGTTTCCGCTGATCTTGTCTCCTTTTTTCGGATACCATGCGCCCATCCACTTCATCCCGATGTTATGCAGTGAGATGTCGATGGAATCGCTGTCTCCCGATGCTACGTCCGTATATGAGACGCTTTCCAGAAACTCCTTCAGCTTCGTTGTGACATTTTTTCCATTGAAGGACAGGGACGGAACCGCTTTTCTCGGATTACTCATCTTCTTCCATGTCCTCCGTGTCTGAATAATATTCTTCGTTCTCGTCGTTATCCGACCGCCAGAACGGAGCGTCCTCGTCCACCTCTTCCGGCAGATCAGGCACGGTCAGAACCGTACCTGAAGGGAAGATGAGGACATCCAGAAGCGGCCAGTTCGCTTCAATCAGGTTCTTCATGTACTTTTCTTCGCCGTACAGTTTATAGGCGATCAGGTCCCATGTATCTCCCTGAATCGTTGTGTATGTGCTCGCCACCGCTATGCCCTCCTTTCTATGCGAACGATGTTCTCTTGTTTTTCTTCATCCACTCTTTCATCAGCTTCTCGAACTCCGCCTGACTCATCCGGTTCGCTTCCACGATGTCCTCCTTGCTCGGTGCTTCGCCCTCGAAGTGATATGTCGGACTGAACACGAATGTCATCGGCTGTTCATCCTGCTTGCTCTTGCCCTGCTGTCTGTCTCCTGTCAGCGTTCCGATCGTCTCTCCGATGACGGAACTCCTGCTCTGCACCGTTGCTGGTGCTTCGATTTTTCTGACTTCGTTGCTACTGTCAAGAACTGGCTGCGCCATCGACTGTGATGCCGCTTTCTGCACGATTCCGGCCGTGGCTGTCATACCTCTTGCAAGGCCCTCGCCTACGAACTGACCTGATTCAATCATCACTCGCGATGGAGAGTGAATTTTCAGTGCTGAATTGACTGCTGCCGCTGCCGATGCTGCGATGCTCGACGCTGCGGCCATGACCGCTCCTCGCATGGCATTGATACCAGAGACGAGTCCGCTCATCATGTTGACACCTGCTGAATACAGGCTCACACTTGCGAATGCTGCCCTGATGCCGTTTGCTGCGCTTCTGGCTGCTGCAACTGCCTGATTGCATCCGCTCTGTACTGCTGCCACAAGCTGACTCATTCCTGACCGCACCACCGAAACGATGCTGCTCATTCCGCTCGTCGTGACTGATCTGGCCGTATTGACCGTTGTTGTCGTGATTGTGCGAATCTGGTTCAGGGTGATCGTTGTGATTGACTGCATCTGTGTCATTCCTGATCGCACTGCTGTCTGCATCATCATCATTTGAGCCTGCGTTGTTATAGCTGACTGCATCATGTTCGTTCTGACCGTCAGTGACAGTTGTGTCATTCCGGTCTGCATCGCCGTACTTGCTGCCGTTGAGCCTGTCTGAATTGCTGTTCTAAGTGACAGCATCGCCACGGTCACGGTCAGCGTTGCCTGCGCCATTCCTGACTGAATAGATACCGTCAGGGACAGCATTGCCGCAGACATGGCTGTACTCCATCCTTGTGTGCTCGTCGCGATTCCGGTCTGAATAGATGTCATTGTTGAATCTATGTTCACGGAAATTTCTGACAGGGCAGTCTGGATGGACGAACCCATCTGCGTCATTTTTTCGGCCGTTCCGGTTGTGAACGACTCCATGATTGACTGCACATTTGTCTGCATTGTGGTCAGCGAAGTCTCGACCAGAGTTGAGGTCTGCGTCAGAGATGTTGACATATTCGTGCCGATTTCTGACCACGCAGTTGTTGTGCTGTTCGACACATCCGACCAGCATTGATTCAATGCTTCTGTGACCGTCTGTGTCAGTTCTGAAATTGTCTGTGTGATAGTCGCAGCACCATTGCTGATTCCGTCTGCCATCGCGTTGATTGTGTCAACGCTGGCATTCGCTGCCGATGCTGTTGCTCCTGACATTCCAGAATCAATTCCTGATGTGATTCCGTTCGTGATCGCGGCTCCTGATGCTGTTGCTGATGCTGTGACACCCGGAAGGTTTCCGTCGATCGTACTACTCAATGTGCTTGTTGCTGTCTGGCTTAATGCAGAAATCTGTTCCTGCAATCCTGCCGAGCCAGTGGCCACACCTGTTGACATTCCGTTCGTCAGGCTCGTTCCTGCTGCCAGTCCTCCGGCATCCAGTGCGCCCTGCTGCGACTGCAACCCGGTCAGAAGGCTGTTCATCGTCTCTGTTCCGGTTCCCTGCGCCGTTATATTCAGCGTTCCCTGCATACTAACGAGGGAGTTGTTCAGAGATGTCATCGCATCCGTTCCTGACTGCCCTGCGGCCGTCTGTACGAGGTACGATGATGCGTCGATTCCTCCTGCCAGTGACGCATTCATGTTCGTTCCGTACTGCGTCAACAGTGATGTGTCTATCTGATAACCGTTCTGTGCTGCGAGTGATGCGTTCTGTGCCGATGCTGTGATGCTCGGTGTGCTTGCATCAATTCCTGCCGCCACACTTTCTCCGGCTGCTGTTCCTGCCTCTTCTCCGTCTCCGGTAAACCATCCGACGAAATCACTCCACAAACCTTTCACGGAGTCCACGAGGCCACCGAAGGCATTTATGATGCCTTCTCCGATTCCTTTTATGAGATCGGCTCCGACCTGAATCCAGTCGGTTGTGAATATTGCTTCTATGATTGCTGCCGGAATCTGTACACAAGCCTGACCGATTGTCGGGATTGCCTGAATGAGTCCAGACACGAGCGCGACGATCAACTGGATTCCAGATGATACGATTGTTCCTGCATTTGATGCGATCGCCTGCACGAATGCGATGATTCCCTGAATCGCAGCCTGCAAAATTAAAGGAATCGACTGAACGATTCCCTGTACCAGAGTTTGAATCATGGAAAGTCCGGCCGTGATGATGCTCGGCAGTGCCTGTGCAATACCTGACAGCAATCCGACCACTAGCTGAACCCCTGATGCGATGATCTGCGGCAGCATCTGAATCAATCCTGACAGCAATGTCTGAACCATCGAAACGGCTGCCGTCAAAATTGATGGTAAATTCTGTACAATTCCCTGAATCAGACCGAGCACCAGTTGGATTCCGCCCTGCACGATCATCGGCAGTGCCGAAACGAGGCCCTGAAGGAATGTCATCACCACCTGCGTTGCCTGCGAGAGCAACTGCGGCAGGGACGAGAGGATTCCGTTCACCAGATTCAGGATGATCTGGACTCCATCCGTAAAGATGTACTGAAGACCAGATACAATTCCCATCGCAATGCCCTGCACGAGCGTCAATCCTGCTGATACAAGCTGCGGCAGCGATGAGAGCAGTGTGTTTGCTAACTGGAATATGAGATTGACTCCTGCGGTAATGATTTGCGGAGCCTGCTGCGCTATTCCGAGAGCAAGCTGAACGACCATCTGGATTCCCATATTGAGCAGTGTCGGGAGCATGACGGCCAGTCCGTTGATGAGTTGCGTTCCGATCTGCAATGCAGCACTCACAATCGTCGGGAACTGCGATAAAATTCCCTGTGACAAGTTCTGCGTTGCCGTGATTCCTGCCTGAATGATCTCCGGCATCTTGCCGACCATTCCTTGCAGGAACTGCGCCAGAAGCGTTGCTCCTGTCGTGTAAAATTCAGCGATGTACTGCACAATCGCCGTGATGATTGAAGTTGCCAGTGTAGCCGCTGCCGATGTCAGTGTCGGGGCATTGTCAACCAGTCCTCGAAGAAGAGAACTCATGAGTGTTGATGCCATCGTGACAAGCTGTGGTGCGTAGTTTGCGACCTCTGTCACGCAGTCGGCCAGAACATCTCCAAGCGTTTCCGCCATGCCCTGAAAACCGCCATCTGCGAGCGCATCGGACAGTCTGTAAATCTGATCGGTTCCAAACTGTACGACTTCCCGGAGCGGTCCCTGAAGGTTTTTGTAAATCTTGATACCAGTGTCTTCGAGTGCTGACTGGAAGATCGCCAGATCGCCGTTCAGGTTGTCCAGTTTCGTCTGTGCCATCGCCTCAAGCGCACCGTCGCAGTTTTCCAGTTCTTTCGTGAGGTTTTCCCACTCTGTCGAACCGTCTTCCAGCGTCGTGTTCAGACCTGACATGAGGTCATTCAGAGCGTCAACGTGCTGCTTTCCACCGATCGCGGCCAGTGCTGCGTTTCGCTCTTCTTCCGTGCATCCAGACAGTGCCGTGTTCAGGGTTTCAAGCGTTGCCTTTAATCCGATGAACTTTCCTTCCGAGTCGAAGGCAGATATTCCGAGAGATTTCATCATCTCTCCTGCCTGTCCGGTTCCGGTTGTCAGGTTCGCCATGATCGCGTTCAATGCGTTTCCGGCTTCGCTTCCCTTGATACCTCTGTTCGCGAGTACACCGAGGGCCGTTGCTGACTCAGTTAGTGGCACGTTCAGGTTCGTCATAACACCGCCGACACCCAAATATGCCTCCATCAACTGTTCCGCTGTCTGGTTTGACTTGTTGTTCGCCTTCGCGCAAATATCCAGATACCCTGCCAGATTGTCCACGCTTACTCCGCAGGCCGACATACTGTCCGTTACGAGGTCAGACGTTCGCGCCAGATCGAGTCCGGTTGCCTCCGATAGTCGCAGGACGCTCGGCAATGCCGAGATAGAATCATTCACTGACCATCCGGCGAGGGCCATGTATTCGAGGGCGGCAGAACTTTCCGTGGCTGTCTTCGATGTGGTCCTTCCACACTCCATTGCGGCCGCTTCCAGTTTCTTGTATTCCTCTTCTGTTGCTCCTGCTGTTGCTGCTGTCGAGGACATCTGTGCCTCGAACTCTCTTCCGACGTTTACACTTGCGACTCCGACTGCTCCAATGGCTGCTCCTGCTGCCGTCAGAGACTTTGCTGCAAGCTGTACACTTTTAACTCCGAGTGAGCCTAACCCTTCCAGTCCTTTTTGTGCTCCCTGAAGCGCAGAGTTGAATGACTTTTCAAGCTGACCTGCAATCTTCACCGATACCTTATATTCACTCATGACTTACGCTGACTCACCTCCTTCATGTCATCGCACAAGTCTAAAAGGTCAAAAAAAAACAGGTCCAGAAAATAATCCAGACCTGTCTTCAGGTTCATTGACAAGACAAGGCATAACTTTCGGAGTTCCGACAGTTCGTCGATTCTTATTCCTCTCCGAAGAAAAAACTTGTGACTCTGTTTTTGACTTTGATTGCATCTCTCGGTGCAAGCTGCTTGTAAAACTCGATCGGGTAATCCGTTGCGGATGCTGCGATGACGAGTGTGTATTCCAGATTCGTCTCCGGCAGCACTGTCACGTTGCCGGAAGTGTTCAGGACCTTGTTCGCCTTAATCATATCGTTTGCGGTCAGGTTTTCCAGACCGGAGAAATCAATCTCGGACACTTTCGCGCCCTCGAAATCATACACCTTTGACAGCTTCATTTTGCTTTCCTCTGCCTGTACTGCTGCCTGCTCTACTACTTCGTTTTTAACTTCACTCATGATCTTTTATCCTCCTTTTATACCTGACTTCTGATTTTTGCCAGCATATCCTTTCCATTCAGCACGAACTTGAAGTTCAGCTTGTCGAGTTCCAGTGTGGTCTTGTTGTTGATCTGAATTTTGATGTACATAACTTCCAGTTCAACCTCTGGTTCCATTTTCTTTCCCTTTGTTGCTTTTCCAAGGTTTGTGTTCGTTGCCTTTCCTCTCACAACGATCTTGACCGGATAATAGCCAGTTGCTCCGGTTGTCGGGTCCATGCACTGCATAGATGCCCGGAGAGTCAACTGTGGCGGATTCGTTGTGTCGATGATGCTGAACATATCCTCATAGAGTACAGAGAACGGAATCTTGATCTTGATTGATGCGAACTGTCCAGTGACTGCATCCTCAATCTCTCCGAGCACTCCTGCTCCTTCGAGTGTGTCTGTCAGTGCTTCCAGTTCTCCCAGTTCGATCTCACCGGAAATTCCGATCAGCTTCTTCGCTTTGTCGTTGTACACGTTGTAATGGTTTAATACTTCAGGAATAACAATACCCATGATTATTCACCTCCTCCTGATAATGCGTTCTTTAACATATCCGTGTCATAGGACAGGATGTTGTCAATCTCCTGCGCAGGTGTATATGGTGCGATGCGCTGTCTGAATGTGATCTTTCCTGCCAATGTGTCCGTGATCGGGTTATCACTTGCGAGGTACTGCATCTCTGCTCCGGCCCATTTATCCGGTGCATATGCCGCGCATCTGATGTTCTCTGAATCAATGATGCTTTCGATCAGCACATGGTTCATCGGGTCATCAACCTTCTCGAAATAGGTCTGAATGAAATTGTTGCCGTGCCAGTTAAACATTCTTCTGACTGCGAGCCAGATGTCTTTTGCATCTCCACTGGAAGGAAATGCACCTGTGTAGTTGCCCCACAGCTTCCATCCATTCATGTTGATCGCTGTTGCTACTCCATAGGTGTTCACTGTGCTTCCCTGATCCTGATCGAGAGTCACTTCTGTTCCGTCTGCCAGACAGGTTCCTGTCACTCCGAGCATTTCATTCGACGGAGACAGGGACGGCACATCGTCATTGCTTGCATCGGTGTATGCGATCAGTGCTGCAACTACGGCAGACATTGCGAACACATAATCTCCAACCTTTACGCACGGCCATGTCGGATAACAGAACGCAGAAGTGAATCCGCTGTCCTCTTTTGTCTTCTTGCAGTCCGTGTATTTTGTTGCCTTCGTTGTGTCCAGATCGACCAGTGCAACCGCCTTGAATACTCCGTTGATGTTCGCCGCCTTTGCGGACATTGCGATTCCGACTTCTGGAATCTGTGACCATCCCGGAGCAACAATCAATCCCGGAACGACTCCGAGTTTTGGATATACCTGTCTTACTACTTCCAGACCGCTTTCTTTTCCTGTGGATGCGTTATACGCTCCAATGATGTCCGTCTTTGTAATCATGGACGGGTCAAGCACATTTCCTGATACTGTGATAGAGGTTGCGGATGCTCCCTTTCCTCCTTCAATCAGATTGACGATCAGGCTTCCGTCAGTGTCGAACTCTGTTGTATAGTCAGTTCCTGCTGTCAGTGTTGCTGATGCAGCTTTCACAACCAGTCCTTTCGGGATGATTCCCTTCGTGCTGATCTTCGCCTGCATCTGGCTCACTGTTGCAGTTGTTTCCGTCAGTGCTTTCTTGTGCTTTGTTGGGTCAAGTACGTTGATATAGACCGCAGGTGACACCTGATAGATGTTATTTGTCGCATACATCATCTGACACAAGGTATAGTTTTCAAAGTCATCCACATATCCCAGTGTGGCCATCGCCTCTGCTGCCGAGTTTGCGAGAATCGGTGTGTTGATTACTTCTTCCGGGTTCTGCACCATATTGACCGGAGCAGTTCCCACAACGACCGGAATTGAGCAGGAACCAGTGATCGGCGCGGTCAGCGCAGTTGCTTCTTCCTGCACAAAAACTCCATGTTTGCTCATTGTTTATTTTCCTCCTTCTGTTTTATATTCCAGTGCCTTTCTGAACGCACTGAAGATATATCCTTTTCTTTCACGCAGCATCTTCTCTGCAAGCGGATATTTGATGACCGGAATGAACAGGTTTCTCATTTCCGGTACGTCTTTGCAGGCTTTTTTTGCTGCTTCAGGAATCTCTGTGTATACTCTGTTCTGGATTCCGATGCCCGGAATCGTAGGTCCCACATACATCAGATTTTCCTGTTTCACTTCTTCGGCTGCTGCCTGTGTTTCAGTCTCTTTTACTGCTTCAGCAGTATCTGTCTTCCTCGGCATAATGCTTCGGTTCCCTCCTTCCTATCTTCGGCACGTTGAATGAGATCGCAACTCCTCCGAAGTAGAACGGATATGTGTCTTCATCCTGAATGGCCCATTCGATGTCCTGCTCCGCTCTGAACTTCTTGTTCAGAAGAGGCTCTGCTGCAAATCTGTCCACCACATCCTGAATCATGTTCATGATGTGTCTGTGACCGATATTCTTCTTTGAGTGATCGCATATCCCGAAGTGAATCTCTGTTGCGACCACCCACGGACTATCATCGTCCGCAGTTTTTCCTGTTTCTAATTTCACGAGAGCATATGGAAAGAACTGCGATTCATCTTCTTCGTCATCTGTCACAACTGGAAGGTTCTGTTCGTACACATTCAACCCTGTCACAGTTTCCCCTGACGTATTCTCTGTTGTGATTCCCTGAAAAAGTTTCTTCATTTCTTCCACAAGGTCCCTCTGAAGTTCTGCTGCTGTCATTGCTTACCCCACAATCTTCTTGATCTCTGCTTCGAGGTTCTTGCGAAGGTCTGACTGTATCGGCTCTTTAAGTGCTCCTGCCATTCCTCTCTCGCCCTGATATACTTTTTCAACCATTTTCGGGACAGAGTTTGAATGAAACACCTTGACCGGGAGCCTGTCTTTGCCTTCCCTCTGCATCACCAGTCCGTTGCGCTTGAACGCTTTTCCGCCTTGCGAACTGACCAGTTGCTTCAGACCGCCGTTCACGATGTCTGCTGCCGCGGCCGCTCCGCCTTTTTTCGGTCTGCCTGCCCGGTTCTTAAATCGCACGAGTGTCAGAGGCTTTCCATCCGCATCCACCGATGCCGTGAGGTTTCCTGTTGACGCATTTTTGATCTTCATGTGACTATTGAATCCGACCTGCTTAACTGTATAGGCTCCTTTTGCGCTTTGCGCGATTCGTTTCCTTGCCTGCCTTGCAGTCTTGTTCACGGCATTCTTGAATACCTGTGGGGCCTTGCTCTTCATGTCTCCCAGTTTCTTCTCAACCAGTTCCAGTTCTGCCCTGTTTACCTCATAGGTAATCATCCTCTGTTCGCCTCCAACGTGATCGAATAGATTCCATCTTCAGCAATCGCATCGGCCACTCTGTATGATCTCTTGTCCAGACTCACGGCTGTTCCCTGCTTCGGGAGCGGTCCATAATCTTCCGCAGATACATACATGAGCACCTGTTTGACGTATATTCCGTCCATGTGCTGACTGTATCTCTTCTCTCGTTCAATCTGCTCGTTGTTGTCGATCTGCACTGCCATCGGCTTTCCGTTGACTGTGTGTATCTCCGAGAACTCATCCACGTTCAAAAAAGTCTGCTGCACATCCCTCTTTATGATGTCTTTGAAGGTCATGCTTTCTTCTTTCTCGTTGTGGTTCTTGTCGGTTTCTTCGCAGGAGCGGTTTTTCTTTCCGGTGTCTCTGGAATACGTCCGATCAGTCCATCAGTGCCTGCATCGCTCATTCCCGGCATACCTGCAACGGCTGTCACCGGAATTGCCTGCGCTGCCTGTGGTTCTGGCTCGTCTTCCTTCCACATTGCAGTTCCTGCTTTGAGCCACAATTCTGTCATTTCCTGATCGTTCACCGGAAGGCTTTCGCCTGTACTATACTGATGTGCGTGGTACAGTACAGGGCGAAGCGCAATCAGTTCTCTCATGCGTTGATATTGACGAGCACTGATGTTTCTGCTGCCTTTGCCGCTTCTGTTGCGAATCCGGCCGCAGTATTTCCTGATGCAGTTGTTGTCATCTTGCCTGCCGCAGTGACATACACCTCTGCCCCTGCTGTGATCTCGCTGTCATCTTTCTCGAATCGGAACACACCCTTCACATGAAGGCTTCCAGTCTCTCCCGGCTGGATTGTCATGCCTGCCACACCGACTCTCTTTCCGAGAACGATCACGGAATTTGCTTCAATGGCACTGCTGCCTGCGTTCTTGTAGTCGATAGACTCTCCGCGCTGCCAGTATTCTGCTTTACTCATTGCGTTTGCCTCCCTTCTCTTATGCCAGTTCCAGTTTTGTCTCTACTTTGACACCCGGATTCTTCACCATTCCTCTGTAATCCATGACGGAGATACCCCAATCAAGGAAGATGTCCCACACGAATCCAAGCTGACCCGGTGCTTCCATACGACGAATGTTCGGGATTTCCTGACCGTTCAGGTAATCAACTTCGATTCCATCACAGTCTCCGGCTGCTCCGAATAACCACCACGGCATCACGTTACCCATGCCGCCGCAGAGTGCATTGATTGTCGGGTCTTCCACAACCTCGATCTGATCTCTGTACTGATACAGTGGATTGACTGCCTGTGTGTTGTCTGTGGTATTGATCGTCGGTGAGTTGAACAGTGTGTACATATCAAACTTCATGCCAGAAGGAACGACGATCTGTGCAGGATTGATGATGATTGCTTCTCCGAACTGATCTTTCTGGTTCGCCAGTGCCATAATCATCGTCTGCATTGCTGCCTGTGTCACTCCTGTTCCTGTCTTCAGGAGGTTCTTGTGGTTTGAGCCGAACAGAGCAGTTCCGTCATAGATTGCCGGGTTATTGACAAGAATCTGGAATACCTGCTTGTTGATGGTCTTTCTCGCTGCTGCTGCGTAACGAGCCGGAAGGGATGTCACCAGAGAAATGTCATCGTCGATGAAGGCTTTTCTGGACAGGGTGAACTGTCTTCCGTATGTCTTCAGTTTTCTCTGCGGCAGCTTGTCATCGGTGAATACATCATGCTTCAGCTCGCCATTCTCCGGCACTTCCAGAAACTCTCCGACCGGGCCTGCAACATAATAATTGTCGTGGGTCTTGAAGTCCGGGAGACTTCCTTTCTTCGTGAATCTGTCGAAGGTGACTGCAACCTTCTTGTGTCCCTCTCTGTATGCTTTCTCGATCGTCTGGTCTAAGATTGCCGGGAACGCTGCCTCTGGATTGTAGAACCCTCTGGACAGGAGAGAATACAGTTCGTCGGAGTTTCTTCTGTTCAGTCCTCTCTCGCTTGTTCCGTCCATCTGAAGACACTCGATTGCAAGATCACGCATACGCATACCGATCATCTGTCTCGCTCCGTCTGCCGGGTTCTCGATCTGAAGACCTGCCTTCAGGAGCAGAGAGTCAACTGCTGCTCTTCTGAACTTGTCCTCTGCGCTGTCTCCGACGCTTACTCCGGTGTGAACTGGTGCGGATGCCTGTCTCATGTGCTCGATGACTGCTGCTCTCACCTGCTCCACTGTTGTTCCGTTGTCGATGAACCCTCTGACCTGCTCATTCATTCCGAAATCGCGGCACATCTCCTCGATCTGTCTGATTCTGGCTCTTTCATTCTCGACTGCGCTTCTTGCTCCGTCTCCGTTGCCTTCTCCGCCTTCGTCTCCATTTCCTTCGCCCTCACCTGTTGCCGCGCCTCTGGAACTTCCCTCGCCGCCTGCTGTGGCTCCTGCTCTGTCGAGTGCTTCGATTGAACGCTGCAAGGTGTCAAACTCCGCTCTCTCTTCTGCTGTCATTGCTCTGCTTTCCGCTCTCGCTGCCTGCAAGATTTCGTTCTGCCGAGCCAGCATCTGTTCTCTTGTCATCTGCTTTTTCCTCCTCTTGCGATGTTTTTGTTATACTGTAACTGCCGAGCATAGGTTTCATTCCATGCTGCCGCCTCATCTGCCGTCATCGAACGGCCTACTCCGACCGTAGGGTCTGCCGGAACGCTCACGATGCTGATTTCATACGGAATCCACCGCTTCGCGATCGAGCACGGACCAGTGAAACGTCCATCCATTGACACCTTGTTCGGTGCTACTTCTTCCCAGTCCTCTACCATGTAGCCGACGGACACTCCTTTCAGAGTCCCGGACTTCACTTTCTGATAGATGACTTCGGATTCTGCGTCAGAGTCAAACGTGATCTCTGCATAACCTCTCTGATCTTCAATCCATGCTTTGTTGATTTTCCCGATAACCTTGTCTCTCTTGTGGTTATAGAGAACAACGCCGATTGAATTGAGTCTTGTCAGGTCCGCACATTCCCCTGTGTGGTCCAGAATCTCCTGTCCGAACCAGCGTGTATATGGTGCTTCCGAAGAGAACGAGAGCACGAATGTTCTTTCGTTCCCTTCACCCTCGACTGCTCTGATCTGGCAGTCCACGAGTGCTCTGATGCCTTTATTTCTTTCCTGCTTCTGCTCCGGTTCCTCCCTCGACAGGGGTCTTCTCTTCGCTTCCGCCATCTGTGCCATTGTCATTCTGGCCTGTGCTATTTTCTTCTTTCTTCTGCACTTTGCCACCGAAAACCACACCTCCTAAATCAATTCCTTTCTTCTGTCCATATTTCAGAACTTCCGCCATATCGTCGATCTGTGTCTGCCAGTCTCGACCGTTCTCTGCCGCAATCTGTTTGAACGTCTTCTGCCCGGTCTGCATCGCCGTCTTTGTTGCATTTGACTCTTTCACCGGGTCAATCCATTTCTTCGGCTGTTTAATCCATTCGTGTTGCAGATACTCCTCTTTTCTTTCCCAAAAGTCTGCAATATCCACCTTTCCTGCCAACACGCAGGAGATCACGAAGGTTTCGTATATCTCATCCAGTACGGCCAGAATCTGTTCTTCCTCTTCTGCGAACGTCAACTCATCCTCAATAGCTCCCTGACGCGCAGATGAATAATTTGTCTCGGACATATCGCGGCTCGTTGCCTCGTATGAAATGCCCTGTCCTGCTCCGACGAGACGCTGTTGCAGCTTCACGAATGAAGTGGCATCTGCTGCCTGTCCTGTCGGGTTTACGACCTGCACCTCATCTCCTGCATTCAGTTCTTTAATCATGCCCGGAGTCAGGGTCTTTCCGTCATAATTCGTCTTGTCCTGCGATGCTCCGACGTTTCTTCCGATGCCAGACACCGGAAGAGCCTTCTTGATGAACACTGACAGGCAGGCGGCAATTCTCTCTTTGACTGATACCGCTGTGATGAACTCATTGACATCTCGAATCCTTGTCACTGTCGGACTCATGTCTGACATCTCTCTGATCTGACTCGGACGTTTCTTCGTGTAGTAGAAGATGACATCCGATGCCTTCAGATACACCGGATTCCCGATTGTATATCCGTCGATCTGGTACTGCCTTATCCAATACCCGACCGGGCGATTGTAGGTATTGTATTCAATGCCGCCGACCACACGATTTCCGTTTTTCTCCGGCATAACGTGCATTGAGTCCAGTTCATCCACTTCGAGCATCTGAAGTGAAAACGGCAGGATTCCGTCTCGTGTGTATCTCTTCACGAACAGGATTCCTCCGTCCACTTTCTTTCTCACGACGGCCATTCGCAGAATCTGGTTCAGGCTCTGCTGTCCTGTCACATCGCAGTTTCTGGCCTTGCACCAGATTTTCCACAATCGTTCCAGTTCCTTGTTGACCACGTTCTTCTTCGTCATTGATCGAAGCTGAAATCCGGTTCCGACAACGTTTCTCTTGTATGCTCCAAGCACGGAGTTCATCACATCAGAGTTCCGTTCAAGGTCCCTTGCTCGTGCTCGCACATACTCTCGGTTCCCTCTGTCGGTTGCCTCTGCCGAATAGTTTGCAACTCTCCACCCGGCATTCAGCCTTGCGTCGTTTCCTGCATCATAGTTCCGCAGTTCGTTTCTCCATGCTACTCTTCGTGCGCCCCATTCAGGAGACACGAATGAGATTGCTGCATCCAACCAGTTCACCGTTCTCACCTCCCATCAAAGAAGGCAACGTATGTATCATCCAGAAGTCCAGATGCCTCCTGCGCGTTCACTTCTGCCTGAAGTTCCTTCTGCATCTGTCGCAGAAGTGACAGGTCTGCTCTGGTCAGTTTTCGGCTTCCGATCTGGTATGACTGGCCTCCGATCAGGACCGTTCGGATTGCTGTGTTGACTTGCTTCAGCAACTCTTCGGTGTTCATTTGTTCCATTTCTTCCATCGACTTTCCTCCTATACCCAGTTTTCATTTGCTTTTATCCACGCTTCTTCAGGAGCATACTGTTTTTCCTCCTGCTGCGGCTGTTCTTGTTCTTCCTCACTGTCCAAGTGCATCGAACGAACTCCTCTGATGTCTGCCGCTGCCAGCGCGTACACTTCTGCGTCGAGGTAATGGTTGTCGATGTGAGAACGCTTCGGAACCCATTTCTGAATCGTTTTCTTGCCCGACTTCGTGTTGATCTTATGCTCCGCAGTCACCTGTTCTGCGTATTCAGTATCGCATCCCTCATATACCATCCATGAGCCTCGACCGTTTGGTTTCTTCATTCTGGCCGCGATCATGTCCTTGTACTTGTCACCATCAACGAGCACCAGATTCATTCCGTGTGCTACGCTTGTCGGTTTATTGATTTTCGACATCTTGAAATGCGACATCATGGGATTGTTCGAGCCTTTGACTGGCAAGGCCCAGTCTGAATTGTTCGCGCAGAAGTCATATGTTCCGTCCGAATCATATCCAGAGTCAATCAGGCACAAGCACACGACCAGTTTCTGACCGTCTTCTCGCTCATATGCCAGATTCATCACTCTTTCAATGTCCGCAAAAGACATTGCCTGTCCATGCGCGATATTTTGCGATGTGATGTGATCTCCCCATGCTCTTATAGTCCAATACAAGCACGTTTCCTGCACATCGACACCACCAGTCAGCATCCTCGCCCATCCCGGCACTGCAAGTTCTGGCAGATCAGTCTGCCTTTCGGCCACTGTGTCTGCTGTTGTTTTCAGCTTCGTGTCCTCCCACGGCTCTGCCAGCCACGAATTGACGAAGTTTTGCAGTTTCTCCGGGTCATCCTTTGAGTCAAGGAACTCTTTCACAATCTCCGCCCATGACAGGAATCGTGAATACAGAGCATTGAGCCAGTATGACACCTTTCTCGGCTTTCCGATGCAGGTTCCTTTCACATCTCTCCACTCGCCCTGCCGAAGCATCTTGATTTTGTCCTTATCGGTGATCTCACATCCGCACTCCTGACACACATAGACGGCCTCTTTTGCCCTCTCTGCGTTTGTCATCCCTTCTCCGCTCGGAAAATGAATCTGTTTGAACGCGAACGTGATATACTCTCCGCAGTGCGGACACGGCATGAAATAATGCCTCTGCTCGTCTGCATCTTCGTGAATCTGCCAGACGTAGTTCGTCTTCAGCGTCGGTGTTGAGCAAGTGTATATCTTCTTGCTGTATGTGAATGTTCTGGTTCTCTCCTTCGCCAGATTGTAAGGCGATGCCTCTTTTTTCGATGCACCGTCCATCTTGTCAATCTCATCGAAAAACAGGTACTTGATTGACTTTGATGCCAGTTTTCCGGGAGAACCGGAACCTCGAAGGTATATCTTCATCCCCCGGAACTTCAGGTTCAGTTCCTTCGATGAGTGTTCATAGAATCTCTCCTTGATCTCTGGTGTCTTTGTCAGAGACGGCTTGATTCTGTCATTTGATGTGTCCTTTGCCAGATCATCGCTCGGATATACAATCATCGTCGGTGATGGACTATCCATGATTATCCATCCGAGCATATTGAGCATCGCTTCTGTTCCGCCGACCTGTGTCGGCTTGCAGAAATTGATCTCCTGAATATATGGGTCATTGAACGCATCCATGATTCCGACCAGATACGGAGTGATGTCATTCGACCACTGGCCGGAGAAGTTGCTGGACTCATCCAGTATTCTGTATTTTTCCGCCCACTGTGAAACGGTCAGCTTTTCCGGTTTCTTCAGTGTGGCTTTAATTGTGTTTACAAATAAATTTCTCGTCCGTTGCCGGGAACGCTGTCGTTCAGACGATGACAAACTCTTTCACCCCTTTACTCGCTTTCGTCCTCGTCCTCTTCCTCGTCCATCTCTTCCAGTATCTGTGATGTGGTATCTTTGTCTATTTTCAATGGGTCATATTCCGACAACTCCTCCAATGTTTGAAAAATTTCTCTTTCCAGAATGTCCAGAATGACATTCACATCATCCTCTGACACGATCAGAGGTGCGACCTTCTGCGGAACGGACAAAAGCCTGTTCTTGAAATTCACAAGCATATCTGTCAGAAACTCCTCCACATCGTCTGCCTCATGAAGCTCTCTTTTCAGCTTCCGCAGCTTCAGGATTGAAATTTTCTTCTTGATCTGCTCGTGCTCGGCCTGTTCCTTTTCTTTGTTGTAGCCTGTACCCTGCTGCACTTCCGCTTCCAGCTTGTAATTGATGTATTCAGGGACGCATTTTTCCAAAACATAGTTTTTTTGTTTCTTTTCACTCGACAAACCCTTTGAAAACAAGCCGAACTCGTTCTTTAATTGCCGGACACGACGGTCTGTGATGCCTAAAATGGCGGCGAGTTCTTTCTGATTTACATCCATTTTCTGATTTTCACCTCCATTTCAGCGGCAAAAGAGGAAGGAAGTGCCGTATTTTTTTTGACTTTACAGGCAAAAATACCGGACCTTCCGCGCCCCGCATTCGTGGCCCCCCTGCGGAAGTACCTTGCGCCCTGCCGCCATCGTTGCAGCAGTCGCAGGACACAAAAACAGGGAGATCACCTCGTCAGTGTCTCCCTGTGCTCTCGCTCTTGTACTATGTGGTGCGGTCACGTTGCTTCGCTCTCACTCGTCCGCTTGTCCATGCTACCATCATAGCACACTTGAATGTCTCATTGTGTCTCATGTTTCTCTCTGCCCTGCCTCTGCTCCCTGTCGTGTCTGTCCACTCTGCTCCTCCTGTGTGTCCTTGCCACCCTCTCGTGCCTCCTGCCGCTGCCTCCGTCTCCCCTGCTGTCTCTGCTCTCCTGTCCTTCTGTACTGGCTCTCACTGTCTCCGTGCGCTCCACTGCCTGTCCTCTGCCTCTGGTTTCTCTTGTCTGCCCTGCTATGTATGTACTGCTGCCGATGCTCCTGCTCTGATCTCCTGCGTGTCAGAGTCTGACACCTGCATCTGCTCCGGCACTCTGATCTGCTCCCGATCTGGCCATCTGATATTTCCAGAAATAAAAACGGCAACGAATACCCCACCTTGTTTTTCGTGGTTCTCCGCTGCCGTGAGATGGATGTGTTGTGACCTGCTCCATGCAGATGCGATGATGGCGGCTCCTGCTGCCGTGCGTTCATCATGTCCTCTGTGTCTTCATTCCCTTCTTCTTTCTGCGATCAATTCTGTCCGCATTGCTAACCGCTTTTACTTTCTGATTTTCCTGAAAATATTTTCCAGATTTGTTTCCCGACTCTATACCCCCACTTTGTTTTTCAGGGGATTTCTTCAGCATCTTCCATTCCTTGTCCAGCTTCCAGTCAGTGTATGCTTCCTCGTTCTCCTCGATCATTCGCTCAATGCGTCCCTTATTCAGCAACATCTCAATCGCTTTGTTATATCTCTTGTTGCACTGGCTCCGTGACATCGGGATGCTCTCCTGAATATCCTTCCACGGCTTCATGTCGATGTGTCGCAATTCGCAGATTTCTCTTTCCAGACTATCCTGCGGCAGATAATCCAGAATGTCCATCACGCGGACGATTGCTTTCTCCACTTCTTCCTTCTGTGTGTAAATTCTCTCCTCGATGTCTGACATCTTCAGGATGATGCTTGCCGCTCCATTCCCTTCTCCTGAAGACGATCGCGGCAGTGGTCTATATCCGACACCACCGATCGGAGCGTCCCTCTCTTCTGCAATCCTGACTAGCCTCTCGTCAAGCTGCTTCTTTCTCTTCTCTGCCCGGTAAATCTGGCCGAGCATCCATTTCAGGACATCCGCCTTCTCGTTGTTCGTTGCATCCATCTCTGTTACCTCCTGTTTGCTTTACTCTTTCTTTGCCGCCTCTTCTGACGCTTTTCTTCTCTCCTTGCCTGCATTTCCCTGATTGCCTGAATCTGTTCTTCGTCTGCCCTTTTCTGTTCCTCTGTGTACTCTCTTCTTGTCCTGCCGTCCTTTAGCTGGTAATGGAAGTACAGGGTCATCCCGACGATGTATAGTGCCAGTGCTGCGACTGCCAGAAGAATCAGAATGAGCACTCCCCAGCACACTGCTTTTATCACGCTTCTTTTCCTCCTTCCGTTTCTTCTCCCTCTGTTTCTCCTCATGTGTCAGATGCCCGACAGCACAACTCGCCGTCGGGTCTGAATATCCTTCATGATTCTTTCCTGTTCTCACTCCTTCTCCTCCTCTGGTTCCGTTCTGCTCGCAGTAACTGCTGCCGTCTCACCATCGGAATCCCTTTTCGTCTCCGGCCGTTGTTGGTCATGAGTATTTTCATGAGTCTCTGTGCTTTGACGAGTTCAGTTGTGATAATCCTGCTGCTGTCAATGATGTTCTGCTCCAACTGCTCCGCCGTCCATCCGGTTTCCTGTTCCAGTTCCTGAACTGTCATTCCTTTCGCTTCCGCCCATCTCTGAACGAACGGAGTGTCTGACTCTTCTTTCGTCTCTGCTGCAACCTCTGCCTGCAACTCCATTCTTTCGTGTACCTGTTGGGTTGCCTCTTCCAGTGATGCAGGTGTCTCCGTTGTGACCTTCAGGATTGCTTCGGCTACTTCTTCATGTGGCTTCCCTGCCATCTCTGCGATCTGCTTTGAATCTGCCTCGAATCTTTGCAGACGCTCCATTTCTGCCTGTGAGGTGACGATCGGGGCCATGAGTGCCGATTTCTTTTCCATCTCCTCGATTTCTCTGTCCATTTCCTTCGCTTTTTCGATGTCTTCCTCTGTTGCGATCATCGGTGTCAGAACAGGAGTCTCCTCTGTCTTCTTTCCTGTGATTTTCTCTTTAATCCACTTTGCTGCGTCTCTCAATCTCATCTCTTCACCTTCTTTCTCGCCTTTTAGTTGAAAGGCGGTAACTCTTCGCCGTCTGGAATGTTCATGAATCCGTCATCACCTGTCATTCCGTACTGATCGTCGTTCCGGTTCTGGTTCTGTTCTGCTGCCGCCTTGCTTTCTGCGAACTCAATGTCACTGACATAGATTTCTGTTGTGTACACCTTTCTTCCTTCCCGGTTCGTGTAGCTTCCTGTTCGGATTTCTCCTTCAACGATCACCTTTGTTCCCTTGTGCGTGTATTTCTCCACAAACTCCGCCTTCTTCCCGAAGGCAACGCACGGAATGAAGTCTGCGTTCTGCTGATTCCCCTGTCTCTGTCCTCTTCTGTCCACGGCGAGCGTAAATCTTCCCACCGCTGTCTGCTCCGGTCCATTTGAATACCGGATTTCCGGGTCCCTTGTCAGGCGGCCCATCAAAATTGCTTTGTTCATCATCTTCTCCTTGCTATTTTCTTGAAAAACTCGCTGATGTCATTGATTGCCATTTTTAACACGGTCATGATCGTGACCAGAGCGATAATTCCGCACGCTGCGATTGTGGCTCCTAGCATGAACAGGTCAACCACTGCCGACACGCTTGCCCTTGCGATGTCCTCCATCAGTAGTGCCAGCTTGTGCATCTCATTCCCTCCTCTCCATTAGCTTTTTCAGCAGTTGTTCGTGCATTGCTTTATATGCAGAGCACTCCGCCTCTGATCGGATTGTGCTCTCCTGCTGCTTTTTCAGTTCTTCTCGAAGCATCTGGTTCTCTTCGGCCATTTTCTCCGATTCTTCCTTGCTTCTGTCCTTCACGCTGCTCTGAATCTGCTGTTCAGATTTCCGTGAGGCCCCCCCCGATTGATTTTCGGCTCCTGCCAGTTTGATGCCGAGTCCGATCAGGAGTGCAATGTCAATCTGCTCCATTTCCTTCTCTGATGCCTTACCGACGAAGTTGTTGATTCTCTCCACAGACACCGGAGTCGGCTGTTCGCATAATGCCTCTGACTTTCTTCCGGTGCTCCTGATCGTAACGTGCGTCGGAAGGTCTTTCTTCGGTGCTGATGTCAGGAAAACCACTTCGAGCACATCACTGTGTTTGTTGTTCGCATCGCAGGAGACGATCACCGCAGGTCTGTCCTTTTTCATCTCGCTTCCGATGTGTTCCTTGCTTGCGTTGTTGATGTAATAGATTTCACCTCTTCTGTACTGCTGCTCTGTTTCTGCTTCTTTGAATCCGTTTAATAGTGTCATGTCAATTCCTCCCTTTAGTTCGTCAGATTGCTTTCCCCTGACGGAAGTAACAATTTCAACAGTTTCTCTTCCTTCTCGCTCTGCTCTTGCGAACCTTTAATCATTGCCGCTGTATAACTGGTTGTCAGTCGCAGTGACAGGCCGATGTCTCCGCCTGTCTGCTTCATAAATTGCTGAAATGCCATGAAGTGCATCTTCACTGCCTGTTCCATTGCTTCCAGCATCTCCTCGTCATTCATTTTCTTCGCCATTGTTTTCCTGCTCCTCTCTGTATGGCTCCGGTAATGGCTGCCATGCGATAATTCTCAAATCTCTCCAACCGCTCGAACCATTCACGAACCCTGACCACTTGCCTCTCCATGTGCAACTGATGCCTACCGTCTGGAATAATTCCTGATAGTTCCCGAACCGGAAATACTCAAACCACACGAGCACATCTTCGCCTTCCTCCGGCATCCGGTCTTCTGACCGAATCCATCCGCCTCTGTATTCCGGTGCTGTCTCGATCTCTTTTCCGTCTTCTCCGAACCGTTCCTTGCCTATCCGGTTGTACTCATCGAATATCCTCTGGAACTCCTCGTCCCATCTTTCTCCGTGGCCTGCTCCCTCGCCTGCTGCCACATGAGCCAGTTCATGTGCAAATATCTCCGTCGCGTCCATGATGTTCAGTTCTGCGCTGATTGCAATGACTGGTGTCTCTCCTTTGCTGAACTGCGTGAACCCGAACACTCGGTTTCCTTCATCGTCTTTTATGCTCGGTTCAATGCAGGCTTTGTATTTCTTGTCTGGATAGAGGCTCCGAAAAGCCTCATCCAGAATCGCGAATGGTGAATTTATAAAAATCATGTTTTCCTCCTTATGCTCCGTACTGCATAGCAGGCTGATCTGCATACTCTGCTGCATCTGCTCCTGCCTCTTTCAGAATCTCCTGCTGCCGGATGCCTACGACACAATATCCGTCTTCCAGTGCTGATGATGTTCCTGCATCGTCCATGCAGACGATTTTCAGTGCCAGTTCTCTTCCGGTTGCTCTGCCCTGCATAAATTCAAGCGCGCTCACGATCATTCCAGTTCTGATCTTGTCATTTTTCAGAATCAGGTATGGTCTTCTTCCGGCGATCACATCCTCGAAGGTGTCCGTGGAGAGTCTGATGTACTCCTTTTCCTCCCTGCTATCAGATGGGAGATTGTTCATCTTCTCTTCCTGTTCCTGCTCGCGCAGCTTTCTGGCCGTCTCTCTGTCGATTGCTGCCTGCTCCTCATCGTACCTCTGCTCGTCTGTTTTCTCCGCCTCTGCCTTGTTGACGTACTGATCGCAGTTCTCGCAGGTTCCTGTCTTCACGTTGCAATCTGCGTATCTCTGGCAGGAGTAGCACAACGATGTGATGCTCTCTGGATGCGCCTGCTCCCACCCTTCCTCATGCTCCTGTTCTTCTTCCTGATCGGACTCTTCCTCATGCTCCTGTTCTTCTTCCTGATCGGACTCTTCTTCGTCCTCCGGTTCCTCATAGTCCTTCGGATATTCCATCTGTCCCGGTAACGTGTCAGACTCTGACATCTCTTCCGGCTCTGTCCGCTTCGCTTCTCTGACCTCTTTCCATGTCGGAGCCTCACCCTCCTCGTGTGCCTTCAGCATCTCCTCCTGATCTTCTTTCGGCATTCCAGAGAGTTCATATGCAGCAGAGAACGTCAACTTGCCTTCTTTCAACTGCTCCACGAACTCCGGCAACAAATTGCTGTTGATTCCGTCAATCTGTGCCACCTTCGTTCCTGACAGTTTCATAATGTTCGCCACAACATCTCTGATCTTCTTTCCATCCAGTTTCATTCCCTGAAGTGTCAGTCCGTGCTCTTTCATGTACTGCAAGGACTCTTTCAGCTTCTGTGCTTCTTCAAGCTGATCTTTGATGTTCTTCGTTCTGTATGAGTTCGCAACGATGATCTGCACCATCTCCTCGTGTTCTTCGGCAGGTGTCAGAATCTGACACGTTGCCACCTCGAACTCTGAATACCCTTTTTCGAGCAGAAGGTTCAATGCTCTCCATCTCATTTCACCAGAGATGATTCTGTACTCTCCTTTCTCGCAAGGGTCATATGTAACTGCCATATTCTCAATCAGTCCCACGGCGAGAATGAGGTTCGACAACTCCTCAATATCCTGTCTGGAATAAAAGTTCATGTCATTGCTGTACATCTTTTTCACGCTGATGTCTCTGGTTCTGAACCGTGCCTTCGGTCTTTCTTCTGCTGCCGCTTTGCTGTTCCGGTTGATTGCGTCCATGACGCTCCATCCTGCTGCCATCACTTATCCTCCTTCGTCTCTGTATCTGATGACTTATCCACAATATCCACATTTTCTGCCGGGATAACTACTCTTTCAGTACCACCTGAATCTGTTTCAGTTCCTTCATGCTTGCTTTCGCAATGTCCAGATGCTCGTCCGATGCTTCCTCGTCGATGTATTCCTGAATCAGTTCTTTCAGTTCCTCCGGGTCAATCACGATCTTCAGGTGCTTCACCATTGCTTCTCTGACCAGCTTTGAGCACTGCTTGTCTGTCAGGTCCCTTTTGTTGTCAATCTCCTTCAGTGCTTTGTCATATGCTTCTGTATCGAATCCGTAGCAGTTCATCAGTTTCTTTACAAACCAATCGCTCCGTTTCTTCTCCGTCTCTGCTTCTTCTGCCTTCGCTCTTAACTCATCCAGCGTGTCCAGACTAATCGTTGCCGTTCCTTCCATGTCGTCTACCTCCTTTCTGCTGTTTCTTGATTCTGCGTCTGATCTTGTTCTGCCATTTCTTTCGAGTCCGTTTCTTTCTTGCGTGTCTTGCAAGGTTTCTCCACTTCTCCGGGATGTCATCCTCTTCTGCCGCTCTATACAGGCCAATAGGGAGCACCATCGGAGGCCAGCGGTCCGCATAGGCCAGACCGCCATTCACCATCATTCCTGACATTCCTGCCATGCTGCCTCCTCCGCTGAACCATCCTCCGAACATCATCCTTTATCCCTCCATGTCTTTCAGCAACTCTTCTGCCACTTCTCTGTAATCCTTTGCGACGATTCCGCTCTTTGAGAACTTCGGCAGAGGTACGCGCTCCATTGTTGCCTTCTCTGCCACGATTGAGCGTCTGATTGCCGTCTGGAAGCAATCCTGACCGGATGACGCTTTCAACCACTCCTCAACCTGAAGACTTGTCATGTTCTTCTGACGCATCGTCATGAGCAGCTTCATCCTGATGTCTGGATTGAATCCTCGCAGGTCTTCCAACTGCTCCTCCATGTTCACGATCGCCTCGATCTCGAACCCTCCGACCTTCACCGGAAGAATCACGAGGTCTGCTGCCACCAGAACATTCGTCACTGTCATATCCATCAGGAGTCCGCAGTCCACGATGCAATAATCGTATCTGTCCTGAATCTCCTCCATCGCCATCTTGAAACGGAGAATCTGGTTGTCCTGTTCCAAGAGGAGCAGTGTCATGTTCGTTCTCATCAGGAATCCGTTCGCCGGAATGATACTAATGTTTTCGTATGGTGTCTCGTCAATCAACTGCTCTGTGCTATATGTACCACCGATCGCCCGGTGCTTTTCTAATAACTCCGACATTCCGATGCCCTGCGGCTCGAATCTGCCGTACAACATTGAGATGTTCCCCTGCTGATCTGCGTCAGCGATGAGCACTCTCTTTCCATGTTCTACTCCGAGGATGTATGCCAGCGATGATGCTGTCATCGTCTTTCCGACTCCGCCCTTCTGTGTCATAACTGCAATAATTTTCATGATGTGTGTCCTCCTGTTATCAATTTCAATTTTCTTCGCAAGCGTTCTGCGTGTTCATTCGTCACGATATACTCTCCGCACTCCTGCCTCCACATATCCTTGTGCCTTGTGTCTCCGTCGTACCATCTGCACTCATCGCAGGCGAAGCAAGGTTCTTTTGCTTCTCCGGTACAGTTGTCTATCGTTTCCACGTTGTTTGCACAATGGTTGCAGAGGCATCTTCCGCACGGAAAAGCGCAATCACTTCGCCTCATGCTGTTCTGTATCTCGCGTTTTCGTCTTCCCGGCTCCTCGCCCAACTTTCCAGTTCATCAATCGCTCTCTTGTAGCAAGCAACGTCATCGTCCTCTTCGACTTTGATGATCTGCTTCCGATCAGGACCGTCTCCCTGATAAATCTTGATGAATCCGGGCTTGTTCATGGAGAATCTGCTGTGAACACGCAAGTTGTATCTTCTCCCGATAGGTCTGTACACCTCATAGAACTTTCTGACTACTGCTGCATATTCGTCCATGTTCCTGTCCTCACTTTTTCTTCAGTGGTGAGATCGTACCTTCTTTCCAGACGCTGTTGTTCGGCTCTTTCATCCACTGCGGAGATAATAACTCGCAATACTCTCTCAACACGTTCACCGCGTCCTCTGATGTGTAGCAGGTTGCGACGTAGTGTCCGACTGCTGCCATATCGGTCAGGAACTCTTTCTGCGACTTCTGGTGCTTTCCGTCTCCGAACTTCATCTCGATGTACAATCCGCAATAAATTCCTTTCGGGTACGGCAGGCAGAGATCGGAGACACCTGCCTTCACTCCCATCTGTTTCAGTTTGACCGCCTCTGCCTTGTTTCTGCTGCCTCCGTTTGGTATGTGATGCAGCCACTTCAGTTCCGGGTACTGTCTCTCGTTCCAAGCCGCCCACGATGTCACGTTGATCTGCTCCGTGTCCTCGCTTCGCTTTGCGTATCTCAAATTCATCTCTGTTTTTCCTCTCTTTCATCCTGTACTGCTGCCGCGATCTCTTTCTCATCCAGATCGGACTCGTTGCTGATCTCAATGCAGAAGATCGGCTGCCCTCCGTCCGTGATTCCGAACATCTCTACGTCATACTTCTTCCGTTCCTTCGGATTCGCCGCAATGACCACCACTTCGGATTCTGCATCGAACTCCTGAAGGTACTCAATCAACTCTTTCGTCTTCATCTCTTTTTCCCTCCTGTCAGGAGTTCCATGTCCTGAAGAACATCTCCGGTTATTCCCATTCGCTTCATCCGGTCAAATACCATCTCTTTCTTCAGTCCCAGTTTCCAGAGAATCCAGTCTTTCAGTCCTTCTTTGTCGGTATAGTATCTTGTCCAGAGTCCTTTCCGGTCCCTGATGACCATTCTCGCCGTCTCTCTGCTGATGCGTTTATACTCTTCCTGCTCCGGTGAGAGTCCCTTGCGTTTCAGTTCTGCAAGCACTGTATTGATGCAGTATGTCTCAACTCTTCCGATTCTTGCTGCCCTCAAACGCTCGCCCTTGCATCTTCCAGTGCGTTCTGCGCGGCTTTTTCACTTTTTCTCTTCATTGCTGCGTATGTGATCGGCTCCGGTGTCAGGTACTTCGCCGCATCTGCTTTCAGCACATATCCCTCTTTCACTGCTTTTCCTCCTTTGCTTCCTTCGTCTCCTGTTTCAGTTCTTCCATGCGCTCCTGCTGCCATTTCTCTGCGATCTGCATGAGTCCGACAGATGCTCCGCCGCCTCCGTCAGCGTTCCACACGCACTTGCTCTCCCTTTCGATCAGGGCGAACACCATCTCATAATCCACATCGTTCTGCTCGCAGATGATGTATGTGTACACCTGCATGATGACAGGGAACTGACCGCCTGCTTTCTTGCACTCTTCAGTTATTTCGTGATAGTAGAATCCTTCCACCTGATCTCCGCTCCAATCCTGCGACATCGTGTTGTATGGGTATTCATACTGACCATAGATGTCGCAACCATATTCCTGCTGCATCCGCAGTTCCTGTCTGGTCTGTTCTTCCTTCATCGCCATCACCTGTGCATTGATCTCTTTCTCTCTTCCGCACCTTGCGATGCTCACCGCAACTCCGGTCAGGAGCACGACTGCTGCCACTCTCTTCCAGTTAATCCCTCTTGCGAGTGCTCTTGCGATTCTGACCGCCTTTCTTCGCCTTGCTCTTCTTCGTCTTCTCACTCTTCTTCCCTCCTTTCTCCTCCTGCTGTTTTCTCATTCGAGCATATATGTAATACTGGCCGTTCCACTTGTTGTACTTGATTACTGATTCCGTGTACTCATAACCCTCTGATGCGTACCACTTGTTCAGATGCTCCTGCACTGGAAGTATACCGTTGACCATCTTGTCCACATGGCTCTGCTTTGTCTTGTAATGATTCTTGTGTTCATCCGGTTTCTTCAGGTTCTTCGATGGAGTCCAAATTTTTTGATATTTTCCTTCTTCAGAGTCCTTCCCCTTGCCCTTCGGCTTTGACACATATTTCGCCATCCCCACGAGGCCGTTTTCGTCTTTCTGAAGGCGGCGAACCTGATTCCTCTTTCCGTATGTCCAGAGACTTTCCACTGTGTCCATGTCCATGTCTCCGTCGAGTACGATGTGATGATGCCATCTGCCTTTGTCTCCTTGCTCCGTAACATACACATACCGAGCGTTCGGAAGACCTCTCTTCTTTCTCTGGTAGTTCAGGCGGCGGATGTAGTTCTGCATATGGCTCTTCGCCACTTTCATGCTTGCAGGTGTGTACTCTGCCGAATATGTGAACGTGGCCCATATATCCCTGTCACCAAAATTCTCATTGATGACTCTCTCACACTGCTTCCTGCTGTTCTTCTCATTCAGGTTCCTCTGTGCCTGTCTATCCTTCTTCCTTCTGCCCTCCTCTGGAATCTCTTCGACTCTCTTTCTGGTGAACTCTGGATATATCTCGACTTCCAACTGCTCCCCTGCTTTGATCTCCTTTGTGGCATACACATACTTGATCTTCTTTCCATCCATCATCCTCTTGATGATGTCCTCTTCCAGATTCTCAATCTGTTTCTGATATGCCTCTTCATAGTCATACTCTACATAGACATTCTTCTTTCTCCGTCTCTTGCTCTGCTCCATCCTGAATCACCTCTGTCACTTCTCTTTATCGTTGAAGTGTTACTATCCATTACAAGTCCGCCGAACCGCTTCGGGACGCTTGTTTTGATTGACTTTTCAGGCCGTTCGCAGTACAATAATACCGAGATGTGTGTTGACCTGAACGTCAACGAATCGCCTTCGGAAGCCTGCAAGCAATTCCGAAGGCTTTTTCATTTCATGCACTTCTTTTTTCTTCTTTCTCTGTCTTTCTGGTTACACTTGTCAATTTCACTTTTGCTGAATCTTCCCTGCTGTTGACGATCATTGCGATTGCAGCGAATACCTTCAGCGCATCCGGTTGTGTTCTTACTGCCATGTTGATTCCTCCTTCATTGCTTTATCACTCTGCACCGATGTAGTTCAGAACTTTCTCGATCATGCAATCGTAAAACGCTTCGATGATATCTCTGACTTCATAATCATCATTGAGCTGATCCTGAACATATACCTCATCCCAGTCTCCCTCTATTTCAAGTTGTTCTGCTATCTCCTGATATGTCTCATGAATCATCTCTCGCGTTTCTGCATTATTCCGTGACAGTTCTTCTCGAAGACGCTTGTCTGCTCTGATTCTTCTTTTCAGCATCGAAGTCTCATCTGTTCTCATTCGTCCTGCCATATTGCGTTCGCCTCCTCTTTGCAGTCTCTTTCCATGTAATAGTCATACAGGAACTCTTTCTGCGCCTTCGTGTACTCTCTGGTGATGTCCCTTGTTGGAATTGCGATTCCCTGCTGTGGATTGTGTAGAAGCACCCATCCTCTTCTGACCAGATAGTCCGCCGCTCCGATAACATCCGTGGAACTTTTCACCATTCCTGATGCGTTGATCTCCACCATCGCTGCAAACCGTTCCTCTTGTGTCAGGTTCTTGTCCAGATAGTCGTTCGCCCATTCCTGATGATTTCCCCACTCTACTGCATGGAAGGTTCCGTTCGGTTCTAACCACCCATAATCCTCTGTGGTGTGATCTTCTTCATCCATCATTCGTTTCATGAAACTGCCGAGTGCGTCCTGCTGTCTATCCTCCGCAGTCTCTTCTCCGAGTTCCTTTCTGATTTCTCTCTGTGTGCTTTCCGATATGTGGTCCATTGCTACGTCCCACCGTTCAATCATCCTCCGCAGGTCTTTCTCTGCTTTCTTCCGTCTTTCGACTTCTTTCCAGATGTTCATGCTCTGCGGCATCTGCTCTTCTTCTCCCGGTTCATATGTTTCGAGATGATATGTACCTGCTGCCGTGCTCCCCTTCAGAGCGGCGCGGCCGAGCAGAATGTCTTCTGCATATCTCCTGATCTGTGCCTCCGGTGTGTCTGTTCCTGTCATGCTGTCCATCAGAATCTCAATGACTTTCTCGTGGCTCTTTTCTCCGGTGTAAAACCATTCTCTCGCAAGCTGCGTGATGAACTCTCCGTGAATGTCGAATGAAATTCTTCTCACTATTGGTCCGTTGCTCACCTTTGTTCCTCCTTTTCTCTGACTTCATTCAGGATTATTTTTCGGAAGATGCTTTCAAAGATCGGAACTGCGATGCTGTTCCCTGCCTGCTTATATAATGCCGTGTAGTATCTCCCTTTCTTCTGCTGCGCTTTCTTTGCTCTCTCGAAGTCCTCGTCTGTGTAACCTTGCAACCGCCAGCACTCCAACTCCGTCAGGTATCTGTATCTTCCATTTCCGCAGTCAATCACTTGCGCTGGTGTTCTGTCCTGCCGAGTCGTGATCGTGAAGGCATAATCTTCGATGACCGTTGCTCTTCTTACGCTCCCGGTCACTCCGATCACCTCTCTCACAGATATTTTGGTTTCCACTTTCCCATCTGCTCGATGATATGTATTGTCTCCCACATCAGGCTCGACCGTGTTCCGCTTCCCTGATCGGCTCCTTTGCCTCTGTTGATTCTTCCGTCCTCTGCCTTTGCTTTTCCCTGATGTCCTGCAATGCTCATGTCCTGACATGGACTTCCGTGAATCAGGATGTCAGGCTTCAGATTCCATCCGACAACGCTCTGCGTCTTGTACGGCAATTCCTCTGCGAACATCGAATTGTATGACCTCACGGCCTTTTCATCTATTTCCACATAGTCAATCGCCTTCGTCTGGATGCCGAGGTTGCGGAGTGCACATCGCGGACTCCCTATTCCTCCGAACAGTTCCAGAATTTGCACTGGCCGCTGTTCATTAAGCATCTGCATCACCTTCTTTTTGCCTTCCTTTTCTTTTTCCTCTGTATGATCGGGCAGTCATCCATTCTTTTTTCATCGTGTGACCCATCAGTTTTGATGATGTGACCTGTCAGGAAGCATTCGCCCTCTTCAAATTTCTCTGCCTCCACCAGCCAGAACGGACAGGCTGTGCAGGCTTTCGGCAGTTCTTCCGCTGCCACCATGAATCCATGTGCATCATAATTTGTTATCATGTTTTTCTCATTCACCTTCTCTCCGGCAAGCGTTCTCACCGCGTCTGCCTTTTCACCTTAAAAAGTGCTAAAACCTGTTATCCATCCATACAGTGTTCTGGCAGACTGTACGCGCCGCCATGTTTTCACGATGCTCCGATAATGTCTTTCGGCTTGCCATCATCAGTGAACACGTTGCCGTCGTGTTCAGACAGGGCGGATGCCCTGTTTCGGCTTTTATTACATATCAAGCAATTCTTTCAGGAGTTCTGCTGTCCACTCTGTCAGTTTCTTTCCTGATTCCAGATACTGTTTCAATGCTTCTCTCTGTTCTTTCATTTCCTCCCGTGCCGGAAGCTCTGCCGTTTTACCTCCCTGCTCTATCGCTTTGAAAATCGCATACAGCACGATCAGGCAATCTTCTTTGCATTCGTACTCGGCAATTTCTTCGGCGCATCCGTCAAACACCTGAATCGTGTGTCTGATCTCTTCTTTCTTCCCCTTCTTAAAGTTCTCTTCCTCATATCCGATTCCCTCAATGTGACCTTGCATATTGAAAATCCTTGTTTTGTCCTGTGATAAAATGAACATCCTCTTCTCCTTTCATTCACTTGAAACTGTATTCAACAACTTCTGCGTTTTGTCTGACTTTGATGTCTTCTTCATACATAAATGCTTTGCACTGGAAGAACTTGACTGAATGGTCAAATGATTCCTTCACCTTGTTTGCTGGAAGAATCACTTCTATCACTGCCACTTCATCGTGTCCTCTGATTGCCACGAACTTCGCTGCGTCCTGTGGCTTTTCGCAGAGGTACACGCAACCGTCCCATCCTCTTTTCACTACTCCGTCAGCAATGATCTTCTCCATCGTCTCCGGTGTTGCCGCATGATAATATTTCTTTCTCATTCTCTTCCGGCCCTCCGTCTTTCTCTCTTGTCCAGTTCCTCCATCACTTTTCTGTATCTGCTCCGGTTTGCTTTCTGCTTCTTGTACTCCTCTGCGAATCCATGCACATCTTCTCCGGCAATGATTGCCGCTGCCATCTGATCTGCTGCCCTCTCCATCTTTCCGATTGACTCTGCTTCCTTGTCATAGGCCATGCAATACATCTCCTGAACCAGTTCTTCAGGAATCTCGTTCGCTTTTGCCTCTGCTCTCGCATTGCAGAGTTCCGTGTTCAGTTCTGAAATGGTTGTTCCTCTCTTCTCGACGGTCTTCTTCAGGTCTTCAATCTCTTTCTTCAGGTCTTTGTTCTCTTTCTCTGCTTTGTCTGCTCTCTCCCACGCGATCTCTGCGTTTTTCTTCATACTGTACGCAGTATCTTCTCGAATGTTGTCCTCTGCCAGTTCCAGAACTCCCTCCATTGCGAATCCGACGTAACTGTTCTCGCCCAACTCCTCAACAATCTTTCTGATCTTCTCGACCGCTTTTCTCTCCTGATCTTTCGTTGTCATGCCTGCTCCTCCTTAATATCTACTTGACGCATACCGGAACACACTGTACATCGTGCCTCTCAATGACGTTGTATCTTCCAGTTCTTCAGTGATGTCTTCTCCCTGATCGTCTTTCACGACGAACACCTGCTCTGTTTGGTCATAAATAACTTTGAAATAGTCCTGCGGTTCTTCTAAATACCCCAAATATCCCCAGTGCATCTCAATCACGCTTTCAGGGAATGGAAGGTTCAGTCTGTCTTCCACTTTTGTTGACCATTTCCAGTTCTTGTCCATCTGGTTCATGTCCTTTGTGATCGTTGTGATCTCCTCCATCTTTTCGGATGCCTCGAAGCGGATGCCCTCCTGCTCTCCCTCTGCGTATGCCGTGTTATTTGCCAGAAGATTGTATTCATTTTCATACATGAAGCGGATGCCCTCCGCGATCTCATCCAGTTTTCCCTCTCCCATGTGTGCCGTGTAATATTCGTTAATGAAGATTGCTTTCGGGTCTGCTACCACGATCTCTCTGGCCTCTTCCATCTCTTCATCTTCAATTCTCTCGGTTTCAAGGTTCAGCCAGAAGGCTTTTGCGTTCCAACTTCTTCCAGTCTTCCAAATTGCTACCCATGCAATACCGTCCATGATCTCGTCTCGGTATTCTCTTGCGATCTCTTTCAGTGATGCCATGTCTATTCTCCTTATATGTACTCCCCGGCATTTCCGCCGGGGCCTGTTCTATGCAGTCAGTCCTGCCTGCTTTGCCATCTGCAATCCGATCATGATTCCTTTGACTTCACGCTTCTCGCCGCTGGTCAGCTGCTTCAGCAGTGAAATCATTTCCTCAATGTCTTCGGTTTGTTTCTTCAGTTCCTTATTATCCATTTCAAGAGTTGCTGCTGCCATGTGTGTTCCTCCTTTCTTTATGCTGTCACTGGCTCGTAATCTTCGAGCAGTTCCTTCAGGTTCGCTTTTCTCCAACGATGGAGCCGTCTGTCTCCTGTGATGTTCTTCACTGGTTTCGGAAGTGGTTCGCCTGTTACGACGTTTCTTTCCCAGTACAGGTACTGCTTCAGTGAATTGTGATAATGTCCATCGTTATGCACTTCTATGTATTTGTTTGAGTTCCTTCGATTTCTGTATACCTGAATCGTTGTCACTGTTGTTGCCTCCTTTATGATGATGTGTGTTGTTTGTTCCGTATGGTTACATTATAGTTACTTCACGTTACTCTGTCAACTCTTTTTTGTCACTTTACGGAACTTTTTCATTGACAGCATGATTTCTCGGTGCTATTCTGATACTTGAAAGGATGGTGATTATCTATGACGCAAGGCGATCGTGTAAAAGATGTCAGAAAGACATTGAAACTGACGCTCGAAGAGTTTGGAAAAAAAGTCGGTGTCACGAAGCAAACTGTCAGCAGAATTGAAAATGGTATAAATAACCTCACCGATCAGATGGTGAAATCAATATGCCGCGAGTTTAATGTGAATTATGACTGGCTTATGGATGGAGAAGGTGAGATGTTTTCCGATCTGCCGCAGACAGTTCTTGATGAACTCTGCTCGCAGTACGAACTTGATGACCTCGACCGATTCATCGTCGAGTTATATGTCGGACTTCCGAAGGATGTGAGGGATGGCATAAAAGCAAGGGCGAAGGACCTTATTCAGAAAAGGAATACTTCAGAAGAGAAAAAATAAAAAGGGAACCCATCTGGATTCCCTTCTCTTCGTGTCGGCTACTGATATATGTATATGTACTTGATAAACTCATATATTCTCTTCAGGAGAGTTTCAGAGTCTATCTTGTTCAGCAGTCCGATTATTTTCTGCCGAATATCCATTTTCATCGCCTCCTTTTGAAAATATTACCATTTTTTTCAGGCTTCGTGAATGGGTTCGGCTCTCGTTTCCGTAATTACGGAAATCGTTCTGTGATCTGCGTATCATCGCAGCTCATGTGATATACTTATTTATATTCAGAGTCATAGAGAGCACTGATCTTCGTGTCAAGCGCAATCGCTATGGCTTCCAGTTGCCGGAGCGTCGGAGATGTCAGACCGTTCTCAATCGTATTCAGTGTCGTTTTGCTGATTCCGGTCATCTTTTCCAACTGCTTCAGTGTTACATTTTTTTCAGTCCTTGCCTGCCATGTTAGTATTTCCATCATTCCCTCCTTGTGGTGAATCCATATGTATTCATCCAAGAGACTTGAATGGATGGCAAGGGAAAAATGATATGTGGGGTTTGCTTATGAGAAAATATAATAAATGGGCCGCCTTGTTTGGCGGATGGTTTGGTCTTCATCGGTATCTTTCCGGTGAGATTGGAATGGGTCTGTTGTACACTTGTACCTGTGGCGGATTCTGTATCGGATGGATTCGAGATGTGTGCATCTCTTTTTCTTCCCGGTCTAATAATGAGTGGAGTCAATGGTCTGACGTATGTGGCGAAGCTGCTGAAGCACGGAAACGTCGTGCTCTGAATGGTGAACTCACTCCTGTACATATTGACCCAAAAGCAAAGACAGGCACTTTCGCAGGTTCCGAAGGCGGACAGTATCACACCACTTTGTCCGGTTGCACTTGCCCGGACTTCCAGAAGAGGAAAGTTCCTTGTAAGCATATGTATTATCTTGCTATAAAATGCAATATTGAAATCTAAGCATAGAAAAAGACAGTCCCTGACAAGAACTGCCTTTCCCCATCGTTTCCTATGTAGCACATAACTTCATAGAATACAGATTCGCAACCTTTATTCTACCACGAAGTTGTGCTGCTGCATAGCTTTATTTTTTTACGCTTTTTTTACGGCAGAAAGAAGGTTTTTATGAATAGTACATACTTCAGACCGCAACCGGAACTCTTCGGCCTGCGTGTTGTTAAATATATACGTTGTTCCCATGACGGTCAGGTCCTTCATGGTGACACTCTGGAAGCGCAGGACGCTCTCCTCGATGAGTTCATCAAAGTGAATCGCATGGTGCTGATTGACACTTTCATCGACGAGGCCCTGACTGCCCGGAAGAAATTCACTCGCCGGAAGGAATTTGTCCGGCTTCTTGATGGTGTCCGTGCTCACAGTTTCGACATGATTCTCTTCACAAAACTTGACCGTTGGTTCAGGAATATCGGAGACTATCACAAAATTCAGGAGATACTTGAAGCAAACGGAGTCCAGTGGAAGGCAATCACGGAGTCCTACGACACCACCACCACGAACGGCCGCCTGCACATCAACATCCGTCTGTCCGTTGCACAGGATGAGTGCGATCGTGACAGCGATCGAATCAAAGACGTATTTGCGTACAAACTGAAGAATAAAACCTATCTTTCCGGTTCCCTTCCTCGTGGTCTGAAACTGGATGATGAGAAGCACGTTATCATTGACCCGGAATGGAAGCAATTTGTTCTTGATATGTTCGATCATTTTGAGCAGACCAATTCCAAGAGGGGGACGTTGCTCTATCTGAAAGAAAAATACGGAATCTATTTGTGTTATGACACTATTTCCCGGAATCTTCGCAACTCTCTGTATAAAGGGATGTATCGTGATGACCCTGATTTTTGCGAGCCTCTAATCGAGCCAGAGCGATTCGACCGTATTCAGGTTTTAGGAAAACGGAACGTGCGTCAGCGTTACTCTAACCGAACATATGTCTTCACTGGACTTCTGATCTGTTCTTCCTGCAATCATTATCTTGTCGGCCAGACAACTCACCGAACTCTTTCTGACGGAACCGAAAAGCACTATCCGTCGTATAGGTGCAATCAGAGGTATCAGTCACATAGTTGTGATCGGAACCGCAGTTATCGTGAGGATTATGTCGAAGAATACCTTCTTCAACATATCCGCCCTGCTCTGTCCGAGTATGTGGCAGAATACGAAGTGACCGGAACGAACCCTGCTCGGAAGAATCCTGCTGCTGAAGCTGCGAAGATACGGACTAAGATGCAGAAACTGTATGAACTGTACATGGATGACTTGATTGATCGTGATACATATAAAAGGGATTATTCCGCTTTTCAGGAGAAACTGAAAGAACTGGATTCCATTGTTGTTGCTCCTTCTCGTGATCTCGCTGATCTGAAGAAGCTGCTTGAACAGGATTATGAGGAGATATACAGAACATTTTCTCCGCAGGAGAAGAATGCTTTCTGGAAGTCCTTCGTGCAGTCAATCACTGTTCACGAGGACGGAGAAATGGATATTGTTTTTTTATGATCTTGTTTCTACTAACTATGCACCGCCTGTCGGTTCGTCCGCAAGGATCAGCTTCGGATCTGTGATCAGTGCCCTTGCAACTGCTGCTCTCTGCTTCTGTCCGCCGGAAACCTCGTAGGGGAATTTTTCCAGAAGCTGGTTGATGTGAAGGGCTTTTGCAATGGGACGGATCTTCTGCTCCATCTCCTGATAATCTTCCCCTGCCAGCACGAGAGGAAGATAAATATTGTCCCGGAGGCTGAAGGTGTCCAGAAGATTGAAATCCTGGAACACGAAGCCTAAGTTCTTCCGACGGAATGCGGAAATTTCTTTTTCTGTCAGGTGAGTAATGCTTTTTCCTTCCAGAAGCACTTCGCCGGATGTGGGGCGGTCCAGGGCTGCCAGAATATTCAGAAGTGTTGTTTTTCCGGAACCGGACTCTCCCATGATCGCCACATATTCTCCTTCTTCCACCGAAAATGTCACATTGAAAAGTGCCTGCACTTTATTTCCGCCGAAGCGGGTGCTGTATATCTTTTTTACATTTGTTACTTCCAGTAATGCCATACGCTAATTCCTTTCTTATCTGTATTTACAGCGATCCAGGGAGTCGTGCATCATGTTCTAAAGCGATCGAACCTGATGTAAGAATTACCCGAAACGCTATGTTATGGTTTCAGTATAAGAAAATTCTCCGGCGGCTGCCATCGAAGTGGCTTACATTTTACGGAGGAAGCTTACATTTGTGTAAGGTTAATACATCTCCAGATCTTTTTTCCACAGGCTCATCCGAACTTCCGTGCCTTTATCCACCTGGGAATCCACAGTGATCTCGTGACCCAGTTTTCTCAGGATCTTCCGGCTTAAATACAGACCGATCCCGGTAGCACGGTTGTCCTCCCGTCCATTGACGCCTGTGTAGCCTTTTTCGAAGATGCGCGGAAGATCCTCCGGCTGGATTCCGATGCCGGAGTCTGCGATGACCAGAGTTGCCGGGGCCGTATTACAAATCCCCGGAGCCGTATTCTGCTTCAAATTTGGATTCTCAGATACCCTGTTTCCACGCTC
>OJNV01000114.1_pt1 | contig 53915 bp, 34 predicted proteins | sample 1597961 | NCBI WGS metagenome assembly OJNV01 (sample SAMN01915220, study PRJEB22387) | human gut metagenome | isolation source: stool | host: Homo sapiens | place: USA
CGAGCGATTCGCCTTCACGCACGCTGTGGCTTGTTGGACGGGCATCTTCCTCCTTCTCTATATTAGGATTATGATTGTTGTTTTAACATTGTTGATTTTTTTGAAATAATATGCTCTACATTAAAAAAATGTGGTGTATATTTGTATAGAAAAATAACAAATATTGGTATGGAGAATAATAAAAAAATAATTGATCTTGCGCAAAGAGCAAATGTTTTAGTTAGGAAAACCTTAGACGGAAAACCGATAGTAATATATGACGACCATAGATGGATTCTGAATGTGCTTTTCAAAGTATTTAAAGAAAAGACAATGCCAAAGCCAAATTTGATATATTTTGATGCCCATGATGATGCAGAAAAATCTGAGGGTCGATCTAAATTGCTAAATAAAATTGGTGTTAATTCATTGGAAGAAGCTACAGAAAAGCAATTTGGTGCTTTTGTGGACTATGATTGTCAAACGAATGACGGGGGGTGGCTAACAACTGCATTGGAACTTGATTTAATTCAAGATGTTGTTAATATAGGAGGCCGACATAGTCACAACATAACTAATTTTAACGGAATATATAATAGCGAAGATAAGGTTAGTCATAATGTATTTACAATTAAAGAAGATTTAGAATATGCATTAGGCAGTAGAGGCTCCCTGGGTGACACTTGCACAGGTCAAGAAAATGAAAAACTGAGACTTTTTTTTGGTATTAATTCTCATTATCAGGGTGCCGTTGAAATTCAGCCTCCATATATTTTGGATTTTGACTTGGATTTTTTTACAATGTCTTGTGATGACTTTTCGACGCACGGATGGACACAGAAAATAGTTGACCGCAAATTTCCTTGTAATGGTTTTCAAACGACCTTTATGAAAAGTTTGATAAGAGAAGCAAGTTTGATTACCATCTGTAGAGAGCCTGATTTTTGCGGTTCAATAGGGGACTCTAATCGAATTTTGAATTTAATTGATTTATACTTTTTTGATGGTAGAATAGGAACTGAAGTGACAATTTAAACTATTTGATGTTATAACTTTGAATAGCTGCGTATGCAAAGATTGTCAAATTGGGCTTAGCCTTTTATTTAAGTAAAGACGTAGAAACAAAAAAAGACTTTATAGTATGGATAAAAAACCTTGTAAAATAATCAAATTTATGAAGATGAATAATATCCGTTTACAGGATATTATTGATTTTTTTAATGAGCATCCAGAGAATGCTCCAAAAGATTATAAATATCATACAAGGTTGTCATGTAAACAAGTTGAACTGTTGGAGGATGCTTTAATCATAAATCAAGTTCCTTTTACCATTGGGAACATAGTTTTTTTCGACTCTTATTATCAAATTAATGTTTTCTCTAATGGAAAGAATGGGAAATTCATAAAACCATTAATAATTAATGACAAGAACTCTCGTAAAGTCTTTAATTTAGTCAAATTATATTTCCGCAATAAACTTCCTAGTGGTATTGCGATTATGTTTTCTCCAAACAAAGTGGTCGATATTAACCCAAAAATTGACCTTGATTATTTTGTGAGAACTTTACAAAAAAACACATCTGAAAATGGAAAGTGGGCTGATTTTGTCGATTTTGAAAAGAAAAGGACATTGTCAGAGTTTTATTCTGAAAGCCAAGGTAAAGTTGAGTATGCTGTTTCTTTGAAGAATATATATATAGACTATTTAGTAGGTATGCAGAGTCCTCAAAAGCTGATTCGGGCATACGAATTTATTGATTTTGAGCGGGAGGATTGTTTTATATTCTCTATTTCTCTCGGTTATGAAAGGACTGCTATAGTTTTCGAAAATGTTAATTATGCTCGAGCTTCTTATGTGTTTGTTTGTGAAAATGATAGCTATGAAGATGCTATAAATAAGGTTTTCTCTTTCTTTTCCGATGAAAATATTACAAATAAAAGATATTCATTGCATTTAAAGTCCATTAAACCTCTGTTATTTAATTCCATTCAGTATTATGTGGTTTTACACAATTCGTTTAAAAATTGGGTGAAACATCTTAAAAAAGTGCTGGAAGTTGACATTGAAGACAAACTCCATATTCAATTCCAGCCAGGCTTAAAAACCGCATCTCCATGTGTGTCAAGACAGATTCAAGAGCAAAAGATTAATCCAAAAAATAAGCATGAACAAATAAAAAAAGTTCTCTTTGACCAATTGGTGTTTAAATATGGTTGTGATTGTGTGGGCTCCGAATTATCTATCGGTAATAATAGAATTGATGTGGCTGTAAAAAAAGGAACAGAATTTGATATTTTTGAAATCAAGACCTGTGCCACATCAAGGGCGTGCGTTAGAGAGGCTATGGGGCAAATACTTGAATATGCATATTTGGATTCTAAGGAGACTATTTCAAGAATGTATATTGTTAGTGACTGTTATCCAGAACCAGACGTGGAAGAGTATCTGGAAAGAATTAGAAACCAACATAAAATACCTGTGTTTTATCTGATGCAGGAGTTACATATGGTAAATGTTAAATAAATGTAAGTGTCTTTGGCAGAAGTTGGAAACTCTGCGATATAATGGGGGTGAAAAAAAGTAGGAAGGAAGCGGGGTGGGGCGCTTCCTTCCTACTTGAGGATTTATTTGAGGTTATCTTCTTCTTTTTTTCTTCGAAGTGGTTTCCTCTTTTTTAGCGGATTTTTTCTTTTTGTTGGCTTTTGGCACTTTGAGCTTGTCGCCAGGGTGGAGCATGTCGGCATCCTTCAACTGTGGATTAGCCTTGCGGAGCTGGTCGGTGCCCAAGCCGTAGCGGTGGGCGATACGTTCGAGCGATTCGCCTTCACGCACGCTGTGGCTTGTTGGACGGGCATCTTCCTCCTTTTTCGCTTTTCTCTTGCTTCTGCGGTCGCTATCGCGGTCTGCCTTTCTGCGCTTCGACGATTTCACCTCGTCGCTGTCGTCTCTCTTGCTGCGCTTGTTTGTTTTCGCCTTAGCCTTTGATCTTGCCGACTCTTCTTCAGCCACATGGCGAGTGGTGCGCTTGTTTGCTGTAGCCTTTTCCTTCTCGATGGCTTCTTTTTGCTTCTTGCTGTTGCTTGCAGTGGTAGGAGCTGTTTCAGCCTTTTGCTTCTTGGCGGTGGCTGGAGCAGGAGCAGGGGTTTCGGCCTTTTGCTTCTTTGAACCTGTTGCGCGACCGTCGATTTCATCGTTCACGCTGTAAGATTTAGAGCGTTGCGATGTGGTGGTAGAAGTGCTTGCAGTGGTCTTTTGCGCTTCCTTCTTAGGTGCGGCTTGCTTGGTGGCAGTGCTTTGCTTCGCTTGTGCCACAGCGTAAGAAGTGGCGGCCTTTGGCTGCTCGGCTTGCTGCTTTCGCTCACCGGTGATTTTCAGCACCTGACCACGGCTCACGTGCTTGCGGTTGAGATTGTTGAGTGCCATCAGTTCTGCCACACTCATATTATACTCGTCGGCGATGCTCTCGATGGTCTCGCCGCGTCTCACCTTGTGGTATTTCGCTTCCACACTCTCATTGTTGCTCACAGAGGTAGCGCTTACTGTAGGCTTAGCCTGTGCCACTTGGCGCTGTTCCTGTTTGGTCTTAACCACGCTCTTGGCAGCCTCTTGAGGGTCGACCATCTGTTGCGTTACAGAAGATGCGTGGTTGCCTGGTTCCACCACATCGCGAGTGGCGTAGAGGTCTTTGCGATAACTCATGATGCTGTCTTCCACCATAATGTAACTGTAGATTTGCTGTGATGGCAGTGCGAGCGAGTAGGGGTGAGTGTCGCCAGGAATGATGTCGTGGCGATATTGAGGGTTGAGAATACGGATTTCCTCGATAGGAATGTTGAGCACGCTGGAAATCTGGTTGAAGTTCACGCGGTGGCGCACCATCACTGTGTCGATAATCAGCGGCTTTTTCGACAGAGCAGGATTGATGTTATGCTTCTGATAGTTGTTCATCACATAGGTGGCAGCGATGAAGGCGGGCACATAACCACGGGTTTCGCGAGGCAGATATTCATAAATCGACCAAAAGTCGGGGTTTTCGTTGTCTCTGCTCTTGGCACGGCGGAGCGCCTTGTTCACATTGGCAGGGCCACAGTTGTAGGCGGCGATGGCCAGCGACCAGTCGTTGTAGATGCCGTAGAGCTGCTTGAAATAGCTTGCTGCCGCATTACTTGAGCGGTATGGGTCGCGACGCTCGTCGACCAGCGAGTTCACTTCCAGTCCGAGCCCCTTGCCGGTGTCGACCATGAATTGCCACAGACCGGCGGCACCTGCGCTCGACACCACGTTAGGGTCGAGAGCCGACTCGATGATAGGAATGAACTTGAGCTCGTGTGGAAGTCCCTCTTTTTCCAGAGCGCGTTCGAAAATAGGCATGTAGTAGGGCGACATACCCAGGATTTGCGACACCATGGTGCGCTCTCTGGTGATGTAGCGGGTGATGTAGGATTTCACCACCTGATTGTAGGGGAGTTCAATTCCCGAAGGAATGGCTCTGAGGCGCTGAATGTATTCAGCGTCGCTCACTTCGTTTGGCGATTTGCTCTCCACGCTGGCATCGACCACCGCATAGTTTTGCAAATACCAGTTTTTCTGCATTTCCTGAGTGTTGATTTCAAAGCTGTAAGGATACACGATGGCCTCGTCGGTGATCGATTCCTTCAGCGATAAAATCGATTTCTTCTTTGGCGCAGCCGACATGGTCAATGCCGCAATCGCCAACACGATTAATGCGTTAAATCTGAAATTCTTCATACTTTATCGTCGTTTGTTTTTAATTCAAAAAGTAAAGGCACACTGAAGTCCGAGCGACGGTATTCGGGACTGCTTCGTGTCGATAGCGGCAGGGGCCACGTCCATCGTAAGGTCGGAGGAAATGTCGAAGTGTGCGAGTGAGGCGTCGACGTAAGCGTCGACGATATTGATGAAATACACAGCCACCATGCTGATGATGCAAATGTCGCGATAGCGGCGGTAGTATGTTCGCTTGTTTTTCAGCGCGCGCGTGAGCCATTCCTTGTCGAGGTCGCTCTCCTTCACGGTTTTCGGGAAGAAGTTCATGTAGCTGCGCGTGTTGGGGTCGTTGTCGGTGATGTCGCGGTAGGCTTTGGTGTAGTCGCCGAGCATACGGTTGTTCCACGCCGTTCCGTAGCCGAGCCCCACGAAAGCTCCCACCACAATCGGGATTTTCCAATAGCGGCGGTTGTAGATTTGTCCCAAGCCGGGGCAGAGTGCCGAGAGCCACATGGCGCGCTTGGGGTCGGGGTTGAACACACGGAGTTTGCCCAGGTTGGTGGCGGCTGCCGTGTCGGGCACGAAGGTGGCTTGCGCCAGAATCAGCGAATCGTTGGGTTCGAATTTCACGGTGTCGCCAGCCTCGTCGAGCACAGGGGTGCGCTCGTAGGTGCTGGGTTTTACGGTGACGGCTGCCGAATCGGGGGGAGTGCTTGCCACAACCTTATGCCCTCCGGTGCGAGTGCGTGTGGGCTTTTCGATGCCGCCAGTGGTCTGCGCCATGCTGCCCACAGGACAAAGCACAAGCAGGCATAGTGCAATCACTGTGCCTACAAATGTGCGAATATGTGGGTTAAATACCTTTCTCACAAGGAGTTGCTTGCATCTCCGCCCACTATTGAGCAGGTGGGGATGCTATAATTAATGTTTTAATGTGTCAAAGATACGAATAATTCTCTCTAATTCCTCTTCGTTTTTGAAAGGAAATGAGATTTTTCCTTTACCGTCCTTATTGCAGGCAAACGAAACAGCCACGCCAAACGACTTGCTCAGGTGCTGTTTCAGCACATCGTAGTCGGCATTGTTCACCTTTTTTGCTGGTGCTTTTGGCTCGGTGCTGCCTTCTTCGTTCATTTCCTTTGCCCTTTGCTCCACCTGACGCACCGAGAGTCCTTTTTTCAAAATCTCGTTGTAGAGTTTGAGTTGCATGGTGGGTTTCTCCACCGAGAGCAACGCTCTTGCGTGGCCCATGTCCACAGCCTTGTCGCGCAAGCCGAGTTGCACTTCAGCCGGCAGTTTCAGCAGGCGGAGGAAGTTGGCGATGGTGGCGCGCTTCTTGCCAATACGCTCGCTCAATCGCTCTTGGGTGAGGTTGTATTGGTCGATGAGTTTGCGGAAGGTGAGCGCAATTTCGATGGCGTTGAGGTCTTCGCGCTGAATGTTCTCAATCAGCGCCATCTCGGTGAGTTCGCTGTCGTTGGCGGTGCGCACGTATGCTGGCACGGTGTCGAGACCAGCGAGTTTGGCAGCACGGTAGCGTCGCTCACCCGAAATAATCATATAGGTGCCGGCTTCTGCGCTGCGCAGAGTGAGGGGCTGGATAATGCCCAACTCGCGTATAGAGGTAGCCAATTCCTCAAGTGCCTCCTCGTCGAAGTTGATACGAGGCTGGTCGGGGTTTGGCTTGATGAGGTCGATTGCTATTTCATTGATAGCCGAACTGCCGCTCGGCTGCACATCGTCCATTGAGATGAGTGAGTCGAGTCCGCGTCCGAGTGCATTTCTCTTGATTGCCATAGTGGAAACTTTGATTTAATGTGGTTACTTTTTCTTACGGTTTTTACTGATCAACTCTTTCGCCAACTGGGTGTGGCTGGTGGCACCACGGCTGGTGGGGTCGTAGAGAATGGCTGGCAAACCGTGGCTTGGAGCCTCGCTCAAACGAATGTTGCGTGGAATCACGGTGCTGAACACCATGTCGCCGAAGTGGCTTTTCAACTCTTCGTAGATTTGGTTGGCAAGGCGGAGGCGTGCGTCGTACATGGTGAGCAGGAAACCCTCGATTTGGAGCGATGGGTTGAGCTTCGACTTGATGATGCGCACGGTGTTGAGCAACTTGCTGATGCCCTCAAGTGCGAAATACTCGGCTTGCACAGGAATAATCACCGAATCGGCAGCTGTGAGAGCGTTCACGGTAATCAATCCGAGCGATGGGCTACAGTCGATGAGAATGAAGTCGTATTCTTCCTTTGCGCTTGCCAAAGCCTTTTCGAGCACGCGCTCGCGGTGGGGCTTGTTGATAAGTTCGAGTTCCGCACCCACCAGGTCGATGCGGCTACCCACCAAGTCGAGCCCCTCCACGCAGGTTTTCACCTGTGTGCCGAGAATTGGATAATCGTCGACCAGACATTCGTAAATCGACGACGACATCTGTTTAGGGTCAACGCCGAGGCCCGATGTGGCGTTTGCCTGTGGGTCGGCGTCGATAAGGAGCACTTTCTTCTTGTTCACAGCCAATGAAGCTGATAAGTTGATGGCAGTGGTGGTTTTACCCACACCGCCCTTTTGATTGGCTATTGCTATGATTTTTCCCATAATCTTGCGGGTGTTTTTATTTACTCTGCAAAGGAATTACTTTTTGTTCAATTACAAGTTAAAAAATGCGTTAAATTGAAATAAATGTTGATAACTCGTCACTTTTGTTAATAACTATGCGCTTGTTAACAGGCGTTTGCGATGGGCGGCGCTTGATTTCCTCCCTTTTTCAACATTCGTATTTTTTGCAAATATGCAGCGACTTGGTATGGTGATCAGGTCGCTGCATATATATTATATAGTGTGTAGAGTGCCGAGGTTCGGTTTTGCGCTTCGGCACTGCTGTCTATGTCGGTGGGGGATTATGTGTCGAGGGTAGCGTAAGTGGCGTTGTCCTCGATAAACTGGCGGCGTGGTGGCACCTCTTCGCCCATGAGCATGGTGAACACGCGGTCGGCTTCTGCCGCATCGCTGATGGTGACACGCTTCAGCATACGGTTCTCTGGGTTCATGGTGGTGTCCCAAAGTTGCTCTGGGTTCATTTCACCAAGACCTTTGAATCGCTGAACACGCACATTCTTTTCTTCGCCAGCGCCATACTTGTCGATAAACTGACGCACCTGCATATCGGTCCAGCAATATTCAGAGTTATTGCCCTTGATAGCACGGTAGAGTGGTGGGGTGGCGATATAGAGGTGACCGTTCTCCACGATTGGACGAATGCAACGGAAGAAGAAGGTCATCAGCAGTGTGGCGATGTGGGCACCGTCCACATCGGCATCGGTCATGATAATCACACGGTGGTAGCGGAGCTTTTCGGGGTCGTAGTTGCGTGGGTCGGTGATACCGAGCGCACGGAAAATGGTGACTACCGATTCGCTTTCGTAGATTTTGTGCTCAAGCACCTTTTCCACGTTCAAAATCTTACCACGCAGTGGGAGAATGGCTTGGAACTGACGGTCGCGGCCTTGCTTTGCCGAACCACCTGCAGAGTCTCCCTCGACGAGGAACAACTCCGACTTGGCTGGGTCCTTGCTTGAGCAGTCGGCAAGTTTGCCTGGCAGACCAGAGCCAGCCAATGGCGACTTGCGAATGATTTTTGCGCGAGCGTTTTGTGCCGCATGACGTGCCTGTGCAGCCAAAATCACCTTTTCGATGATGGCTTTGGCAGGTTCGGGGTGCTCTTCCAAATAGCTTTCGAGCGCAGCCTTCACGGCGGAGTTTACTGCGGTGATAGCCTCGGTGTTGCCGAGCTTGGTCTTGGTCTGACCCTCGAACTGAGGTTCGAGCACCTTCACCGATACCACAGCAGTCAAGCCTTGCAGGAAGTCTTCCTTCGAGAGTTCCACCTTAGCCTTTTCAAGCGCTTTCGACTTTTCGGCGTATTTCTTGAGCGAAGTGCCCAAGCCCATGCGGAAGCCCTGGAGGTGAGTACCACCCTCAATGGTGTTGATATTGTTGACAAACGAATAGATGTTTTCCTTGAAAGTCTTGTTGTAGGTCATAGCCACTTCCACAGGAATTTCGCCTTCGTTGTTGGTGATATGAATCACATCGCTGATGAGCGGTTCCTTGCCTTCGTCGAGGTAGCGCACGAAGTCGTCCAAACCGGTTTCGGAGTGGTAAACCTCGGTGCGTGGCACACCGTGCTCGTCCTTGTCGCGCAGGTCGGTGAGCGAGAGGGTCACGCCAGCGTTAAGGTAAGCAAGGTCGCGGAGGCGGTTGCTCAAAATGCTGAACTGATATACTGTGGTTTGGAAAATGGTGGCATCGGGGTGGAAGATAACGGTGGTGCCGTGATCTTCTTCCGCACATTCTCCAATTATTTTCACTTCGCTTGTGGGCTTGCCAAAAGCGTATTCTTGCATATATACTTTGCCTTCACGGCGCACTTCGGCGCGAAGGTAGTCGCTAAGTGCGTTCACACAACTTACGCCCACACCGTGCAGACCGCCCGACACTTTATAGGAGCCTTTGTCGAACTTACCGCCGGCGTGCAGCACAGTCATCACCACCTCAAGTGCCGACTTGTGGAGTTTTTCATGCTCGTCCACAGGAATGCCACGGCCGTTGTCGCTCACGGTGATGGAGTTGTCTTCGCCAATGGTCACAGTGACCTTGTCGCAGAAACCTGCAAGGGCTTCGTCGATAGAGTTATCTACAACTTCTGATACCAGATGGTGGAGTCCTTTCACGTGTGTGTCGCCAATATACATTGACGGACGCTTGCGCACAGCTTCAAGGCCCTCGAGCACTTGAATGTTAGACGCTGAATACTGTTCTTCTTGCTGTTCGATTAATTCTTCTGACATATATTTCACACTTTTCGCAAGGGTCAAAACATCTGTTTCTTGGCCTTTTTAGAGGGTTCGTAGCGCACGTTTTGATGCTTGCGTCATAAAACATACAAATTTACGAAAAAATCCCTCAATCACCAAATTTAAAGCCCTAAAATCCACAAATTTTTCCCCCCACCACATCACCCCAAATTCACCCCACAAATTCCTCACCAAATCCCCCCCCTAATCCTATCCCCAAAAAGCACCATAAAAAGAACCTCCTCTTTGATGATGTTGTGGCTTAAATAACTGTGTGTAAGGTGGCTTTGGATATAAAATAAAGAAAAAAAATTGTGTTGGGAATGAAAATGTGTGAGGTTTCGTTTTTTTTGGTGTTTATTTGTTATATTTGCGGTTGAAAAACCTATAGATTATGGATAAAAGGCATTTGTTTTCTCGTGCGTTGCTATTTGTGGCAATGGTGCTCTTGCTTGGCGTGGCTCAGGCTCGTGCGAATGTGTTCAGTGATTTTAACGAAAAGGAGCAACAACTGTATCAGAATGCTATCCACTTTATGGATAATGGAATGGTGGATACTGGCATTGACTTGCTCAAGGGTTTGGATAAAGCGCATCCTTCCAACTGGGCGGTTGTCCATGAAATTGTGTATGGATATATTGTTAAGCAAGATTATGAAGGAGCATATCAGTGGGCGAAAAAGTTGTTGAAGTTAAAAGATGCAGGTGATAACTCATACGTTATTGCAGGTAATGCCTTCGATTATGTGGGGAAGCGCAAAGAGGCTATTGAAATTTATGAAAAGGGTTTGAAGAAGTTCCCTAACAGTGTCCGCCTGTGGGTGGAAAAGGGCAATATGGCATATATGATGAAGAACTACGATGAGTCTGTGGGATGTTATGAACATGCCATTGATATTGATCCGAATTACGACGCGTCGTATTATCGTCTTGCCAATTTATATGCTATGTCCACCGACCCTGTTTGGGCTGTGATGTATGCTCAGAATTACCAATTGCAAGCGAGCAAATATGAGCGACTGATGGAAATGGGGAAACTCATCTATGATTTGTATCGCGAAAATGTGACTCGCAAAGATGGCAAATGGATGGTGACTTTCACTAAAAAAGTGAATTTGTCGGCGTATGCTTCGCTTGATTGTGATTTGCCTTACAATGGATTTTTCTATCATGTGCATAAGGTTGTGCTTGATGAGGGTGGTTTCGCAGGTGATACACTCACGCTTGCAGATGTGGCGAGGCTACATCGCAAATATGTGGAGATAGCCGACACAACGGCACACGACTATTACAATGTGCCGGTGCTGGATATGGAACGCGCAGCGCTGCACGAAGGACATTTAGAGGGCTATATTATGTGGATGCTTCGTGGAGCCGACGTGGGATTTGGAAACAAGTATTTTGGAACCGCGCAGTGTGATTCGGTGGTAAACGCATTTGTGGAATGGTATAATAATGATTATAGCAAAAGAGGTTACAGAATGGGCGAGACTCGCCCCAAAACCACGGTTACTGCACTTGTGCCAGTGCCTCGCGTCGACGACCTGAAGGATGAGAAGGCTTGCAGGGTGCATCGTGATGAAATTCGCGCTATTGCTAAGTGGGTGCTTGACGCTAAGCCAGATACAACCAGTTTGTTGCAAAAAAAGATGTCGGGTGCAATGTTTGCATGGGTAATGAATACCGAAGAGGTGTCTTTGGTTATGGATATGAATCCATTGCAACTTCAAATGCATATTCTGCCATATTTTATTGCTGCGACTATTGAGCATTTGCTCGGTCAAAATAAGAGTAAATTAGACTGCTCTGATTTTGTGAAAGTGATGATGAAGGTGGTTTACTATGCTCGCAAGTATAAGGATTTGCTTGGCTTGACCGAAATAGAACTGAAAGTGATTAATCAAGACGATGAAACGCTCAATGCCTTATTCAAGGCTGATTTCGAGAAAGTGAGCAAAAAGAGAAATATGAAGAGTTCAAGAAGTTAGGTTCTTGTTTCCCCTCAACAATCATCTGAGAAATAATTAGGCATTTTTCGCAAAAAACACCATCAAAAGAACCGTCCCTTTGATGGCGTTAGGTGGTAAGATGTTGTTAGATAGTGGTTTGTGGTGCGGTTTTTTGGTTGGATTGTTAGATTCCTTTTGTGAGGAATTGGCGGAGGTGTAGGTGTGTCACGCCTTTGTAGTCGCTGCTTTTGAGTAGTGGCGATGCCGAGATAACGTATTTTGGATAGTTGTCGGGGATAAGGCAGAGATTTCCGAATTCCCTTTCTTTTGTTTCTTGATTGGCGATTAGATAAGCCACTTGCACATACGCTTTTTTACCAGGTTTTGTGCACACGAAGTCGATTTCACCAGCCCTTAGTTGCCCCACTTTCACGGTGTAGCCCAGATGCAGCAAATGCAGATACACCACATTTTCAATCACTTTTTCAATGTCGGTGTCGCGTTCACCGCCAGCAATGAAGTTGCGCAAACCGATGTCGCCGAAATAGCATTTGCTGTTCGACTCCAGTAGTTTTTTGCCGTGAATGTCGTAGCGGTCCACTTTGTGGGTGAGATACGCCTCGCAGAAATACGACATGTAGTTTAGCACAATGTTGGTGGAGACTTCCACGTTTTGCGACCTCATGTATTTCACTATACTGTTGGCAGAGTTAAGTTTGCCTATGGTGTCGGCCATAAACACGACGAGGTTGCGAATGAAAGGAATGTTGCGAATGGTGTGTCGCTCAATGATGTCTTTCAGCATAATGGTGTTGAACACCCCCGAAAGGTATTCGCTCACCATGCCTTCATTGTCAATGCCTATGTCTTTAAGTGCAGGAAGTCCACCAAAATTGAGGTATTTCCAAAGTGCTTCGTCGCTATCTGTTAGGTTATGGAACTCAAGAAATTCGGTATAACTAAGGCTTTGAACATGAATTTCTTCATAGCGTCCGGCAAGCAGTGTGCTCAGTTCGCCCGATAGCATTTTTGAGTTAGAACCAGTGATGATGATGTCGGTGGAGTCTTCCGTGCGGAAACTTCTTACCGAATGTTCCCAACCGGTGATGTCTTGCACTTCGTCGATAAGAATATAGTTGTGCTTGCCAGCGGCGAAATGCTCGTCGATGTAGCCGTTGAGCTGCTCGTGATTTTGTATGTAATTAAAGTCTTTCTTTTCCTTGTCGATATAGATGATGTTGGCATTTGGCTCTGTTTTGTGACGAATCACAAAATCCTTTAATACAAAACTTTTGCCCACACGACGCTGACCTACAAGGACAATGATTTGCCCTTTTCCAAGCCAAGCATCCACTCGCTTCGCATAATATGTTCTTGAAATAATTTCCATAACTAATTTCCTTTCTCACCGCAAATATATAAATTTTATCATTTATAGACAACAAAATTAGCATAAAATGCGATTTTATCATTTATGGGCAACAAAATTGCAAAAATTGTGGTTTTGTTGTTTATGGACAATGAAATTGCGTGTGGGGGGGTGGTTTGTGGGGAGGAGAAATGAATAGCGAGGCTGTGTCGATGGTGACACGGCCTCGCTTGTATGTTTCGCCTTGTGGGGGCGGTTAGAGGGCGGATTTTAGGCGGGTGATGAATTCGTCGGCTTGGGCGATGGTGAGGGTGAGTGGGGGGAGCAGGCGAATCATGTTGGTGCCGCTTGCGCCAGTGAACACGTGCTGCTCGTGAATGAGGCGGCTGCGCAGTTCTTTCACCGGATAGTCGAACTCCATGCCTATCATTAAGCCACGGCCTCGCACTTCCTTGATGCCAGGAATCTTTTTCAGTTCCGTAAGCAGGTGTTCGCCCACTTTTCGTGCGTTCTCCACCAGTTGCTCTTTCTCGAAGATTTCGAGCACGGCGATGGCTCCAGCGCAGCCGAGGTGGTTGCCGCCGAATGTGGTGCCAAGCATTCCATACACAGGTTTGAACTCTGGGCTACAGATGAGTGCGCCCATGGGGTAGCCGTTGCAGATGCCCTTCGCCATCGTCACGATGTCGGCTTTGATGCCGCTCCACTGGTGGGCGAAGAATTTGCCCGTACGGCCGTAGCCGCTCTGAATCTCGTCGAGGATAAGCACCACGCCACTTTCTTGGGTGAGGGTGCGGAGTTGGTGCATAAATTCGTCGGATGGAATCTGAATGCCGCCCACGCCCTGAATGCCCTCGATAATTACCGCTGCCACATCGCCTTTGGCGATTTCAGCCTTCACGGCATCGATGTCGCAGAACGGCACGATGGTCACATTAGGCGTGGCATTGACGGGGGCTTGGATTTTGGGATTGTCGGTGGCTTCCACGGCAAGCGAGGTGCGACCGTGGAACGCCTTGCTGAAGGCGATTACGCGTGGCTTGCCAGTGTGGAACGAAGCCAACTTCATCGCGTTTTCGTTGGCTTCCGCGCCTGAATTGATGAGGAAAAGTTGGTAATCGTCGTAGCCGCACGCCTTGCCCAGTTTTTCAGCCAAGCGCACTTGCAGACTGTTGATTACGGAATTGCTGTAGAACACCAGGTTTTCGGCTTGCTTCTTCAGCGCGTCGATATAGTGGGGGTGGCTGTGGCCTACCGAAATCACGGCATGGCCACCGTAAAGGTCGAGATATTCGGTACCGCTGGCATCGTAGGTGTGGCAGCCCACGCCTTTCACAATCTCGATATCAAATAATGGATATACGTCGAATAATTTCATGACTTTCTTCTTTTGGATTATCACACAGATTCAACAGATTCAACGGATTTTTTAATTCAACAGATTGCTTTTTTTCTGTTTAATCTGTTGAATCTGTGTGAGATTGTTAAAATGCTGAGGCTTTGAGGGCGAGGCCGGTGCGCTCTGGCAAGCCGAAGAGCAGATTCATATTGTGTACGGCGGTGCCAACTGCGCCTTTTAGCAAATTGTCGATAGCAGATGTGATGAGGATTTTGCCGTCGATTTTATCAACGTGAATCAGGCATTTGTTGGTGTTCACCACATCTTTGAGGTCGATTTCCTTGTCGGTCACGAAAGTGAACGCGTGAGGAGCGTAATATTCCTCGTAAGCGCGCTTCACATCTTCCAACTTGGCATCGCTACGCAGGTAGAGCGTGGCGAAGATGCCACGCGAGAAGCAACCACGCATCGCAATGAAGTCGAGTTCGCTATCAAAACCAGGCTGGAGCTGCGTGAGCGACTGGCGGATTTCGAGCAAATGCTGATGCTTGAAAGGCTTGTAGATGCTCACATTGTCGTTGCGCCATGAGTAGTGCTTCGTGGGCCCTGGTTTCACGCCAGCACCGGTGCTGCCCGTCACGGCATGGATATGCACATCGGCGTTGAGCCAGCCGTTTTTCGCCAGTGGGAGCAATGCCAACTGAATGGCGGTGGCAAAGCAGCCGGGGTTGGCAATATGCTTGGTGGCGGTGGTGATGCGCTCGCGGTTCAGTTCAGGCAAACCGTACACGAAATCGTGCGCACCGTCGGCGATGCGGAAATCTTGCGCAAGGTCGATGATACGGAGCGATTCTGGAATCTCGCCCTTATGCTCTTCGAGGAAAGGCTTTGAGAATCCGTGAGGCGTACAGAGAAACAGCACATCGATTTCGCTCAACGGCGTGTCGGCCACGAACACGAGGTCGGTTTCGCCGATGAGTCCTTGGTGCACGCTGTCCACACGGTTTCCGGCGTTGCTGGTGCTGCTTATCCATTTCAGTTCCACCTCAGGGTGGCAAATGAGAAGTCGGGTGAGTTCGCCAGCGGTGTAGCCGGCTCCACCTATGATACCTGCTTTAATCATCGCTCTACAAATCCTCCTCTTTGCCGTTCTTGATTTGGTTGTAGTGATACACCTTCAGCGGGTTGGCGTAGATTTTGGTGAAGCCCTTCACATCGTCGGCGCTCCAAGCCTTGTTCATTTCGCCATATTCGCCAAAGTTGGTCTTGCTCAAGTCGTAGTCGCTCTCCACGCCCACCAGTTCATAGCGGTAAGGCTTCAGGTCGATAATCACACGGCCGGTGACATTGCGTTGCGACTCCACCAAGTAAGCCTCGATGTCGCGCATCACAGGCTCCAGATAGTAACTTTCGTGGAAGAACATGCCGTACCAGTTGCCCAGTTGCTCCTTCCAGTATTGCTGCCACTTGGTGGTGGTGTATTTTTCGAGCAACTTGTGGGCGGCGATAATCAGCAATGGAGCCGCAGCCTCGAAGCCCACACGGCCCTTGATGCCGATAATGGTGTCGCCGAGGTTGATGTCGCGGCCTATGCCGTAAGGAGCCACCATCTCTTCAAGGTCTTGAATAGCCTTCACCTTGTCGGGGTAGGCGGTGCCATTGATGGCAGCGATTTCGCCCTTTTCAAAGTCGATGGTGATGCGCTTGTCCTCTTTGGCTGTCATCTGACGCAGGAATGCGCTTTCGGGCAGGTTTTCGTTGCTGTGCAGCGTTTCCTTACCGCAGATGCTTGTGCCCCACAAGCCTTCGTTGTAACTGTATTCGAGTTTCTTGAAGTCGCCTTCGAAACCGTGGTCCTTCAAGTAGTTGATTTCATAATCGCGAGTGAGCGAGAGGTCGCGCGTAGGGGTGATGACCTCGATTTCTGGAGCCAGCACTTGGAAAGTGAGGTCGAAACGGATTTGGTCGTTGCCTGCGCCTGTGCTACCGTGTGCCACGCAATCGGCACCAATCTCCTTGGCGTAGTTGATGATAGCGATGGCTTGGAACATACGTTCCGAACTTACAGAAATAGGGTAGGTGCCATTGCGTAGCACATTGCCCATCACCATATATTTGATGCTCTTTTCGTAATATTCTTGCGTCACGTCGAGGTTCACGTGCTTCACAGCACCCAGTGCCAGCGCATTTTTCTCGATGGTCTCCAGCTCTTCGGCGCTGAAGCCGCCAGTGTTGGCTGTGGCAGTGTAAACGGCGTAGCCGCAGTCTTCTGAAAGATATTTCACGGCGAAAGAAGTGTCGAGTCCGCCGCTATAGGCGAGCACCACTTTCTTGCGCTCTTTGTTTTTGCCTTTTGTATTCATGTCGGTGTCGTATGTGATTTCTTCGTTGATATGTTCGGCGGGGTCGTAGAGCAGTGCAGTGCACAGGCATTTAGCTCCGCCATTGCGTTGTAGAATGTCGAAATTCACGCAACTTTCGCAACCTTTCCAGAATTGCTCGTCGCGGGTGAGAACTTCAAAAGTCACGGGCTTGAAGCCGAGCTTCGTGTTCATGTTGAGCACGGCAGCGCCAGTGGTGAGGCTGAACACCTTAGCAAGCGGATAGCGTTCGCGAGCTAAGGCGAAAACTCGTCGTTTGATCATAGTAGCCACGCCGATACCTCTAAAATCGGGGTGAACGATAAGTCCTGAGTTGGTTACAAACAATTGGTGGTCCCAGCTTTCGATGTAGCTGAACCCTGCAAATCGGCCGTGGTAGAGCGCCAAAACTGCTTTGTTTTGTCGCATCACTTTTTCCAGATACTCGTGTGTACGGCGAGCGATACCAGTGCCACGAACCTTGGCGGCTGCCGCCATCGTGTCGATAATCTCATCTATGTATTTGAGATGCGACTCTCCAGCCACCACAATTTCAATGTCTTTGATGTCAATCATTTTTTTGTTACTACGAATCAAATTTCTAAATTCCGTTATTATCTAAAGTCTCAGCCTGCACATAAATATATGTGAGGCGTGTCGAGAAAAAATCAAATTAGTGTGTGTTTTCGTGTGTGAAAGCGTGTCACCTTTCAGAGAAAGGCAGTGAATGGGGGCTTAGCCGATGATGTCGGCAGGCAGGAATCGGGCAAAAAACTCGTTCGATTCCTTGCGTGAGATGCCCTCTCGGAGCAACACGAACACCGTGTCGGCACCAGCGATAGTGCCCAGCACCATGTGGGCGTGGCTCATGTCGATGTCGTATGCCAGACCGGTGGCATAGCCGTTTCGGGTCTTGATTACCGCGATGTTGCCAGAATAGTCAAGCGACACAAACCCGATTTGCGCACCGCCTGTAAGTCCCTTCTGCCCTTTCATGAGCATGGAGTCTTGCAGTTCGTTTCTGTCGGGGATGATATACATGTATTCGCCCGCATCGTTAGCCACTTTCGTCACCTTTAGTGTCTTCAAGTCGCGCGACAGGGTGGCTTGCGTCACCTCGATACCATGCTGCTTCAGCAGTTCGGCAAGCTCGTTTTGGCTTCCGATGCAGTTCTTTTTTACTAACTCTATAATTACTTGGAGTCGATTTCTTTTATTCTTCACGATAGCAATGATTTGTGAGTTGGTGGATAAATGAAATTTTTTGGCTCAGTAGCGTATTTAAATTAATTATTGGGGGCTAAACAGTGCTGTAAGTACTTGACTTTCTTTCCCACATCAATCAGACAAAGGTAGTAATAAAAATTGTAAATAGAAGAATTTTGCCAATATTTTAATGAATTTTTATACAAATCCCCACTCCAACTTCACATTCAAAACAAATAATGGCATTATATGGTGGTTTTATTCACAAAAATAATTCGGGAAAATTTATGGGGCGTAGGGTCGGACATCGGAGATTCCGAATCGTGAATGTAAGCAAAAACAAAAACATAAAAAACAGCCTTGGGGCAAATTTGCCCCAAGGATAAAAACCGCTCGCCGTTTCACGGCGAAAAACCCCTGATGACAAAATGATTTCTTGAAAGGGTGCTATGCCAATCTCTCAAAAAAGATAACGCCACAGCGTAGGGACATGCCTTTGGCATGTTTCGCTGCAAACAGCAATGTATCAGCGCATTGGAAATATGCCAAAGGCGAAAGCACTGAAAAACTATAAAAAATAGTGAATAAAGTAAAGGTTTTGTGGGGGCTTGTAGCCGTTGGAAACGGCTAATTATGGTTAACTCCATGCAAGCGAATGAAGCTCCGCAGGAGCGAATGAGCGCAGCTTGGAGATAGTACCAAAAAAGGGTATGAGCCTCGTAGAGGGTCGGTTATGGTCAAAACTATTGATGCTACCACGACCGACCGTCTCCGACGCTCGCCACTATATTTGGACCTGTCTCCAAGCTGCGCTCGCAAGCGAGCTTGCATGGAGTTAACCACAATTTGCCGTTTCCAACGGCTCAAAAATCCCCCTTTTCGACTTTTTCTGTGCTTTCGCCAAAGGCATGTCCCTACGTTATAGCGTTTTCGTTTTTGGTTAACAGTGTAGATTACCGCAAAAACACCGAACGAAATGCCACAAAAATACCGAATGAAACGCCACAAAAATACCGAATGAAACGCCGCAAAAATACCGAATGAAACGCCGCAAAAATACCGAATGAAATGCCACAAAAATACCGAATGAAATGCCACAAAAACACCGAACGGCTTGGGATTTTGAGAGAAATAATGTATTTTTGCATTCAAAACAATACTAATATGGAATATCTACCAAGAATTGCAGACAATGTGTTGAAAGAAAGGTTAGAGGCTTTTGGGTCTGTACTCATAGAAGGTCCAAAATGGACAGGAAAGACGACTACTGCTCAACAGCAGGCTCAAAGCGTGCTAAAACTGCAAGATCCGGATAAAAGAGAGGAGATTCTTATGACCGCAGCAACGATGCCGTCGTTACTGTTAAAGGGAGAGCAACCTCGTTTGATAGATGAATGGCAGGACGCACCGGTGCTTTGGGATGCAGTGCGCATTGCTGTTGACAATTCTGGAGGAAAGCCTGGTCAATACATTCTTACAGGCAGTAACACTGTTGACAAAGAAAAGATTTATCACAGCGGTGTCGGTCGTATATCACGTATGAAAATGTATCCTATGAGTCTTTGGGAGTCAAAAGATTCAACAGGAGAGGTTTCTCTAAGAGAATTGTTTGACAATCCAGATTACGACATTGATGGTGCTACCAGCAAATTAAATATTCCTTCATTAATTAGAGTGGCTTGCCGTGGAGGGTGGCCAGTGGCCTTGCAAATGTCTGAGAAGTCGGGAATGTTGATAGCCAGCGACTATGTGAATAGTGTTTGCGAAATAGATATTTCATCAATTGACAATAAGCAGCGTAATCCGAAAATCGCCAGGCAAATAATGCGTTCCTATGCTCGTAATGTTAGTACTATAGCTAAAAAAAACAATATTTTATCAGATATCACATCTTCTGGCGACATATCCTTGTCAATGGACACTATGGATAATTACATCAGTGTATTGGAAAAACTATATGTTATTCAAGATATTGACGCATGGTGCCCAGCTATCAGAAGTAGAACAGCCGTTCGCAGTATGCCAAAAAGAGGTTTTTCTGATCCTTCTATAGCTGTTGCGGCAATGGGAGTAAACGCCAATGGTTTGGAAATGCAGCTTAAGACATTCGGGTTTATTTTTGAGCAAATGTGTGCACGAGATCTTCGTGCTTACACTCCAGGCTTCGGTAACCATTTATCTTACTATCGTGACCGCTACGGTTTGGAAGCTGACTTGGTGCTCCATCTTGATGATGGGCGATATGCTCTTATTGAGTGTAAGCTTGGTAGTAGAGAAATTGAAGAAGGTGCTAAGCATTTGTTAGAAATCAAACGACTTGTACAGGAGCATAATAAAACTGAAAAACAAGTTCCTCTCCGTGAGCCAGACTTGCTTATTATTCTTACTGGTGGCAGCATGGCTTACACTCGTCCCGATGGAGTGAAAGTTATTCCGCTTTCGTGTTTAAAAGACTGATTGGGGGGTGGATTAGCGCTTGCGGAATTGTTGGGGGGTGAGGCCGGTGTGTTGCTTGAAATAGCGGCAGAAGAATGAAATGTCGCAGAAGTGGTAGTCCCACGACAATTCTTTGATTGACTTTTCTCCGGTGGCAAGCGATTGCTTGATTTGCAGCACCACATAATGGTCGATAACGCTCTTGGCGGTATGGCCTGTGATGCGGCTGGTGACTATGCCCAAATACTTTGCCGACACGTTCAGCAGGTCGGCATAATAACTCACGTCGCGCGATTCACGGTAGCGGCTCTCCAGTGCCCTCATGAAGCGGTTGAACAGTTCGCGGATTCGTGGGCTGCCAGTTTCGGCCTTCTTTTCTTCGGGATTGCGGTAAAGGTAGTCGTAGAAGCCGAGGAAAAAGGCTTTGAGTTGTAGCGTCACCAGTTGCTCCAGGCAGATGCAGCCTTCTTGCTCGAAATACAGTCGGAGCAGCGCAAACATATTGTTGATGATATTGGTGAGAATGGGCGACTCGGTGCGGCATCGGTCGGTTTTCAGTTGCGAATACACGGTTTGCTCCAGTTGCAGACTTGCCTCACGCAGCAGCGACGCTCCGTATTTCAGAATCTCCACCCCGAAATCGTCGGTACGGTTGGTCACCGCCACCACATCGTTGGGGAAAAGGGTAATCACCGAGCCCTTCTTTAATCGCCATTCCAAGAAATTCACGCCTATGGTGGCCTCGCCCTCACGGCAGAGCACAATCATGCCGTAGTCGATAGCCGTAGCCTCGCTAAACCAAGCCTGTGAGTGCTCCGATGTGAGGCTCACTTTTCTGTTAGAGCGCATCTCTATGTCTTTACCTTTCATCTATACTATGCTTGCGGTGTATGTGGATAATTCTGATTTTTACCGCAAATATCGGAAATTTATGTAATATATCAGCACAAGTGTTCCCAAATATTCAATTATTGTGGATTTATTTGAAATCGTTGGGCTGTGAAAAGTAGGTAATTTTGCACCGAAAATTTTACATATCACTGAATCAAACATTTTTATTGACAATGCACAAGAGATTACTATGCTGTGCTTGTGTGTGTATGCTGATGCCGAGTTACGGCATGGCGCAGACACAGCGCAGACTTACTGCCAACGAACTTTTCAGTATGATAGAGAGTGGCAATAGCACACTCAATGCCACTAAGACGGGCGTGAGCGTGGCGACGCAAGGCATAGAAGAAGCCAAAAACAAACGCTTGCCCGACATTGGTGCCTCACTTTCGCTGAGTTATACTGGCAATGTGCTGATCACCGACCGCAACTTCAGTCATGCCAAGGGTGCAAGTCAACCTCACTTTGGCAATTCCTTCGCCCTTGAGGCGCAGCAGGTGGTGTATGCCGGTGGGGCAATCACCACAGGCATCAAACTTGCCGAACTCCAGAAGTCGGTGGCTGAAAATGCCGTTACGCTCACGCGCAACCAACTTCGTTTCATCGCCATCGGTCAGTTTTTGGAACTGTCGAAACTCGACAACGGCATCAAGGTGTATGACAGCAACATCGCCCTGACCGAACGCCTCGTTGCCGACATCAAGGCAAAGCAGACACAGGGTATGGCGCTGAAAAACGATGTAACCCGCTACGAACTGCAAATGGAATCGCTGAAATTGGGCAAACGCCAGTTGGAGGACCAAAAGAGTATTTTGAGCCACCAGTTGTGTAACGCACTGGGGATTGAAGATGCCATCATTGTTCCCGATATCGACCTCACTGCCACAGACTATGAACTGATGTCGGAAAAGGATTTGCAATCCGATGCGCTGGTGAATGCGCCGCAAATCCGCCAGTCGGAATTGGCGACCAATGTGGCAGAGCAGCAGTTGAAACTCGCCAAAAGCGAACTCCTGCCGAAAGTGGCTGTGGTGGCTGCCGACAATTTTACGGGACCGTTCACCTACGACATTCCGCCCATCAACAAGAATTTCAATGTGTGGTATGTGGGCGTGGGCGTGAAATACTCCCTCAGTTCGCTGTTCAAGACTCCAAAATCCGTTCGCAGGGCAGAGGCACAGTTGCGCCAGAGTCAAGAGGCACATGCCGTGACCAACGAGAATGTGAACAATCAGGTGCACCAAGCCTACACCATGCACCAGCAGGCGTATGTGGAACTGCGCACTCAGCAGAAAAGCGTGGAGTTGGCAAACCAAAACTTTCAGGTGGTGCAAAATCGCTACGCCAACCAGTTGGCACTCATCACCGATATGATCGACGCATCGAACGTGAAACTCAATGCCGAGCTGCAAGAGGTGAACGCGCAAATCAATATCGCCTACACATATTATAATGTGAAATACGTGACTGGAAAAATTTAACCCAAATCGGTCATTAGGGCTTGTGGTATTTCGGGATTTTAGAAGAATGATTTTTGCTTGTCTTTTAATGAGTGATAGCGAGCTATTACGAATTAAAAACAAGCGAAAGGCATCTTATAAAAGCCGAAAGACCGCAAGAAGTAATCTAAAAATCCCTACACGACCTAATGACCGATTTGGGTTTAACTCGCATTTTAAAAAATACAATCAAAACAAGATGAAAAAGAAGATACTTATTCGATTGATATACAACATTTGTGTGCTTGCCGTTCTTGCCGCTGGCGCATGGCTGGTGGTGGACCATTTCTTGCAATTTGAAGACGGCGAATACACCGACAACGCCACCGTGCAGCAGCATATCACCCCGGTGAATGCCCGTGTGGGCGGATTCATCAAGGAAATCCGTTTCAATGAATACCAACCAGTGCACAAGGGCGACACGCTGGTGGTGATTGAGGACAGCGAATACCGCTTGCAACTGGCGCAAGCCGAGGCGAATTTGCAGCGTGAGTTGGCTGGCGGCGATGTCACCAGTTCCACCATTGGCGTTACGCGTCAGAATATGAGCGTGTCCGACGCTGGCGTAGATGAAGCGAGCGTCAGACTGGAAAACGCCCGAATCGACGAACAGCGCTACGCCCAACTACTGAAAAGCGACGCGGTGACCCAGCAGCAGTACGACAAAGTGCACACCGCCTATCTTGAGGCGCAAGCCCGCTATGAGCAAGCCGTGCGCAGCCGTGGCACACTCGCCAAAACCGAAACCGAGCAGGGACACCGCCTCACACAGAACCAGGCGGCCGTCAAAGTGGCGCGCGCCCAAATCCAGTTGGCGAAACTCAATCTCTCCTACACCGTGATTGTTGCCACAGCCGATGGCGTGGTGGGCAAAAAGGACATACATGTGGGCCAACTCGTGCAGCCGGGACAAACCATGGCAAGCATTGTGGATAACTCTGAATTGTGGGTGGTGGCAAACTACCGTGAAACGCAGTTGCCTAACATTCACGTGGGTTCGAAGGTGAATATCACGGTCGATGCCGTTCCCGGTGTGGCATTTAAGGGCACGGTGGAGCGCATCAGCGATGCCACAGGCTCTGCCTACTCAATGATTCCACAAGACAATGCCACAGGCAATTTCGTGAAAGTGGAGCAACGCATACCCGTCAGAATCCACCTCGACGCCGACAAGAAAGCGCAGAGCAAACTCCGTGCCGGCATGAATGTGGTGTGTGTGATTAAGAAGTGAAAAAGATGACCGACATCGATAACAAGAAACCAAAAACGGGCGGAAAGCCCAAGGCTGGCGGACCGCCCACCACTTTCTCCATGCCCATGTATCGGCAGTTTGTTCCGAAGTTCATACGGCCGTGGATATATCTGCTGCTTGCATTCTGTTTTCAGTTTGCCAACGGCATGTATCTCGGTGCCATGAACGATGTGGTTGGGGAGTGGAGCCTGATGCGTGAAGATGTGCAGATGTGCCTCTATGCCACGCTCATTGGCATGGCGCTGTATTTCCCTGTGCTGTTTCGCATGAAATTTCGCTTCACCAACAAGAACCTGCTGATGGTGTCGGCGGCGGTGATTGTGGTCTGCAACCTGCTTGCCACCATCAAAATGCCTCTGCCGGCGTTGTGGGCACTGTGCGTGGTGTGCGGCATGGCGAAGATTCAAGGCACATTCGAGTGCATGTCAAATATTCAACTATGGATGACACCCAAACGTGATTTCGGCGTGTTTTTCCCTATTCTCCACATTGTGTTGCTCACCTCTATAGAGGGGGCGGGCTATCTTGCCGCATGGTTTGCCTATCACATGCACTGGACCTATATGCACTGGTTTGTGATATTGCTGATGCTGATTGTGCTGCTCGTGCAAGCCCTGCTCACAAAGCCCTTCCGTGCCATGCCGCAGATTGTGCCGCTGAAAGGACTCGACTGGTTCGGCGCATTGCTTTGGATTGCGTTTTGGCTACAGGTGGCGTGGCTGCTCAACTATGGCGACTGGCTCGATTGGTGGCACTCTCGCCAGTTCCGACTGGTTACGGGCACCGTGCTGATTACCTTTGCCCTGTGCCTCATTCGTATGCGTCAGCACCCCAAGCCATATATCGAGCCTGCCATGTGGAAATACCACAATGTGGTGCCGGTGATTTTGCTCATCGGCGTGGTGGAAGCTCTGTTCTCGTGCGAACACGTGATTGAGATGGTCTATTACGAAGAAGTGATGCACTATACCGACCTCACTTACGAAGGACTCAACCAATGGTCGCTGCCAGGCATACTGGCAGGGTGCCTGTTTTCGCTGGGCTGGCTGAAGGTGATGCGCTGGAATGTGTATAAACTGATAGCGTTTGCGCTGTTTGCGTTTTGCCTCTATGCAGGAGGATTTTATTTCCTCGTGGATTCGGGCATCAGCATCACGCAGTTGCGCGTGCCGCTTGTGTGGCGTGGATTCAGTTATGCCGTGCTGTGCATCGCGTTTATGTGGTGTCTGCACGAAATCATGTCGTTCGAGCACTTCTTCCAGGCACTTTCGGTGTTCAACGTGCTGCACATGTTTGTGGGCGGACTGATGGGTGCCGCACTCCATAGCCGAGGCATGAAATACTATGTGGGCGACGGTTTTGCGCGCTGTTCGGGTTATATCGACAGTGTGAGGATGAGCGCCACGCAAATTGACTTCCCACAGATGATGGAAAATTTGTTAGAAGGTTTCATGGCGCAAAGCATAAAGATACTGTTTGGGTGGACTTTGCTTGCCGGCATGTTTTTCGCCGCCCTCATGCTACTGTGGGATATACCCATGGTGCGCCACCAAATCAAGCACATACCGACTTGGCCAATCGTGGGTATGAGAGTGCTCCGCAGCTTCAAGCGCCAGCACCGCCGTGAAAAGCGAACTGCCACAGTGGGTTAATGGAAAATCAGTGGGGCAAACCGTTCACATGCCTTGCATAAAGAGGCAATAAAATGCACGTTACAGAACGAAATGATTCGAATCATTTCGTTCTCCGTCTTATTTGCAGTATCTTTGCAACTATGAAATCACTACGCGAACTTTATAAAATAGGCAAAGGTCCTTCTTCGAGCCATACTATGGGCCCTCAGAAGGCCGCCCAAATCTTCGCCGCCCAAAACGAGGGTGCCATATCTTTCAGCGTAACACTCTATGGCAGTTTGGCCGCAACAGGCAAAGGTCACATGACCGACGTGGCCATTGAGGAAGTGCTGAGCCCCCTTGCACCCACCACTATTGTGTGGGAACCCACCAAGTTTTTGCCATTCCACCCCAACGGAATGACTTTCAACGCCATTCATGCCAACGGTCGTCCTAACACATCCTGGACGGTTTACAGCGTTGGCGGAGGCACTCTTTCAGAGGGCGATCACCCCACCGGTGTGTTACCCCCATCGCCCGACATCTATCCGTTGAGTCATCTGAGCGACATTAAGAAATGGTGTTACGACAACGGTCGTGCTTATTGGGAATATGTCAACGAGCACGAAGACTCTGGCATCTGGGACTACCTGCAGGAGATATGGGAAGCTATGAAGCGCAGTGTGGAGCGCGGCATTGAGCAAGAGGGCCGTTTGCCTGGTCCGCTCAACCTTCAACGCAAGGCTTTCACCTATTATGTCAAGGCTCAAGGCTACCGCAGGAACCTTCAGACACGTGGCTTGGTTTATTCCTACGCCTTAGCCGTAAGCGAGGAAAACGCATCGGGTGGCACCATCGTCACCGCTCCCACCTGTGGCTCGTGCGGCATCATGCCAGCTGTGCTCTACCACCTTGCTAAGGGTCACGAATTTTCCGACATCAAGATTTTGCATGCCCTCGCAACTGGAGGTCTTGTGGGCAATATCGTGAAACAGAACGCCAGCATCTCTGGTGCTGATGTGGGTTGCCAGGGAGAGGTGGGCGTTGCATGCGCTATGGCCTCAGCCGCCGCTTGCCAAATTTTCGGAGGCAGTCCGGCACAGATTGAGTATGCCGCTGAAATGGGGCTTGAGCACCACCTTGGCATGACCTGCGATCCTATCTGCGGACTGGTTCAGATTCCTTGCATCGAACGCAACGCCTTCGCTGCCACACGTGCTCTCGACTCGAATCTCTATGCTACGTTTAGCGACGGAAAGCACCGCGTCAGCTTTGACCGCGTGGTGCAAGTGATGAAACAAACAGGCCACGACCTGCCCTCGCTCTACAAGGAGACGTCGGAAGGTGGGTTGGCCGCCCAACAGCTGGTTTAACCCAAATCGGTCATTAGGTAGTGTGAGGATTTATGACCGATTTGGGTTTAATACAGCCTCGTTCCAAGATATTGTTTGGTTCAGTGGAAAATTACTGGGGGATAGATTGTGCATTGTTGCCGAATCGTGAATGGAATCAAAAACAAAAACCTAAAAAACAGCCTTGGAGCAACGTGGAATGCTTCGCATTTGGCGGTGCGACTGTGCGCTTTGCGTCATTGGAAACGAGTTTCCATGCCGCCAACCACACAATCCCTCCGCCACCCTCTTACGAGGGCTATCCACTTTGCCCCAAGGATAAAAACCGCTCGCCGTTTCACGGCGAAAAACCCCTGATGATAAAATGATTTCTTGGAAGGAGGTCGTATCAAATCTCCCAAACGATTTTGCATGGTAGGGACGCGATACTTCGCGTACGCGACAAATGGTTGATATTCAATATGATACCACAATTATGGGCGGACGTGAAGTATCACGTCCCTACAATGTTTGGTTTTTCGCCGAAGGTGAGCGGTTTTTGTTTCTGCGCCCCCAGTATTTATCCACTGAACCGCTATAGCATCGATGTAAATAAGTGGGGATGAGCGGCGGTGGGGGCACAAAAAAGCCCTTGGCTTGGGAAGCCAAGGGCTGAGACTTATGATAGTGATTGAATCGGTTTATTTCATCACTTTTGCAGAAGAAGTGGTGCCATCGGTGTAGGTGGTAACCACGATGCTAACGCCGTCGGCTGGTTGTGCGAGGGCACGGCCAGAGAGGTCGAAGTAGCGAACGCTCTTCACAGTCTTAGCGGCAGTCACATCGTTAACCGAAGTTTGTTCGGTGAATGTCACCTTCACTTTGTCTGAATCCTTGCTGTAAAGTTTGTCGATTTCACCGCCCACCACAGTGGTAACGTAAGCTGCCACGGTGTAGTTGTAGTTGATACCATCGGTGAATGGGAGTTCGAATGCCTTAGAAAGAGTGTTTTCGGCATCAAATTCGCCAACGAGGCTCATGATTTCGTCGCCAGCCTTCTTTTCTTGTGAAATTTCGATGCTGTCGATCCACACGCGAGAAGTAGTGCTTGGGTAGGTAAATTCCACATAAGTGTTTTCGTTACCCTTGGTGAAGTTCAAAGTATAGTCGTTCAAACCTTCCAAAAGGGTCACTTGCTGAGTTTCCACCACGTTTTCGCCGTTGTAAACATTCACAGTCACTACGCCACCAGCCACATACACGCCGCTTTGAGTGCCGCCCATGCGCACCTTAACCACGAACTTGCCACCGTTGCTTGCGAGGTTCTTAACAGGTGAAAGGAGTGAAGCTGGGGAGGTTGCAGAGAATGGAGCCAAACCGAGCAGACCTTGAGCGTAGAGGTGTGCGTAGGCATACCAGCCACTTTCGTTGGTGTACTTGTCGAGGTATTCGTTCAAACTTGGATAGACAGGTGCAGTCACTGTGCCTTCCTTGAAAGCAGAGAAGTCTTCAGAAGCCACAACCATATTCTTGTCTTCCTTCAAAGTGAGCACCTTTGAAACGGTCACGAGGTAGCCTTCTGCCTGGTCAACGGCGTTCCAGTTGGCGGTGAAGCCAGCGGCAGTCACGTTGCTTGCAGGGAGAGCTTCAGGAGCAGCGAGGCTTGAAATCACCTTCACCACTTCAATCTCGTTGGAGTTTTCAGAAGTAGCTGTGCCGTTGGTAGCGCGAACCACAAAGAAGTAGCGCTTAGTGGCATCGAGGCCAGTCACCTTATAAGAAGAAGTGAATGCGCCTGACACAAACTCGTTTTGGAGTGTATAAACAGGTGCGCCAGCAGCGTCCTTGGTATATACGTCGAGGTAATAGCCAGTTGAGCCAGAAATGTAGTCCCACTTAGCGGTAAACGAAGTGCCATCGGCTTGAGTTGGTTGCTTAGCCACAGGTGCTGGGTAGAAGTCAGCGCTCTGTTCCACCTTCAAGTTGTCGATGAGCAGGCCGTTCAATGCCATAGAGGCGGTAATCTTCAAATAAGTGGTGCTTGCAGTGCTTGCGCCGCTCACCACATAACTCACGTCGTGCCATTTGTTGTCGAACACGAAGTCGGTCACCTTGGTGCTGTAGTTCACAGCGATAGCGAACATGGCGCCGCTCTCGTCGTAAGAGCGAACACGCATCGAGATTTTGATAACGCCCTTGTTGGCCTTCATATCGTAGCGCGCAGTCTGCAAGTTGCCGCCGTCGCCAATTTTCAGCATACCGCCAGCCTCATACACATAACGTCCGCTCCAGCCTGTGAGGGTGGTACCCAACTTGTTGGTCAAGCCGCTTGAGATGTCGGTGGTAGCGGGCTCTGCCTCGCTGCCCTCGGTGAATGCAGCAAATGATTCGTCGAGCACTGTGGTCACCTCTGACTGTGCCATCGCGCTTTGACCCATCACCAGCATAACTGCTGCAAACACAAAATGAAATACTTTTTTCATTTTCGTAGATAGTAAATTTAAAATGTGATTATATAATAAAAAATTGTGTTCCTTTATTCAAAAGTGCTTTCACTTGAAGTTTGGATGATACAAAAAAAGGAGCCACGCTGTGTGACTCCTCTCGTTTTGCGCTTCAAGATGGACTTGAACCAACGACCCCCTGATTAACAGTCAGGTGCTCTAACCAACTGAGCTATTGAAGCAGTTGCAAAACCCAGAAAACCGGTCTCTCCGAGAATTGCGATGCAAAAGTACTTGCAATTTTTGAATTATGCAATATTTTTTGAAAAAATCTTACCAAAAAAGCCGATTTTATGCTTTTTTCAGCTTTCATACCCCCAATATATCGGCAATAAGTAGTACTTTAGCAGAATAATTCTCAAAACACATGACACGAAAAAATTTAAGGAATTTAGCGATTTTCGTTTTAGCCGCCACTCTTTTTACGCCAATGGCGTGGAGCGGGAAGAAGAAAGCGAAAGGCGAAGCGGCAGAAGGCAGCGAAGCGGCGGTGATTCGGAATCTGGATATTTTCAACTCTTTATATAAGGAGTTGAACACTTTTTATGTTGACACGCTCAATGCTAAAAAGCATATTGAAACCGCCATCAACTCGATGCTCGACGAAATCGACCCCTACACCGAATATATCAACGACGACAACCAGGACGACTTTCTGGTGATTAGCACCGGCGAATACGGCGGCATCGGCTCCTACATCATGGAGCGTAAGACCGGCGGTGTGTTTATTTCGGGCCCTTACGCCGACAGCCCTGCGGCTCGTGCCGGATTGAAGTGCGGCGACCAAATCATTATGATTGACGGCGACAGCGTGGCTTCGCTGAAAAGCGCCGAGGTGAGCAAACGCCTGAAAGGTCAGGCCAACACCCAAATCAAGGTGACCATCAAGCGCCCCTACACCACCGACAGCATCAAGACGTTCACCTTCACCCGCGAGAAAATCAAACTCAGCCCCGTCACCTACTACGGCGTGACGAAAGACAACATCGGCTATATCGCGCTCAACACCTACAACGAGCACTCTGCCGAGGGTGTGAAGAAGGCGTTGCTCGAATTTAAGGCCAACCCTGCCGTGAAGGCGGTGGTGCTCGACCTGTGTGGCAACGGCGGCGGACTGGTGGACGAGGCCATCAAAATTCTCGGCTTCTTCCTGCCTAAAGGCACTGAGGTGCTGACCACAAAAGGCCGCACCACAAAGGATTACCGTGTGTATAAAACCTCGGAGCAGCCCATTATGCCCGATATGCCACTGGCAGTGCTCATCGACGGCGGTTCTGCCTCGGCAAGCGAAATCACCGCTGGCGCACTCCAAGACCTCGACCGCGCCGTGATTATCGGCGGTCGTTCCTACGGCAAGGGACTGGTGCAGACCACCCGACCACTACCGTTCAACAGTTTGCTCAAACTCACCATCGCCAAATACTACATTCCAAGTGGCCGACTGATTCAAGAAATCGACTACAGCCACCGCAACCCCGACGGCACGTTCAAGCACAAGCCCGACAGTCTGTGCAACGTGTTTCACACGGCTCACGGCCGTGAGGTGCGCGATGGTGGTGGCATCACTCCCGATATAAAAGTCACCTTCCCTGAAGTGAACCGACTGGTTTACAACATCGTGCGCGACCAGTGGGCATTCGACTACGCCACAAAATACGCAGCCGAGCACCCCACCATCGCCCCTGCTGGCGAATTTGAAATCACCGACGAGATTTTCAACGATTTCAAGAAGTTTATCGACCCCAACAAGTTCCAATACGACAAGTTGTGCGAGACTGGCGTTTCGCTCCTTCGCAAGACTGCCGAAACGGAGGGTTATATGACCGACTCGGTGAAAGCGGAGTTCGACAAACTTGAAAAGATGCTGAAACACGACCTCAACCACGACCTCGACCGCAACCGTAAGGAAATCAGCCGCCAACTGTCGAGCGAAATCGTAAAGCGATACTACTACGACGCAGGCGAATGTGAAAACGAACTGAAGTTCCACAAGGCAATGGACGAAGCCGTGGCAATGTTCAACAAGCCCGGCGAATACAAAAAGATACTTAGAAAATAGAAGGTCTCTCACGGATCTCACGGCTATCGCACTTGCCTCACACAGATCTCACAGATCTCACAGATTTTTTTTAAAATTTGTCCGATGAGTCCGATAGGTCTGATAAGTCCGATAGGTCCGAAAAATTCTAATTTCTAATATCTAACTTCTAATTTCTTAAAAAGAAATGGAAATAAGAGAATTATGTGATATTTTCAACAACAAGGCGCGAATTGCCGCTGTCAAAAAACTGCTGACGGCGAAGCGCAACCGTGTGGTGTCGGTTGATGGGCTGGCTGGCTCGTCGGCTGCCATGCTGTTTGCACGGCTGCCACGCCTCGAAGCCCCCTATCTCATCATCGCCAACGACCTCGACGAAGCCGGCTACATCTACAACGACATCTGTCAAATCAATGGCGAAGACTCCACGCTGATTTTCCCGTCGGGCTACAAGCGCGACATCAAATATGGGCAAATAGACGCGCCGAGCGAAATTCTCCGCACCGAGGTGCTCAACCAGTGGTACGGCAACCCCAAATTGCAATGCGTGGTCACCTATCCCGAAGCACTCGCCGAAAAAGTGGCGGCAAAGGAGGTCATCGACCACACCACCATCACCCTCACGGTGGGCTCGGAGGTGGACTTGATAGCCACAGGCGCACAACTCCGTGAGTTTGGTTTCCAAATGGTGGACTATGTGTATGAGCCGGGGCAATTCTCAATTCGTGGTTCTATCCTCGACGTATTCTCCTACAGCAACGAACTGCCCTACCGTATCGACTTTTTCGGCGATGAAATCGACAGTATTCGCACATTCAACGTCGAAACCCAGTTGAGCGACCAACGCCTCAACAGCATTTCCATTCTCAACAACAATGCCGACGCAGCCAACAGCGGAACATCGCTTTTGGGCTTCATTCAGAAGGAGGCGTGGCTGATTTGCCGCAGCGCCGACTGGCTCACCAGCAGGGTGAAGGCAGTGACGGAGGAAAGCCTTTCGTCGAGTGCCATGATTGCCGAGGAATGCGATTCGCACGCCATGGAGAAAATCGTGGATTACGCCGATTTCATCGCAGATTTTAGTGATTTTCGCCGTCTGGAGTGGCACACAGCCGAAAACTCCGACCCTTGCGACGCACGCCTCACCTTCTCGTTCACCCCACAAGGCATCTACCATAAGAATTTCGACCTCATCAGCAGTTCGTTTAAAGATTTCATTGCGAAGGGCTACAAACTATACATTCTCAGCGACAGCGAGAAGCAGACCGCGCGCCTGCGTGTGATTTTCGACGACCGCCACGACGAAATTCCGTTTACCCCGGTAAAAAGCACCATTCACGAGGGCTTCGTTGACGACGAGTTGAAGATGTGCGTGTTTACCGACCACCAGATTTTCGACCGATTCCACCGCTATAATCTCAAGAGCGACCGCGCTCGTTCGGGCAAACTCGCCCTCTCGCTGAAAGAACTGAACCAGATTGAAGTGGGCGACTACATCGTGCATGAAGACCACGGCATCGGCAAGTTTGGCGGACTGGTGCGCAACCGTGCCAACGGCACTTTGCAGGAGGTGATCAAACTCATCTATCAGAACGGCGACATCATATTCTGCTCTATCCACGCGCTGCACAAACTCTCGAAATACCGTGGCAAAGAGGGCGTGGAACCTAAGTTGAGCAAACTCGGCGGCGGCGCTTGGAACAAAATCAAAAACCGCACCAAGAGCAAACTCAAAGACATAGCCCGCGACTTGATAAAACTCTACGCAAAACGCCGCGAGGCGAAGGGTTTCGCCTATTCGCCCGACGGATATTTGCAGCAGCAACTCGAAGCGTCGTTTATCTACGAAGACACCCCCGACCAACTCAAAGCCACGCAAGCCGTGAAGGCCGACATGGAGCGCGACCGCCCTATGGACCGTCTGGTGTGCGGCGATGTGGGATTCGGCAAAACGGAAGTGGCGATTCGTGCGGCATTCAAAGCGGCGACCGACGGCAAACAGGTGGCGGTGCTTGTGCCCACCACGGTGCTTGCATTCCAGCACTACAACACCTTCACCGAGCGTCTGAAGGAGTTTCCTGTGAGAGTAGATTATCTCACCCGCGCCCGCAAGCCAAAAGAGGTGAAGCAACTGCTTGCCGACTTGGCTGACGGAAAAATCGACATTCTTATCGGAACGCACAAATTAATCGGTAAAACCGTGAAATTTCGCGACCTCGGACTGCTGATTGTGGACGAGGAACAGAAGTTTGGCGTGAGCGTGAAGGAGAAGCTGAAGGAGATGAAAACCAATGTCGACACCCTTACGATGAGCGCCACCCCAATCCCTCGCACCTTGCAGTTCTCGCTGATGGGCGCGCGCGACTTGAGTGCCATAACCACGCCACCGGCCAACCGCTACCCTATCCTCACTTCGGTGAAACCGCTTGACGACGACATCGTGAAGGAAGCCATCAATTTCGAACTCTCACGCAACGGTCAGGTGTTTTTCGTGAACAACCGCATCGACCAGTTGCCAATCCTCGAAAATATGATTCACCGCCTCGTGCCTGATGCGCGTGTGGTGGTGGGCCACGGTCAGATGAGCCCCGAAGAACTGGAGAAACGCATCATCGACTTCACCAACCACGACTACGACGTGCTGCTTGCCACCACCATCATCGAGAGTGGCATCGACATGCCGAACGTGAACACCATCATTATCAACAACGCCCAAAACTACGGTTTGAGCGATTTGCACCAACTCCGTGGGCGTGTGGGACGCAGCCACCGCAAGGCGTTCTGCTACCTCACCATTCCGCCTGAGCGTCCGCTTACCCCTGTGGCAATGCGCCGACTGAATGCCATCGAGAGTTTCAGCGACTTGGGCTCCGGCATTCAGATTGCGATGCAGGACCTCGACATTCGTGGTGCTGGCAACTTGCTCGGAGCGGAGCAAAGCGGCTTTATCGCCGACCTCGGCTACGAGACCTACCAGAAGATTTTGAAGGAAGCGGTGCTTGAACTGAAAACGCAAGAATTTGCCGATACTTTCGAGGCGCAGCAGACGGAAGAATCGCAGATTTCTGGCCACGAGGTGGAATATGTGAACGACTGTACCATCGACACCGACCTCGAACTTTTCTTCCCTCCTACCTACGTGCCACAAGAGAGCGAACGCATCACGCTTTACCGCGAACTCGACAATATGGAAACCGACAAGGAGGTGGACGAATTTGAGGCGAGAATGCGCGACCGTTTCGGTCCTATTCCCGATATTGCCGCCGAGCTCATCCGCATCGTGCCCATGCGCCGCATAGCGCGCACCTTGGGTGTGGAGAAGGTGGCACTGAAGCAGGGCAACCTTTACCTCTACTTCGTGGGCAAGGAAAATGCGGCGTACTACAATTCCAACGCTTTCGGCCGTTGCCTATCGTACTTGCAGAGCGAACCGCTGCGCTGCAGACTCCGCGACGTGAACGACCGTTGCAGTTTCCTCATCGAAAACGTGAAATCCGTTACCGAAGCCCTCGCCCTCCTCAAGCACATCGCCGCCATGCGCCCAGTGTAGCGAGAAATCAAAGGTTAGAAATTAGATGTTAGAAGTTAGATTTTCGAATTTTCGAGATTTCGAGATTTCGATGGCATTGACCTGTTGACCTGTTGACTTGTTGACTTGTTGACTTGTTGACTTGTTAAAGTTTTTTAACAGTGGTTGGGGTGGGGATTGGAATATTGTGGGTATCTTTGTTAGTTAATTGGTTAATAATGAACTTATATAAGATATGAAGATTTTTTCTCGTTTCACTCCTCTGCTGGTAATGGGGGTGCTTGCCATCACCATCGCGCTCTCAGGTTGTGGCAAAGATGCCTTGCAAAAGGCTGTGAAAGACGCTTTTATCAAGGGTGACACCACCGAAACCACCTATCAAACCATCTGCGACATCATCACTGGCAATCCCGAAAAATACAGCGCCTACGTTGATGCCGACGGCAATATTAACACCGACGCTCTCGACGAGATGATCAACGAGGTGGGGCAAAGTCTGCGCCCACCAATGACGTGGAACACCAAAAATTACGGTCAACGCGCGCTGTCGCTGAGCATCTACTTCGAGCGTAGCGGCTCGATGGTGCCCTACGACCAGGCTTCGGGGGCAGGCCAGTTGAAAAAGGCGGTGAACGACCTCATCAACTTCTTCCCCGGCGGCGGGAACGCGAGCATCAACATCGTGAACGACAACATCTACCCCTACAGCGGCACGGTGGAATCGTTTTTGCAAGACCGCGACATCTACGCCTCCACAAAGGGCATCGGCGATGCATCGTACACCGACTTCAAGGTGATTTTCGACAAGATTTTCCAAGCACAGAAGCCCGGTAATGTGGCGGTGCTGATTACCGACCTCATCTATTCGCCCAAAAACACCGCTGGCGTGAGCGTGAGCAAGATTTTCAACGAGGAAAACAGCCTTGCCACCTCCATCTTCACCAAATACAAAGGTAAATCCATCATCGTGAACCAACTTCGTGGCGACTACGACGGCCAGTACTACCCCTACAACGGCAACTCATTCCACTACAAGGGACTGCGCCCATTCTACGCCATCATCATCGCAGACGCTTCCACCATCGACCGCATGGCGAAAGACGCCCGATTCACCAACTTCCTCAACCTGCAAGGCACGGTGAACACCTACCGCTTCAACCAAGCCCACACCACGCTCGACTACAAATTGGTGCCTGTGTGGAAAAACAACGCCGGTCGCTTCCGTGAGAGCCGCGATCAAAAGGGGCTTATCACCAACTGCGAGCCTGACCGCGAAACTGGCATCATCGCATTTAGCGTGGCAGTGAACTTCGGCGGCCTGCAGAAAGACGAGGCATTCCTGAGCAATCCATCAAACTTCACAATACAGTCGCAAAACGGATTCACCATGAAGGTGGAGAAAATCATGCCCACCGATATCACTGGCAACACCAAGACATACCTCGACGGCATGACGCACGTGATCACCTTCACCGGCAAGATGAACACCGCCAAGGAGGAAATCAACGTGAACTTGCGCAACGACTTCCCTGCATGGATTGCACAATCCACCAGCAATGACGATTCAAGCGCATCCACCGCAGGATTTGCCAACACCACCTTCGGATTGGAGCGATTCCTCCGTGGCATCTACGACGCATTCTCGGCATCACAAGCCAACTACACCTCAATGACAATAAAACTCGAAAAATAAGATATGGACAAAAAAGGCATTTATCTCATCACGGGCATCGTGGCCACAGTGCTATTCTGGGTTTTCCGTGTGGAAGTTTACGAAGGGCTCTACCAAGCACCGGGCTACAGCGATGCCATGTACAACACCGGCATCTACGGCATAGTGGGCATCATCAGCGCAGCCATGGCTTGGGGCGCAGCCGCCATCTTTTACTACGCCATCAACTCGGTGCGCTTCGCGCGCTGGTGGCACTGGCTCTCTATCCTTGCCATCGTGAGCATTCTCGCGCCCATCGTGTGCTACTGCGTGAACTCCAGCATCTTCAACTCCGAAAACTACTCCTACGCCGCCGAAATGGTGTCGTTCGAGGGCGTGAACATGATTTTCACCGCAGTTTTGTATGTGGTGGCATCATACTCTATCCGCTGGTGGAGCTCCAACTGCCGTCACACCCCATTCCCACAATAAACTGAATCATCACAGCACAATAAAAGTCAAGATATGAGATTATTCATTTTCGCCATCGGCGGCACAGGCTCCAGAGTGCTGAAGTCGCTCGTCATGCTCTCGGCAGCCGGTGTGAAACCGCTCGATGAAGACGGCCGTCCAATTCCCAACGTGGAACTGGTGCCCATCATCATCGACCCGCACAAGAGCAACGAAGACCTCAAGCGCACCGAGCAGATGCTCACCGAATACTGCACCATTCGCGAAAAACTCTACGGACGCGAAGTGAATGGCGACGGCTTTTTCGGCACCAAAATCAGCACCTTGCGCTCGATTATGGGCATGACTGCCACCACCATCAACGACACCTTCATCTTCAACATGGAGGCTGTGGGACAGACCAAATTCCGCCAGTTTATCAGCTACGACACCATGGACGAGCCAAACCAGGCACTCACGTCGCTCCTGTTTGCCGACTACCAGTTGGAAAACAAGATGAACATCGGTTTCGTGGGATCGCCCAACATCGGTTCGGTGGCACTCAACATGATTAAGGACAGCGAAGAATTCAAGGCGTTTGCCAACGTGTTTGGCGAGGGCGACCGCATTTTCTTCATCAGCAGCATATTCGGCGGCACAGGCGCGGCAGGTTTCCCGATTTTGGTGAAAAACATTCGCCAAGCGCAAAACCTCGACGTGAGCAACAAGAACTTCCTGCGTCAAGCCCCTATCGGCGGACTCACCGTGCTGCCCTACTTCAACCTCAACAACAGTCAGGGTAAGAGCATCGACAAAGCCGACTTCGTGGTGAAAACGCAAAGCGCGCTTCAATACTACAACGAAACGCTCACCGGCGACGCCGACCGTAACGTGAACGCCATCTTCTACCTTGGCGACCAAACCTCGTCGATACCCTACGACTACGACCCCGGCAACATTCGCGACCAGCACAACCCTGCCCACTTGGTGGAAATGGTGGGTGCGATGGCGGCGCTGAAATTCGCCGGTATGGCCGACAGGCAATTCCTCGACGGCATGGGCGGCTTCCTGCCCACCAAGGCGTTTGAGTACGGTCTCGACAAAGACTTGCTCGATGTGGATTTCACCACATTCGGACAGGAGACACGCCACCTCATCTATCGCCCAATGGTGAAGTTCCACATGCTGTTTATCTACATGCGCACCGCCCTGAAAGCCATCATCGGCCAGGGCTACACGCAAGACGAACCAAAAATCCGCAGCGAGTTCACCACCACGCAATTCTACCGCACGCTGGTTGACCAGTTTTTCGACTTCTACACCGAATGGCTCACTGAGATGCACCAGAATCTGCGCCATGTGGAACTGTTCAACGTGGGCGAGAACAACCTTTCCAACATCATCCACAATGTGGTGACTAAAAAGGGATTCTTCGGACGCAAGAGCGTGGACGAAAACACGTTCAACTCCGAAATGAACAAACTCAGCCGCGACAACAAAAAATACAGCGACCGCACTGTGGAATACAAGTTGCTCGACCTCTTCAACCAAGCGGCGGGCAACATTCTTGACGAAAAATACGAAAATATCAATTAAGCCTCACACGCACCATGAGCAAGATTCTTTCATACAACAACAAGACCACCAAGACCAGTTCGGAAGACTGGATTGCAGTGGAGCCATATAGCGACGACGACATTCGCCAAATCAAAGACCCGAACGGCGGACTGTCACGCAACCCTCGCACAGCCATTCCAAGCCCATTTGCGCAACTCGACCTCGTGAAAAATGCGTTTGAGCACCTGCAACCCACGCAACAAGGCATGGTGGGCATAGCCAGCGAGCAAATCATGGTGAGCAACGCCCTCGATGTGGCGCAACTCTTTTTTGAATACGAAAACCACCGCGACCAACTCCATATCGTGCGCTGGAACAAGACCGCCGAACTGGAGCGACTGAAGGCTTCGCCAGAGCACCGCCTCTACGGCGAAACGCTCGAACTCTTCCTGCAAGCCGACCGTGTGTATAACTTCGCACAACTTCAGGACTGGTATATCCTCTTGCTCAACAATCAGGTGATAGGCGGCACCAGTCCCTGCTCGTTCACCATGGCTGCGCCCAATGTGGGCGTGGTGGAATCGGTGAATGTGGAGCCTAACGTGAAACTTTTCGGCCAGGTGCGCGACCTCTGGCAGCGCGACGATGAGTTTATCTACCATCTGTTCCTGCTCTTCAACGCCTACACCAGCCTGCGCCGGTCATTGGGCAACGTGTATCAGTATATGGTCAACAACCTGCCACTGATTCAACGCAACAAGCCCGAACTCTACAACCGCATCTTGGCGGTTATCCCCAACCCCACCGCCCTGCAAACCGACCGCGAGCCTATGGTGCGCCAAATGCTCGACATGCAGTTCAGCCCATTCGCTGGCGAAAGTGCCGTGAGTGTGCTCAGCGCGCCACTCTACCGCAAGAAGATGGTGGACGTGACCACAAGTGCCGCCAACAGCGACTTCGTGATCGCCCCCACACGCAAGCAAGCCGACGGCGAATTGCTGCCGCTGGTGCTTCGCAACAATTTCAACGGCTCGGTGGACCACTACACCTACATCAACCGTGAGTGGGACAGCGCCACACAGGTGTTTGCCGGCGGCGTGCCTGTTGACGAGCGCCACCTGCCCGACACCAGCATCCTCTACCCATTCCTCACCACCGACGATTTCTTCACCGAAAATATCATACGCTTGGGCGGAACAATCGACGAAAACCACTACTTCGACGGCAATATCCAGCGCACGGCAAACGCCAGCACCGCAAGTTATCTGCTGCCGTTGAAGCCCGTGTTCTTCAAATATTTCAACGCTTCCGACCTTTCGAGCCATGTGCTTGGCCGCAATTTCATCGACATTGTGGAAACCGGCGCAGGAAGCGTGACGGTGACGCTACGCATTCCTGTCAAAAAGCGCTTTATTGAGCTTTCACGCACCTATATTCCCATCGACGATGCCTCATGGCAGTTCAGCGAGCAGATGGGCATGGGTCGCATCGTCAGCGGCGTGCAACTCTGCACCAGCATTTTCCCATTCGTGCGCACAGGCCGTGCCGATGTCTACAAGGTGCAACTGTTCACCTATGTGATGAACGGCGGCGGCAGTCTGCGCTTCCTCTCCGACGGAGGCAGCGGCGAAATGCCGAAGGTGACCGAGCAACCTCGCACCCGACTGAGTTACGCCACCACCTACTACGATGTGCAAGGCGATTTCGACTACATCGAGGCTTCGGTGAACAATGAGTTGGGCACTTTCCAAGGCGTGATTGTACCGCTGTGGAAACCCTACGCTCCAAGCGCGAAGGAACTGATTTTCGCCGTTGACTTCGGTACCACCAACAGCCATGTGGAATGGGCAGAGCGTGGCATGGAGTCGCAACCGCTCACTTTCAGCGACAACCGTGAGCAGACGCTCATCGCATCGCTGCTGAAGAAGGATTCGTTGCTCATCGCCGACCAACTCCAGCGCATCGAGTTCCTGCCTCGCGAAATCGACGACATCTACGGTTTCCCACTGCGCACCGCATTGGCTAACAACCGTGGCGCGGCTGGTGGCACCAACCTTTTCAGCGACATCAACATTCCGTTCCTCTACGAACGCCAATATTTCGATGGCTACGAAGTGGCCACCAACCTCAAATGGATGGGCGACAACACGCTCTCGAAAGAGTTCCTGCGTGAAATCGTATTGCTCATCAAGGCAAAGGCGCTGCTCGAAAACGCCGACCTCGACAAGGTGCGTCTGGTGTATTTCTACCCTGTGAGCATGGGCGGTGCCGACCGTTCACGCCTTGAAACAGCGTGGGAAGAACTGTTCAACACCTACATCGGCGGCAACATCGACAGCAATTTGCATGTTTACCCCGAATCCATCGCCCCAGCGTTCTACTACAAGGGCGCAGATGTGGCTGGCAGCAGTTATGTGTCGGTTGATATCGGTGGCGGCACCAGCGACACGGTGATTTACCAAACCAGCGCCGACCAGCAAAAGACGGTGCCTGTGGCTATCTCGTCGTTCCGATTCGCTGGCAACGCCATCTTCGGCGACGCTTTCAGCCCTCACGATGCCGACAACAATCCCCTGCTCCAGCACTACACCGAATATTTCCGCAAACTGGTGGAGCACAACCCCGATGTCACCTACCTCAACAGCATCATGAACACCATCATGGCTGGCAAGCGCAGCGAGGACATCAACGCCTTCCTGTTCTCTATCGAGAATGTGGAGCAACTGCGTGGCCTGCCTCCAATGGACCGCAACCTCTACAGTTACAACGCCCTCTTGCGTGGCGACGACCAGCGTAAACTGGTGTTTGTGTACTTCTACAGCACGCTCATCTACTACATCGCCTCGTCGATGAAGCACCGCAATTTCGTGAAGCCAAAGCAAATCTACTTCAGCGGCACAGGCTCGAAGATTCTCAACATTCTGGGCAGCCGCGAACTGGTGACCGAAATCACCCAGAGCATTCTGGAGCGTGTGTTTGGCGAGAAATACACCGAGCCGTTCAGCATTAAGGTGGAGCGCGACTGTCCGAAGCAAATCACCTGCCGTGGCGGCGTGCGCCTCGAAAACCAACGCCTCGACAGCCACACATCGCCCGAAATGAGCATGCTCATCGACATGATGCGCCCACGCAACGTGAACGCCATGAAGTATTGCTACTCGATGATTGACGAGGAACAACTCACCATCGACAAGGTGAACGACCTCAGTGTGCGCGAGAAGATTGTGAACGAGGTGAAGCAGTTTAACCAGTTCTTCATCGAACTTTGCGACGCTGTGACGCGCGACGAGTTGGGCGTTGACAACAAGGTATTCAACACGTTCAAGACCGTGGTTGATGAGAATGTGGCAAACTATCTCATCGCCGGCATCAACAGTTATCTGCAAGGCCGTTACGAGCCGGGTGCCGTGGTGGAAGATGTGCCTTTCTTCTATCCTATCATTGGCGTGATACGTTACAATTTGCTGAAAAATTTATAATCCATACCGTATATGAAACATCTGATTACTATCATATTGCTACTTGCGGCGATGCCTATTTGGGCGCAGAATGCTGTGGACCTTGATTCTGCCAGCACCGAGCAAAGTCTGCAAAGCCGTATCAACGATGCCGACAACACCGCCGACAGCCTCGCTACCGCCACGCCACAAGTCGAGGAAATGGCACAACCTGCCACCTCTACCGACGACAGCGGACCAAACCTGCTGATGATGGGTGTGCTCACGCTTTGCGGTATCACTGGCATTGTGATGTCGGTGGTGGCGTTCTCCAAAATCAAGGCAATGAAGCAGGAGAAGGACAATGAGATTACCGCCCTGAAAACGGCGCTGAAGCAGCGCAACGAGGAATTTGAACAAAGTCTGCGCCAAATCGAAACGCGTATCGCCATGGTGGAGCAGGAGCGTGAACAGGCGGCAAGTGCAAGCATGGCACCACGCCAAGTGACCGTGGGGCAAGCCACCGCTATGCCGAAGCCTGAGAAAAAGGCTGGCGCATCGCAGATTTTCCTCTCTCGCCCCGACGATAAGGGCGTGTTTTTGGCGGCTTCCACCCACATTGAGCCAGGCAACAGCATCTTCGTGCTCACCACCGCCGACGGCACAACAGGCACCTTTGCCGTAATCAACGATGCTGGCGTGCATCAGTTGGCGCTGATGATGCCTACCGAGAATCTCACCCGTGCCTGCACTGGCCACAACATACAGATTTCTGCCGGCAAAACACGCATCGTCACCGATGCGCCTGGCCGTGCCGTGAAAGAGGGAAGGCAGTGGAAAATCGTGCAGCAAGCCACTATCCACTACGAGTAATCACACACACTACGCTCATTGTAAGATATGAAGTGCTATTGCCCGAAATGCGGTCGTGAGAATGAGGTGTCGGTTGCCGACCTGCGCCGTCAGAAAGGAACTGTGGTGTGCCCGAAGTGCCTCACCACGTTCCAAATGCCGTATGCCAATAGCAATGACGACGGCGACGACACGCCACCACCCATTCCCAAGCACAGAGCCAAAGCCTCCGCGCCGAAGCCTGCCGCACGCCGCACCACAGCAGCCCCTCGAAAGGCAGCCACAGCGAAGCAGAGCACGCCGCCACCTGTGCCATCGCGCACAAGTCGCACGCCTGCCAAACCCCGTCCTGCGGTTAAGCGCAAACCGAGTCAGCCCTCGCCCCGCCAGCCCATGTCGAAGGCAGGGTGCGTGCTCACCACCATCTGCATCACGGCTGGATTTTTCCTGCTCTATACCCTTGTGGGGCTAATTTTTGATAAAATGTAAGCATTATGGCTATAAAGAAATTCACCTGTCCGAAATGTGGCAACGAAATATCAGTAGAGGAACAAGCCCTCGCAGCGATGGGCAATTCGGTGATCTGCCCCGAATGTCAGTCGGTGCTGCAAGCCGATGGCGATTTCCTGTATGTGCCCACAGCAGAACAGTCGTTTGAACCTGTGGACCAACCCGACGGCGAATTGCCTCCCCCATTCTCGGAGGAAAACATCATCGACGACGACGAAAAACCCACCCTCTACGACAACGCCGTGGAATACATATCCACTTGCGATGCCATCACTGTGCCCATGCTGATGCACTATTTTGGCATCGACGAGAAAGAAGCAACGGAACTGATGCGCGAACTCGAACAGCGTGGCGTGGTGGCCCCATTCACTGGCGGCCCAAGAGAAATCCTCATTCCCCACAGCAGCGACCTGCCACGAGGCGCAAAACGCACATTCGAAACCGACCAGATGCAGAAGCATCTGCTCGAACGAATGCGCCAAGCCCAAGCCAACGGCGAACTGCCCAAAATGCGCTCCTGCACATGCAGCCTCCCCTCCCTACTTCTATTCATCTTCATCGCCTACCTCCTCTACACCCTACTCCGCTAATCCCCCTTCCACATATTGTTTTAAGGTGCTTAGGCAGAATTGCTTTAGAAAGTATGATTTTTTCCGCTCACTAAAGCAACCCTGTGAGGGATTTGTGTGGGGGTGTGTGGGGGATTAGTGGAGGATAAATGATTTCCTCATAGTAAAGTACCAGTTTTAAAAGCCTAATCAGTTAATTATCCGAACATTACCACCGCAAATCGGCAGCAGCAACTCCCACAAATCTAACAATTATCTCCGAAAAATCCCATATATTTCAGCAAAAAATCTTTCCAATCCCAAAACCACCCCATTTAAAGGTTTTTTAGGCAATGTGTGAGTAGGAACAGCAGGGATTAGTCGTCTTCGCCTACGAGGGCGCGGAGTTCACGGAGTTCGCTGTATGCCATTTTTAGGATGGCGTTGTCGATACTGATATATTCTTCCACGGGACGACCTTCGTCTTGCAGCGAGTGGGCGAAAAGCCAGTCGTAGGTATCTTTCAGGTAGAAGGCGCGTGCGAGTGCGCCATGCGATGCACCGGGCAGCCAGTCGAAACGCAGACGCGAGGTGAGTTGCTTCTCCTGAAGCCCTGCCACCACCTTTTTCGACTCGTTCACGCCCACAGCGCGGTCGGCAGTGCCGTGAATAATCCAAAATGGGAGTTCGCCCAGCCCGGTCTGGTCCTTCAGGTAGCAACCGCCACACAGTGCCATTGCCGCCGCAATCTTGTCGGGGTAGGTGCCGGCAAAGTCCATCGTGCCGTAGCCACCGAGGCTCATTCCCAGCACATATATGCGGTTGGCGTCCACCTTGTAGTTCGCCTCCATCCATTCAATGATGTCCATCAGTTTCGATGGCTTCCACGCCTCGCCTGGATTCTGCGGTGCAATCACAAACGCCGGCATATTCATACCCTTTTTAATGGCGTCGAGCGTGCCGTAGCGAAGCACTTGGTTGAGGTTGCGACCGCATAGCGAGCGGCCGTGGAGAAACACCACAATCGGTTGCGCCTTGGTGCCGTCGTAGCCATCGGGCGTGTAAATCCAGAAAGGATAACCGTTTTCGGCAATGCGTTCGTGGGTTTTCATCGTGCCCTCTGCCATGCCGCCGAAAGCAATGGCAAAAATTGATAATATGGTGAGAATTAATCGTTTCATAAAGCAGTTACGTTTTCTTTCCGACGGCAAAGTTAGCAAAAATTCAGATACGGTGTTCACTTTTTCCTGTTGTTTCGGGGGTGGTGCATCAGAATCTCCTCTCGCAGACGGTTGCGGTCGATGTGCACATATATCTCGGTGGTGGTGATGCTCTCGTGGCCGAGCATTTGCTGAATGGCACGCAAATTGGCACCACCCTCCAGCAGATGGGTGGCAAACGAATGGCGCAACGTGTGGGGGCTCACCGTTTTGCGAATGCCTGCCAACTGGCACAGTTCCTTGATGATGTAGAACACCATCACCCGCGACAGCGCACCGCCACGACGGTTCAGAAACAAAATATCATCGCACCCACGCTTCGCCACCTGATTGGCGCGCGTTTGCTCCATATAGAGGCGGATTTGCTCCAATGCCTCCTGCGAAATCGGCACCAGTCGCTGCTTATTGCCCTTGCCTTCCACCACCACATATTCCTCATCAAAATACAGGTGCGAGATGCGCAGTCCCACCAACTCCGACACACGCAAGCCACAGCCGTAGAGCGTCTCCACGATGGCACGGTTGCGCTGCCCCTCAGCCTTGCTCATGTCAATGCACGCAATCATCGCATCGATTTCCTCCACCGTCAGCACCTCAGGCAGCCGCCTTCCAATCTTTGGCGACTCAATCATTTGGGCGGGGTTGTCGTCGATATAGCCCTCCATTTTCAGGAATTTGTAAAAACTCTTGACACCCGAAATGATGCGCGCTTGCGAACGTGGACCGATGCCCACATCGCGGAGCGTGCAGAGGAAATTGTCGAGCACGCTACGCGTTACATCCTCCACCGCCACACCCTCGGTTTGCAGGTACGCCACAAGTTTCGCCACATCGTCGGCATAAGCCATGGCAGTGTTGTGCGCAAGCCCCTTCTCCACCGTGAGATACACGCCAAAGTGCCGAACCGTAGCCGATATGTCGCTAATTTTCCGCATCACCACCACAAAGTTACAAAATTCCCCTATTCCCAAAACAAAAAATGTACCCGAAGTCTCCACAAGATTCCCCACCCAAAAAAGAAGGGTGTGAGCACCAAGGGAAGCAAGGCTGTGTGGAGCCTCCGTGAGATTTAACACTATCTAAAGAAATCTGTGGAATCCGTGTGAGCAAAAAAACAAAGTGGGAATCGTGTGAGGCAAATGGGTACACAAAAAAATGGGGCGCAGGTGGATGCGTCCCATTTATTGTGTTATGGTGTCTCCCTTTGGGGGAGAGGGGGTTATTTCAAAATCATGTTGATGAGGGCGGTTACGTCGCTCACGTTGATTTCACCGTCACCGTTGATATCGCACACTTCGTTGCTGTAGTCAGAAGTGCCGAGAATCTTGTTGATGAGGGCAGTCACGTCGCTCACGTTGATTTCACCGTCGGCGTTGATGTCGCCCAATGTGCCTGCTGCTTCGTCTTTCACTTCTACAGGGATAAATTGGAGTTGAGTTTTGTACTTAGCCACGAAACCAGTGATGCGGAACTTCTTGCCTGCGAGGTTTTCAGGAATCTTCACATCGTTGGCAAACTTGTTGAACACTTGGAGGTCAACGGTGCCGTCGTTACCAGTGTAGGTGCCAGCAGTTTCGGTAGCGGTGAGTGCCACGCCAGGAACTGTGATATATTGGTGCATCATGTCGAGAGAAACGTCTTCGAGAGCCATTTCTTGAGCTTCCACAGGAGCACCTTCGCCACTCTTCACTGCGCTTTCGTCAACAGGGATAATTTCCTTGTAGCCGTCGTAAGTCACCCAGTGAGCCACGAGGTTCTTGATCTTGTCGCCGTTCGCAAACTTGTTGGTGAGGTAGCCGTAAACCAAGCCGTAGGTGTTGGCATCCTTCACCCACATGTAACTACCGTTTTGGTAAATTACTGAGAGTTCGGCTGAAATCATACCCTTCACGCCTGTTGAGAGGTCGTAGAGAGCGTTGATGTCGGCAACTGGGTCAACTGGCAGTGCTGTGCCGTCTTCAAAGGTCACGTTCACTGGAAGAAGTTGATAATCCACCTTCTTGGTTGTGCCGTTGTAGTGTGAACCCACGATTGCATATACATTATATTTCTTAGTGAGGTCCTTTGGCAATTGAGCAGCCATGTTGTTGAAGTAAGGCACGGTGTTGCCGGCTGCGTCGGTGATGGTGAGGGCGGAAGTGTTGATGGTAGCGCCCTTTACGAGCACGTAGTGGCCGAAGTTGGCGTGCGAGATGTTGTCGGCGGTGAGTGCCAATTCTTCTGGAGTCACGGTTTCCTTGCCTGAAGGAGCCTTGAAGCCCTTAGGATTCTTCAATTCTGGTTCGCCGTTGTAGGTAACCTTGGTGCCGCTGAAGCCAGCAGGAATCACGTCGCCTTGTTCGTAAGACTTGCCCACGCTGCCGTAAACGAGCATATAGCCAGTGTTGTCTTTCACCCAAAGGTTAGCGCCGCCTTGTGCGAGCACGGTCACTGGGTTGCGGAATGTGGCTTCTGCGTCGTTAGCGAGGTTTTGGTATTCAGCGATAGTCACACCTTCGCCGCCAGTTTCACCTGCTTTTCTAATGACGGTTGGGAGCATCACGTAAGAAATGTCGCCAGTGGTCTTGTCGGCCCATGCGCCTACGATGCCGTAAACGTCAACGTTCACTGAGTCGTTCTTTGCAGAGAAACCACCCATGCCGCTTTGGCAACCAGCTGTGCCGCTGTTGTCGGTGATGGTCTTGTTGAGGAACGAGGTGGTTGCGCCTTTAATTACCACGAAGTGGCCAAACATATCCTTAGCGATGTCGCTCACTTGGATAGCCTCGGGTTCAACTGGGGTGTTTTCGCCCTTCTTCAAGTCGCTGTAAGTGTTCACCACCAATTCAGGTTCACCCTTATAGGTGGTCTTCTTGCCGTTGAAGCCAGCGAGAATTTGGTCGCCATTCTTGAATGTAACGCCAGTAGCACCATAGAAGAGGGCGTAGCCAGTAGCGTCTTTAGCATAGATATTGTTGCCGTTTTGTGCGAGCACGGTCACAGGGTTGGCAAATTTCACCTGAGTTTCATCAGCCACTGCTTGATAAGCAGCGATGTTGGCAACTTCGGTAGCCACACCCATCACATAAGCAGCAGTAGCAATATCGCTCACCTTGCCGTTGAGGGCAGTGATAGCCTTCACGGTGGTGTTGGCAGTGATAGCGATAGGAACCGAATACTTGGCAGAGTTAGTGGTTGGGTCGGTGCCATCGAGGGTGTAGTAGATAGCAGCACCTGTGGTGCCAGTCTTGAGTTCAAGGTTGAATGGGCTGTAATAAGTGCCTGCCTCATGACTGAATGTTGGCTTGCTTACCACCACTTCGCCAGCTGTACCAGTAGTGATTGTGGCTTTTTTGAAGCGCCATTGACCGCTTTGGGTAGCATTGCAGTAAACGGTGAATTTCACTGTTGAGGCATTACCGGTCCAAGTAAGTACGCGAGTTTTTGAGTCATACTCAATGGTGCCTTCAGAAGCCTTCACGTCCACGACTTTGTCATATACGTTTGAACCGCCTTCAAATACCATCTTTTTCATTGTGGTGGTAGAAGTTACGGTCATAGCGTTGCCTTCAAATTTGCCTTTTTTATCACCACCGTAAAGGCGCATTTCCTTAACACTCGTGTTGACGAAATAGGAAGGTTCTGTGGCTGAATTGCCTTTTTCAAACGAGAACGAGAAAGACCCTGAAATGACAGGGGTAGCAGGCTGTACCTTGGCGTCGCCGTACAGGCTTGCGAAATCGATGGTGGTTTCTTCAGCAAAAGCTGCGCCAATGGCGAACACGCACATCGTGATTAAAGTAAAAATTCTGTTCATTACGATTATTAATTTAATTGTTTTAGGTTAGTTGCCATCATATTATATATGCGCACAGCATATCAATAAAACGCAAATTTACACATTACTTTCCTGTTTTCATATATTTTTACCTTTTTTAATGTATAACGCACCTGATTTTTATGCACAGTAAGCAGGGCAAAAAAACGACCGTTCCACACCATCTCCACACACTTCAGCATAAACCTCACCCCAGACCCACAAAAAAACAAAAAATCACACAATTCACAAATCGCTGACGATTAAGTGTTTACTAAATCATGCGTAAAAAAGTTTAATTTTTTCGCCAAAATATTTGGTGGATATGAGAAAAAGCACTAACTTTGCATACGCAATTCAGCAATAATGGTGCCATAGCTCAGTTGGTAGAGCAAAGGACTGAAAATCCTTGTGTCCCCGGTTCGATTCCTGGTGGTACCACAAAAACAAAAAGCAGCAGAGCCTTGATCCCTAAACGGAATCAAGGCTTTTTCTTGCCCCCCCCCTCCTGACGGATACGACAGTTGTGAAGATTGGCCGGATGCGGAGATCCCTTTCCGGCCCGATTTTGTCCACTCCTTCGGGCTGTCGGTGTGAACGGGCGCCTGCCGGTACGAAAAAGGGCGGGCTCCGATTTGGGGCCCGCCCGACGGTTTACTATTTTTTCAAGGTAGGCAATTCTCCAGTGAGTTCGTAACGCCACTCTGAACCGGCACTCTGCAAGGCGGTGTTCATGGCATCAACGGCGTTCTGCCAGGTAACGGTCGTGCCGTCTACCTTCGTGGCTCCCTCAGTGCTGCCGTTGCCGATACCTCTTTCGAGGTTGTTGCTCCAGTAACAGCCAGTCATGGAGACGGAGCTGTATCCCGTCACGCCGCCGACATTCATGTTTCCGGAGACTTCGCCCGCAGCATGGTAGCAGCCAGTCACGGTGCCGTTGTAGTTGCGTCCCGCCACACCGCCGACATCGCTGTGTCCGGAGACATCGCCCGTGGCGTAGCAGCCGGTCACGGTACCGCTGTTGAATCCCACCACGCCGCCGACGTTGAAGCTATTCCCCTTGACGGTGCCCGAGACGGTGCAGCCGATCATGGAACCAAAGTTCACTCCCACCACGCCGCCGACATAGTAGCTGCCGTTAATTTTCGCCCCTGCAAGCGTCAGGTTCTGCACCTTGCCGCCGAGACAGCCAATCAGTCCTACACACCACTGATTCGGAAGGTTGATGGTCAGCCCCGTAATGGTATGTCCGTCACCGTCGAAGGTGCCGGTGTATGGGTTATATGGGTCGTAGTCTGTGCCCATCGGTGTCCAGTTGCTTTCGCCGTCGGCCACCGCAGGCAGGGTGATGTCGGCGGTAAGGGTGCAGTTCAGTGTCATATCTTTCTGTACGGCTTCGTTCCATGCCAGCAGGCCGTTGGCATTGTAAACCGTATAGGTCTTTCCGTCCTCCGACACGGTGTAGCCCGGGTCTTTTGCCGCAGCGAGGGAGACGGTGTAGGTATATTCCTCGCCCGCTTTCCATTCGGCATCGTTCTTCATCTTATAGACGAAGACCTTGCCGTTGTTGAAAGCGCAGGTGATGAAGGCCGTGCCCGCCGCCACCGTCTGCGGGGCGACGAGGGCGATGTAGGTGTCGCCACCCTTGTCATAATATGGGGCGATTACAGCCGGGTTGCCGTCCGCGGTGGAGAGGCCTGTCAGCCGCACGAATATCCGCTCCTCGGTGTAGTCCGTCAGGATGACGGTGACCCGCGCCGTGCGGTGGGTGAAGCGGAGTGTGGGGTTGCCGTAGCTCACCGTCTGTTCCTCGGCCACGATGAGGTCGCTGCCCTCGAAGTCCTTCCGGGCACTTTGGTCGGCAGCTACCTTCACGGCAGGCGGGGTTGTCTCGCCAGCGGTGTAGGGCCACCACGCCGTGGCGGTGATGTTATCGTGGTTGGTCCAGTAGTGCGGGTCATCGGAGGTCAGCGTGGCGCCGGTGTTGTCGGCGGTGGTGGGCGTCACGTCGTATGCCTTCACCGTGCCGTCCATTCTGACTGCCACGCTCTGCACGCCCTCCCAGTCGCCGTCCACGGGGGCACGGGTACCGGCAGTGGCTGTTGCAGCAGGACTCAGCCCCGTGGCAGTGAAGACGATGGGTGTGCCTTCCGCCCCTTCCGGCAGGAAGCCCGCTTCGTCCCGCGTGCAGGCGGCCAGGCCGAGCAGCAGGGCGAGGGCTGCGGATATATGAATGGTTGTTCGTTTCATGATGCGTGTTGTTTAGGGGTTGTTATTGTTTCTTTTGCAGTACGGGCAGGCCGTCGGTGCCGAGTGCCCACTGGTAGTCGTTGCCGGCGAGGGCGGGGTTCATGCCGTCTACGGCTGTCTGCCATTTCACGGTCACGCCGTCCACCTTCGTGACTTCTGCCGTTCCTCCTTGATTAGTTGCTCCTTGTCCGGCATTTCCGCCATAGAAGCAGGCGGTGATGGTGCTATAGTTGGGAGCAGCGATTCCGCCATTATCAAGGCCTGACGTTAAATTTCCATCGAACCAACAGCCAATAATGCTACCGGAGTTGCCAGACGCAATGCCGCCGACATATCCTCCTGTTGCAGAAATATCTCCCGTTACGGAGCAGGCGGTAATGGTGCCGTAGTTGGACATCGCTATGCCACCGGCCACACCGTTTTGCCGCACATCGTAGTCCACATCCACCAGTTGCAGGTTCTTCACCTCGCCGTTGCCGCCGATACCGCCGAACAACGCAGCACTCTCACCGCTCGGATTGTCCGTAGTGATGGCCAGCCCCGTGATGCGGTGTCCCTGTCCGTCGAAGGTGCCTTGGTAACCGTATTCAGAAGTGACGCCATCACCTATCGGCGTCCACTTCTTGCCCGTCAGGTCGATGTCGGCAGTCAGGGTGCAGCCGATGGTGAGGTCGTTCTGTGCGGCTTCCGCCCATACGAGCAGACCGTCTGCGTTATAGACCGTGTAGGTGTTGGTGGTGTTGTCGTAGATGTAGCCCAAATCCTCGGCTGCGCCGCTCTCGCCGCCGCCGTCGCTCCATTTGCCGATTTCACAGCCTGCCAGCGTCAGGCCGGTGGCGTTCACCTTGACGGTATATTTATAGCGGTTGCCCGCCTCTAATACGACGTCGTTCTGCGGGCGGAAGTAGAAGTTGCCGCCGCCAAGTTCCACGCGGATGAACGGCTCGCCTGCCGTAACAGTCTGCGGGGTGGTCAGTGCCTCGTAGCTGTTACCGCTTGCGTGGTAGGTCTTAATGGCGGTCGGATTTTCGTTATCGGTGGACAGGCTCACGAGGCTCACCGTGGCACCGTCCACGCTCGTGAATCCAGTGCCGGGCTTCAGTTCGATGGCCACGCGTGCCGTGCGGTGGTCAAAGGCTAGCTTCGGTTCGTTAAATTCCACCGTCCGGTCGATGGCGGAGATAAAGTCGCTGCCTTGGAACGCGGCCAGCGTGCTCTGGTCTTCGGCCACCTTCACGGCAGGCATCCGTGTGATGTCTGTATCGTCGAGGGGCCACCATGCCGATACGGTAATCGGGTCGCGGCTGGTCCAATAGTGCGGGTCGTCCGTGCGTGAGAGCGTGGCTTTCGTATTGTCAGCGGAGTTAGCCGTTACGGTGTATTCCTTTACCGCGTCGCCCATCTTGAGTGCCACGGTCTGTACGCCCTGCCAGTCGCCGTCCACGGTGGCACGGGTGGATGGGGCTGCCTGCGGAGTTGCCTCTACGGACAGTCCGGTGGCACGGATGACTACGGGGTATTCACCTTCGGGCAGACGGTTATCGTCAGCCAGTTCGTCCTGCGTGCAGGCGGTGAGGGCTATCAGCAGCGCGGTGGCTGCGGGGATAAATAATCTATGTCTCATAATTCTTCATTCTTCATTCTTCATTCTTCATTCCCTTACAGGTCAGCACCCACTTCTCCGCCGTCTACGTCGTTCCACTTTGCAATGGTGGCTTCGCTGACTTCAATGCCTTTGTTGCGTACCTTGACGGTATAGGTATAGTTGTTGCCCGCCTGCAGTGCGCCTTCGGGCACGGTGAGCGTGGCGTAGTAGGTCTGCCCGTTATAGGTTACCTTGAGGGGCAGGGTGTTTGCTTCCTGCGGGATGAGGATGAGCGACGACCGGACAGCACCGTCGAGCGTGAGGGTGAGATCCTTGGCCTGAGCCTGGTCGCCGACAGTCGCGGTGCCGCTCGCCGTGTCGAACGAACCTTCGAGTTTCAGGCCGGAGAGCGTGTATCCGGCGGGCTTGACCAAATCGAAGTTCACGCCCGAGCCCTCCTCGAAGGAGAGGGTAAGCTGGCTCATGCAGTGGTGGAAGGAGTGGTCTTCACCGCCTTTATCGGTTTTGTCGGTGAACTCCACATCCGGGCTGCTGGTGCTGCCCGTGGCTCCCGAAGCGAAGAGCAGATCGATGGCGGGCTGGTTCTCCTGTGCGTCGGCATCGGTCGTGACCGGGAACGGCCCTCCCGTCGGGCTGTAAGGATAGTAGGCACGGAAAACAACCTCTTCGGTCGACTGGAAGTAGATGACGGTTCCTTCCGCCTCGAACGTCCCGTTCTTCAGGATGTAGGGCACGTTGTCATAGACGGTACCGATGCCGGTGATGCCGATGCGGTCTCCGGCGTCCCAGGTGGTTCCGCTGGCGCGGGTGGCGGGGGCGATGCCGGCAGCAAACTTGGCGGCCACGGGGCCGTCATTGTTCAGAATCTCGTTGTCGTTATTGCAGGCTGCCAGTGCGAGGGCGAGCGCTGCAAGTGCAAAAAATCTTGTCTTCATTATATCTGTCATTTTATTTGTTAAATTCCATTTCAATAATTGCTGCACCTCAGCATAATCAAAGCAAGCTTTGCTTCTGCGTTCGGTTTGCTAATTATTTACAAATCGGCACCCACTTCGCCACCGTCTATCGGTTTCCAACCGGTAATTCCGGCTCCGTCCACTTCCATGCCTTCGGGAGTCTCAACCAGCGTTCCGCCGAGGGTCAGAGGCTCGGTCTTCTTCGC
>OJNV01000184.1_pt1 | contig 41008 bp, 47 predicted proteins | sample 1597961 | NCBI WGS metagenome assembly OJNV01 (sample SAMN01915220, study PRJEB22387) | human gut metagenome | isolation source: stool | host: Homo sapiens | place: USA
GAAGCAGGTGGAATATATGTAACAACTTATTGGAGTGGGGTAGTAAATGAAACAGATTTATGTTTTATTGGAGAGAGACCACATGAGAGATTGCTAGGATTATCAGTTGATGAGATTGATGTGGGGAATGAATATTTTCCAAATACTTTCTCCTATAAAGACGGTGTATATAAAGCCGGTGTGTTAAGAGAAGTTGTGACACTTCAAACTGCAAAGCCGTTGGGAACATACTTGCAAGATTACAATGTAAATACTCCAGCAATTACAGAAAATGCGTATGGCAAAGGAAAAGCTTACTATGTTGCTGTTCAACCAGATCTGGAATTTTTGAAAGAATTTTTGGGCGATGTAATTGAGGAAGCAAATGTGGAAGCAAATTTGACGGAAACATTACCTTATGGAGTTACTGTTTCAAAAAGAAGTGGAAAAGAACAGAAAGATGATGTATATTTTCTTCAGAATTTTAACAGACATCCTGTGAAGATGGTTTTGAATGAATGTTATACAAATTTGATTACTGATGAAATCCTTACAGGTTCAATAAAACTACAAACATATCAATGTATTGTGATGAAAAAGAAATAAGATTCCGTAATAGGGAGGAACTCACATTGAAATCAAAGGTAAAGACATTTTTAATTGATATTTTACTTGATATTGTAGGTGGTTGTTTCATTGCGATTGGAGTCTATAATTTTGCAGTGGCATCTGGATTTCCGGTAGCAGGTATATCAGGTATTGCAATCGTGTTTTATTATTTTTGGAAAATTCCAATTGGTACAATGACGACAATTTTGAATATTCCAATTATTTTAATTTGTTACAAGTTGTTGGGAAAACAATTTTTTTTAAGATCAATAAAGACAATGTTAATTTCTAATATACTGATGGACTGGGTTGTTCCATTGTTTCCAATTTACCAAGGTGATATGATGTTATCTTGTATTTGTATGAGTGTATTCTCAGGAATCGGATATGCATTAATTTACATGAGAGATACCTCTACAGGTGGAGCAGATTTTGTTTTGATGGCAATACACAAGGCAAAGCCACATATTTCTATAGGAAGAATTATCATTGTTATGGATTTTATTATTGTAATTATTGGTGGAATTCTGATGCATGGAAACATTGATAAGATTATTTATGGATTAATTGGAACGTATATTCTATCATTTGTCGTAGATAAGCTAATGTATGGCGTTGATGCTGGAAAACTTGCTTTGATTGTAACAGAAAAGGGGCCACAAATTGCGGCAAAAATTGATGAGCTATCACAACGAGGGGCAACTTTGATTAAGGCAGAAGGAAGTTATACAGGACGTGAAAAAGAAGTATTAATGTGTGCATGTAACAATAAAGAAATGTATACGATTCAAGAAGCTGTAAAGAAAGTAGATTCATCAGCGTTTCTTGTTACAATGGAATCGAATGAAGTGCGTGGAAAAGGATTCAAGCCAATATAATATAAAAATTAAGAAGCTCCAGCATGGATCGGGATAAGATTGGATCCGGAACATTATCTTTGATTATGGAACGTTATCATGCGGGAGAAATTCCGATTGAAGAACTCCAGATGATGCCACCAAAAGAGGTGGAATTACTTTTTTATCCTCAGAAAAATATTAAAAAGAAGGATATTCCAGATTTCCAGTACTATTTATACAGGTCATAAGATGATATCTAAAAACAAGAAAACAAGTAAAGAATCAATATCATTAGAAAATGAAGAATAAACAATCAACCTTGTGCCCACTGGGCACGAAGTTGGTTCAGTCACTATGGTGTCAGGAGAAATCCTGGCATCTTTTTTTATGTCTTTTTACACTTCAAAAAAATAATTTCAAAAAATTTCTAAAATCATGTCCGATTTTGTCGCTCCCAATACGGAGTATATGGAAGGCAAATTGAAAATCCTCTGATTTCCAAAAATCACAAACGTAAAAGAGGTTCAGACAGTTCTTCCGATTGCACCTTGACAATTGAAGGAGCTGATACATCTTGAGGAACATGCTTACCGGAGATAATCCGGCTCGTGCAGGCGAAGACTCCTATGGGAAGAGCGAAGCAATAATGATACCACCGAAAGGTACAGGACCTCTGCTGAAACAGAGACTGTGACTGTATTTTTGCAGCCGGGTTATCTGGAATGATAACGATCAGATGTATATGTACAGACAAAGCCCAAATGCGAATACTTAGATTTTCTTATTTATATTACAGGAGAAATCCTGTAGCAAATGAGGAATGGTTCGAATCCATTCCTCATTTTTTCGTGCAGAAAATGCACAGATTATTATCCTGTTTGAGATACCAGGGAAAGGTGTTGCAGGAAGAAAGGAAGGACAAGAAGCATGAATACGATTGTTTTAATGGGGAGACTAGCCAGAAATCCTGAAACTAAGCTGGCATCTACGCAAAAGGGACAAACCAAAGTATCCAGGTTTCCACTGGTAGTAAAAAGAAATCGCAGTTTTGGAGCAGTGTCGATTTAACTGGTAATCAAACTATCCGATAATGTTATCCACGCCCGTCCTCGTTTGGTTTTGATGCCCATACACATGTTGAGCAAGTTAATTCTTTAGGTAAGTCGTAAATCATGATGATAGCTTGCTCGATGCGTCACAAAAAAGAAAAGCCCCCGTGAGGGAGCTTGTATTAGGTGGGTTAAGGTTTTTAGATATGTTGAGACCCTAAAGGTCAATAATCACGCCTTCATAGGGCGTAGCGCCATCGAGGGCAAGGATTTGGTCGATAGCCGCTTTATATTGCGCGTAGCTTTCTCGCGCCTTTTCGGTTGCTTGATCGGTAAGTTCATACTCATAGCTGTTATTAACAGGACGATACCATGCAGGATTTTTTTCCAGTAATAAACTCTTTTATAAGTTTCTTCACTAATCACAATAGCCCCCTTTGTTTGAGAAACTCCGATAACGCTATACCGTATTCGTTAGGCTTTCCGCAGTTAAGATTTGCCAAACACTCGGCGAAGTTTGATTGCCAGTTAAATCGATACTGCTTAAAAACACTTTCATTTCTAATACCATGCAACCATTCCAGAATCTTGATAATCATTTTCTCTATATTGAGTCCTTAGGGTACTTAAAAGGTGGAATGCGTATCTGCTGAATTCGTCAGTCTTTGCAAGCTCTTCAACCATTGCTTCACCAGTATTTAAATCTATAGAAGCTAAACCTCTTTCTAACTCTCTTCCTTCAACGAAGTATTCATAAACAAGCTCATTTTTCTTAGCTTCAACAAGATTGTATTTCAGCATTACTTATCACCTCTTTCTACCCATTCTCTAACTTCTTTACTGTAATTATAATATCCTTCTGCTTGATTATGTGCCTCGTTGCATGATAAACCGCTTTTCACCAGCGCATATTCATATGATTCGTGATAAATAAGCGTTAAGTCATGAGGCTGAATATCTTTCCCGTTTCTTAGTTTTTGCCATGATTAGGTAATGTCGGGACAATGCCTTTCGGCTGCATTGTCCATTGTCCGTGGAAGAGGGCGCGCTTGGCAAAAAGGGCGAACCGTAAAAGCGTGGAAGAAAAAGTGCGTTTAAAGAATTGTTGTGCGATACGATAGCTTTGGTGGAGTTATGTGCTTTGGCAAGGGGGAGAAATGAATGAATTCGAGAAAAACTATCTAGTTCTGGATACTTCTGATGCTTTAGACGTAGTTGGGTGGGGCATTATTGGTTGTGGCGACGTGGTTGAAACCAAAAATGGTCCAGGGACGTATCTTGCCGAAGGCTCAGAGCTTGTGGGCATCTGGAATCGTACAAAATCTAAGGCGGAAGAATGGACACGTCGCCATGGGCATGGGAGCGTCTTCGATTCGGTTGAGGAGCTTCTCGCAGACCTGTCTGTTGATATTGTCTATGTTGCAACAACCCCAAATTGCCACAAGGAATACGCTCTTGCGGTTGCCGAGGCGGGTAAACACTGCTATCTCGAAAAACCCATTGCTCTTTCTTGGGATGAAGCTCAGGAAATCAAAGCAGCTTTCGAAAAAAGCGGAACGCGTTGCTTTGTTGCTCATTATCGTAGGGGAATGCCGCGATACAAAACGCTAAAGCAAATCCTTGATGGGGGAACTATCGGGAAAATTCGAGGTGTGCAGGTTATTCGAACGCAGCGGCAAACTGCCGAAGAAATGCTTCCTGAAAAAGAAAAGCCATGGCGAGTACGTCAAGATATTTCGGGTGGAAGTCATTTTTACGAAGGCGATGCCCATATGCTTGATCTTATCGCCTTTTTAGCGGGAACAATTACGAGTTTCAAACTTGAAGTGGGTAATGAGACTCATTGTTACCAAGCGGAAGATACCGTTTCGCTTGCTGGCGTAACCGAAAATCAGGTAATGGTTTCTGGTTTGTGGTGTTATGCAACGTATAAAGCGATTGATAAATTTCTTGTCTACGGTGATAAAGGGAGTATTGAGTTTTCGTACTACGACAATGCTGCGCCACTGCGCGTTGAAACTTTAGTAGACGAAGATGCAGTTGCCCACGAAGGAGTAATGGGCGGAGTGCGTAAAGAAGCTGAATTAAAAGTCGATCTCATTTCCGTTCCGGAGGAAAGTTACCCTGGGAATGGGCAGATTCAAGACATCGTGAATGAGTTGCGCGGTGTACCTGGAGTTATTTGTTCAAGCACCCTCGACAATGCTCTCAACACTCTCAAGATAACATGGGCTGCCCATTTGCAGCGAGAAGAACAACGGAAGGAAATGCGCGAGAAATAATCCTGGACAATACCCTCCGGCTCCGTTGTCCGGGTTTTAGTCTGTTTTCTTTGTTTTGACGAAGTCATCATGTCAGTTCCATGAAGTGAATGACTTTCGTATAGCAGATTCTTAATTGTGTGGGTGGGATATTGGACACCGGAAATAAAAAATAGCGGTATTCTTTCAGCAGAGCCATTTGTCGGTATGGATGATCGTTTGACCAGCTCACGGCATATGGCTAGGGGTTTAAGCTGCGATTGTATGTAACATGGGTTCTATGTAAGCAACAGGAGGCTTGCTTACATAGTAGGGTAAACAAGCCTCCTAAGAGGCTCTTGGTAAATCTTAAAGGCTCTCTACGGAGCGTCTTCTTAGGAAGACATTTTTGGCTAGGCTGTATTTGACTCGCAGCGTCGATGTGGCTGGTAATCAACTATAAGGGGTTTAATCATGACGTTTATAGATGTTATGTCTTTTAGCGCCTGGATCGCTTTTCCTTTGGCGGTTATCCTTTTGGTGATCCTAGTTCTTAAAGATAAAAAAGACGATAAAAAATGCGAAAAGATAAAAGCCAACTATGAAAAAGAAGAGAAAGAACTGCGCAAGGACAAAGAAGAATATTTGAAAACTTTTCCAGATTATGAAGAGTGGGTCAGTCTAAGAAAAATCTTTGTTCCTTATAGTGATTTATGGAGAAAAAATTTCCCTTCCTCATTAGAAGCCGAAGAAGCAAAAAAGCGATTCGAAGAACTTGAACATAAGTTTTACAAGTTAGGGGAAGAATACGACGATACATCTTCAGAGCTTTATAGAAAATACTTTGATGAAAAGGCAGAAATAAACAGCAGGCGTGCTTTGTAATGCACTGCTCCTCGTGGCAGTTGTTTGCCTGCTGATTGCTGGACATTGTTTTGAAGCAGTGCAGTTTCCTATTTGGGTTTGTTCAGCCCAGCAAAACCTCTTCAAAAGGTCTTCATAAAAAATGGAGATTTAAAAAACAGTCATGAACAGGTAAAACTCAAAACACAATCACGTCAATTTGCGGCGAATAACCGCATGCCTCTTTGCTGATTAGGTCGAAAAAGGTATCTGGGTTAAAATCAATCCATGTGCAAAAAAGCAATAAACATATTTTTGGCAGGGTTCTTGAGTTTGCTTTTGGTCTTGTCAATGGGTGCAGCGCTATTCATTCCGAGCGAGTACGCTCATGCGGATGATCTTTCCGATGCTAAGGCTTCTTTAGATGCAGCTTCTAAACAGCTTGATTCAATCAATGCTGAATACGAAAAAATTCAAGGTGAGATTAGCGCGCTGGAAGAGAAGATGTCTTCAACGACAAATAAGGTTATGGAAGCTCAAAATGCCATGCTCAAGGGGCAGAATGTTTTAGGTGAGGCAGTAAAGGCTTCCTATAAAAATGAAGGAGCTTCTTCTTTGGTCAGCGTTTTTTTGATGTCGGAAGATTTAGGTGATTTTCTTAAGAACATTACCTATTATTCGGCAATTCAGGAAGATCAGGCTAAATTAGTTGAAGATCAAAAGGAGTTACGCAATCAATTTCAGGCTGTGTTAGGCGAGCTTGAGGAAGAAAAGGCTCAGCAAGACGCAATGATGAGTCAGGCGGCGGCAAAAAGACAGGAAGCTGAAAAAGTGGTGGCTGATGCCTCATCTAAGGTTTCCTCTATCGAGTCTGAGAGAGCTCGTTTAGCGGAACTTCAAGCTAAAGCTGCCCAGATGGAAGAAAAAAAGCAGCAGAATGCCGCTCCTAGTCCAAATTGGAACACTAATCCTGGTGGTAATTCCGAGGACGACAGTAATTCCGGCGGTGGTAACAGTGGCGGAAACAGTGGCGATAGTAATAGCGGCGGTACCGCTCCTTCATCGGGCTGGCAAACGGGAGTTGCTTCGGCTTACGGTGGAAGCAGTGACCCAAACACCCCTAATCCTGGATGGACTTCTACGGGGGCAATTTGTGACGATTATTCCATGGGTGTTGCTGTTCCTATGGCTTGGCCAAACTATTGGCAGTATTACGGTCATGCTGTTGAGATTAGTTATGGCGGCAGATCTGTAATTGCAACAATTAATGACTGTGGTGGCATGGGCGGTGGATCTCGTTCGCTCGACCTTCAGCCAGGTGTTTTTAAGGCTCTTGGGTATAGCACCTGTCAAGCATGGGGTATTCGTACGGTTTCCTATCGTATTCTTTAGTCCTTGTAACGTTTATGCCATAAATATTCTTTATAATGCCTAAAGCGGTTTCTAGGCGTAAAGGCATACATTTTTAGGGTATGCTTTTTGGCTGGTGTTCCTTCGAAAGTTGGTTCAAAAAGTTGGTTTTCGTTGTCGAAGGCCGTTGCTTATTTGAAGGTCGCTGCGAGCGCCAATAATCGCACAAAACAATTCGCACAAATGCGCTGATGTTCGTGAAAAGGAAGCAATATGAAACCTTACAATCCGCACGAGATTGAGCCTCGTTGGCAAAAGGTATGGGAAGAAACCAACGCCTATAAGGTTAAGGAAGATTCTTCTAAACCTAAAAAATATGTTTTAGAAATGTTCCCTTATCCTTCGGGTGATATTCATATGGGGCATGTTCGCAATTACACCATTGGTGACGTTGCTGCTCGCTACTACAAAATGCGTGGTTTTGATGTGTTGCATCCTATGGGTTGGGATGCGTTTGGTCTTCCTGCGGAAAATGCAGCCATTAAGCACAATAGCCACCCCGCTACCTGGACCTACGCAAACATCGAAACACAAAAAGCAAGTTTCAAGCGCATGGGCTTTTCCTATGATTGGGATCGCACCGTTGTTGCCTGTGATCCTGAATATTATCGCTGGGGTCAGTGGATTTTCCTTCAATTCTGGAAGCGCGGTTTAGTTGAGCGTCGCAATTCTCCTGTAAATTGGTGCCCCAATTGCGCTACGGTTTTGGCCAACGAACAGGTTACCGAAGGTGAGTGTTGGCGTTGTCACGGTACCGTTGAAAAGCGTGATCTTACGCAGTGGTATTTCAAAATCACCGATTACGCTCAAGAGCTTTTGGATGATCTTGAGCAGCTCGATGGCTGGCCTGAACGCGTTAAGCAGATGCAGGCAAACTGGATTGGTCGCTCTGAGGGCGCTGAGGTAGATTTCATTCTTTGTGACGAGCAAGGAAACGCTCCAGATAATCCTACAGAAGACGACGTTATTACAGTTTTTACTACGCGACCCGATACGCTCTTTGGCTGTAGCTTTTTCTTGCTTGCACCTGAAAGCCCCTTGGTTAAGAAGCTCGTTCAGGGTTCAGAATACGAAGAGGCAGTAAACTCCCTCGTAGAATCTGCCGCAAAAGTAAGTGCGGTTGAACGCGCGCAGGGCGATCGTGAAAAGCATGGTGCTTTCACGGGCCGCTATATGGTTAACCCTGTCAATGGCGACAAGGTTCCTGTTTGGGTTGCCGACTACATCGTGAGCGATTACGGTACTGGTGCGGTAATGGCGGTTCCTTGCGGTGACCAGCGCGACTTCGAATTTGCACGTAAGTATGATTTGCCTATCATTCCTATCATCTTGAACGAGGATGACCCTCTGTTCTCGGAACTCAATGGCGTTCAGGAACGAAAGATTGATTCGGTTGATTGGGATGCTGCTTACGCCGATGAAGGTATTTTGGTTCAATCTGGAAAATATACGGGGCTCGTAGGTGGCAAGCATTCTCCAGCGGTAGATGCCATCATCGCTGATCTTGAAGCTCAAGGTCGTGGTCGTAAAACCGTTCAGTTCCGTTTGCGCGATTGGCTTATTTCTCGCCAGCGTTACTGGGGCAATCCTATTCCTGCTATTTATTGCGATGATTGCGGTTTGGTTCCCGTTCCTGAGGAAGATCTTCCCGTTATGCTTCCGAAAGATATTGACCTTGCCGCGGGGGAAACTCTGGCAACGCATGAAGGCTTTGCGAAAACAACGTGTCCTAAATGCGGTAAGCCTGCTCACCGTGAAACTGACACGATGGATACTTTTACGTGCTCTTCGTGGTATTACATGCGTTATACCGATCCACACAACACGGAAAAACCTTTTGATTCCGCTAAGGTTAACCGCTGGATGCCCGTCGATCAGTACATCGGTGGCATTGAACATGCAATTTTGCATCTACTGTATTCGCGTTTCTTCACCAAGGTTTTGCGCGATTTAGGAATGCTTGACTTTGATGAGCCTTTCCAGAATCTTCTTTGCCAAGGTATGGTTAAAGATGAACATGGTGAAACAATGTCTAAATCGAAGGGCAATGTCATTGCGCCTGAAGACATGATTGCCGAATACGGCGCAGATGCAGTTCGCGCTTACATTTTATTTATGGCCCCCCCTGACAAAGATCTGTTGTGGGATGAAGGCGGCCTTGCAGGTATCTATAAATTCATGAATCGCGCTTGGCGTGTGGTTAATGATTTGGCGGGCAAGGCAGGTGAGGAAACTCTCTTTGCAGAAGGATCTTCTACTCAGGATGCCGAAAAAGCTCTCAAGCAGCTTCATCGCGAACGTCATCGCGTTGTTGGCAAAGTCAATGACGATTTTGGACGCAACAATTTCAATACAGCAATTGCTGCAGTGATGGAATTGGTAAACGCAGCAGGCGATTATTTACGAAAGAACTCTGCAGAAAGCCGTGTGGCAAGCGAACAGGCTCATGCGCTCGATGTTGATGTAGCTGAGGTTATCGTAAAGCTTTTAGCTCCTATTGCTCCTCATTGGGCGGAAGAGCTTTGGACGAGTGTCTTGGGTAATGATTCTTCTATTCATGAGCAGCCCTGGCCAGAGTTTGACCCTAAAGAGGCGGAAGCTGACGAAGTTGAATTGGCTGTCCAGATCAACGGTAAGGTGAAAGCTCATATTACAGTTTCTGCTTCTGCTGAAGAGCCTGAGATTTCAGAAATAGCGCTTGCGGCGGTTTCTCAGGCAACCGAAGGTAAAAATATCGTGAAGGTTATTGTTATTCCTCAGCGTCTCGTAAATATTGTTGCAAAATAGTGCTCTCCAAAGAGCATGATGCGTGGGGCATCCCTGCTAAGGCAAAAGTCTCATTTCGGCCATCTCTTGGGAGATGGCCGTTTTTTTACGTAGCGCAGGCACTCTATAACAGAAAATAAGTGTTAAACGAAGGAGGAAACAACAACGAAACGCAGTAGTCAAAAAAGTACGCATTCTCAACAGCAGTCAGGATGTTTGAGAGCTCTTAAGCGGTTTTTTCTTACTGTTGCATTTCTTGTTGCGCTTGTTTTAGTGTTTCCTTTTGTTCTTAACGGAGTGGTGTGTGTTTCAACCAAGGGTCAAATTCACTCAGCTTATGAAGTCGAAAAAACAGCATCCACATCAAACGCTCAGGCCGTTGCTGTTTTGGGCGCAGGAATAAACTTCGATGGTTCGCCGTCTCCTGTGCTGCAGGATAGGCTCGATACCGCCATTGAGCTTTATAACTGTGGTGTTGCTCCCAAAATCATTATGACGGGCGACAATACGTCTTCTTCTTATAACGAGGTTATGGCGATGACCAACTACGCCATTGCTCAAGGGGTTCCTGAAGATGACATTTTTTGTGATCATGCGGGTGTTTCAACCTATGACAGCATGTACCGCTTGCGTCATGTGTTCGGAGTGACGAACTGTGTGGTGGTAACGCAGGAATATCACTTGTATCGAGCCCTTTACAATGCTCGAGATTTCGGCATTGAAGCAATAGGGGTTAAGAGCGACCGCAGGGAATACACCAATATCAGCTCCTATGAACAACGCGAATTCCTCGCGCGTGTGAAAGACTTTTTTCAGTGCCTTATTAATGCAGAGCCTGAACTTAAAAGCGAGCCTGTTTCCTTGGAACAATCAGGCACCATCACTCAATGGTGGTAGTACCTGTTGTATGGTGCTTAGTCCAGTTCAATCAATTCAACAGAAGCCACCTTCGCATCAAGAACAACAACCCGCATTACGCTTTTTCTGCTTCCACCACGAGGGCGCGTAGGGCTTCCTGGATTAAGGAAGAGAACTCCGTGTATGGTTTGGTTGCGGGGTATATGCGTGTGTCCATGTACGACAACCTGAACGTCGTCAGGCAAGGTTCCTATATCTTCAGGACGATGCACCATCTTGAATCGCACGCCGCCTAAGAGAGGGGAGGCGACGAAGTTTACCGAAGGGCCTAAATCTCTTCTGTCGCAGTTACCACGAATAGCAATAGTGGGAGCAATGCTTTCAAGCTCGGAGAGAATAAGAGGCGATTCGCTATCACCTGCGCAAAGGATATAGTCCGAACCTCGAAGAGCCTCGTAAGCTTCTTCGCTTAATCGTCCATGAATATCTGAAACTATACCTATAATCATCGCGTTTCCTCTGGTTGTTGTTTTCTTAACTATAGTGCCATAACAAAGGGGTAGTGAGACTGCTTTGGAGGTAGTCTGTAAAAATCTTTTACACAAGACAAAATCATGTATTGACCATGAGACGACCTAACACTAGAATGGGTAACTGCTTTATAAGTGCGCCGTTAGCTCAGTTGGTAGAGCAGGGGACTTTTAATCCCAAGGTCGCGGGTTCGATTCCCTCACGGCGCACCACTTCGCATTATTCGCTCTCTGTAGGTTACTGTTCTGCAGAGAGTTTTTTAATGTGATGGCAACGTGAAGCGTCCAAAGAAGCAACTTGCAAACAAAGGCGCTTTTTTGTTAGTATTCTCTGTTGCCGCTTATTAACCTATTTGCTTGAAGGAGCAATTTTGGCAAAAGAAGATGCAATTGAATTAGAGGGTACGGTTCTCGAGGCACTTCCTAACGCAATGTTTAGGGTAGAGCTCGAAAATGGACACAAGATATTGGCCCATATCTCCGGAAAGATGCGTATGCACTACATCAAGATCTTGCCTGGAGATAAGGTTCAGGTTGAGTTGTCGGTATACGATCTTGATCGTGGTCGTATCACGTATCGCTACAAGTAAATCGCCTTTTGGCTCGTTTTGCTTCGGTAAAATGTGCTGATTTTGTGTGCTCGGACGCTCGTTCGAGCTATACGTGTCAGTAAAGCAAGTATAGGAAATTAATAAACAAACTATCGCCTGCGGCTGGGCGTGGTAGATAAAGAGAAAACGCATAACCGAAAGGAATTGAATTATGAAGGTACGTCCTTCGGTCAAGAAAATGTGCGACAAGTGCAAAATCATCCGACGTCATGGCAAGGTTCTCGTAATTTGCGAAAACCCTCGTCATAAGCAGCGTCAAGGTTAAAGAGAAAGGGAAACGTATCTATGGCACGTCTCGTTGGTGTCGACCTTCCTCGCGACAAGCGCATTGAAGTCGGCTTGACCTACATTTACGGCATCGGTCTTACTACCTCTAAGAAAATCTTGGCAGAGACCGGCATTAACCCTGACACCCGCGTTAGGGACATCACTGAAGATGAACTTTCAAAGCTTCGTGACTATATCCAGCATAACCTCACCACTGAGGGTGACTTGCACCGCGAAGTTTCACAGAATATTAAGCGCCTCATGGAGATCGGCTGCTACCGCGGTCTTCGTCATCGTCGTGGCCTGCCCGTTCGCGGTCAGCGCACTCATACGAATGCACGTACGCGTAAAGGTCCTAAGCGTCAAATCGGCGGCAAGAAGAAGTAGAGGTGTAACTAGTGGCAGCTAAGAAAAACGTTCGCACGCGCCTCAAGCGCTCTGAGCGCAAGAATATCGCAGTAGGCGCTGCGCATATCAAATCAACTTTTAACAACACTATCGTATCCATCACGGATCCTCAGGGTAATGTAATCTCCTGGCAGTCCGCTGGTACCGTTGGCTTTAAGGGCTCTCGTAAGTCCACGCCATTCGCTGCACAGATGGCAGCAGAGGCTGCAGCAAAGACCGCTATGGAGCATGGCCTCAAGAAGGTGTCTGTTTTTGTTAAGGGTCCTGGTTCCGGTCGTGAAACCGCAATTCGTTCCCTTCAGGCAGCAGGTCTTGAAGTTGCAAGCATCCAAGATTGCACCCCTATTCCGCACAACGGTTGCCGTCAGCGCAAGCGTCGTCGCGTCTAAATTGAAAGGATCGAATTATTATGGCAATTAACAGGACTCCGGTTCTCAAGCGTTGTCGTCAGCTTGGCTTAGACCCGGCCGTTTTGGGATACAGCAGCAAGAAAGAATCTATTCGTCAGCCTAAGCGCCGCCGCAAGGAAAGCGAATACGGCATGCAGCTTCGCGAGAAGCAGAAGGCTAAGTTCGTATATGGCGTTCTCGAAAAGCAGTTCCATGGCTACTTCGAGAAAGCAAAGGCAATGCCTGGCGTTACGGGTGAAAACCTTATGCGTATCCTTGAGTCTCGTCTCGACAACGTAATTTTCCGTCTTGGCTTTGCTAAGACTCGTAAAGAAGCTCGTCAGATCGTTACCCATGGTCACATCCACGTAAACGGCAAGCGCGTAGATATCCCCTCTTTCCGCGTTCGTCCTGGCGATCTTGTTTCTGTTGCTCCTAAATCAAAGGAACTTTTGGTTATCAAGAGCGCACTTGTATCCAACGAAGGCGTGCAGGTTCCTGCATGGCTCGAGGTTGATATCGAAAAGCTTCAGGGCAGCGTTTTGGCTCTTCCTGAGCGCGATCAGATCGATCTCGATATTCGCGAGCAGCTTATCGTTGAACTTTACTCTAAGTAATGAATGCCACACACGGTTTTTAAGGAGGCTTATTAAATATGACAGAGTTCATGAGGCCGACAGTTACGACTGAAGAGGTTAACGATCTTGTTGCCCGCTTCATCGTTGAGCCGCTCGAGCGTGGCTATGGTTATACTCTCGGTAACTGCATGCGTCGAGTTTTGCTCTCTTCTCTTGATGGAGCAAAAGCAACCGCTATTCAGATTGATGGCGTACAGCATGAGTTCACTACCGCTGAAGGTGTAATCGAAGACATTACTGATATCGTTTTGAACGTTAAGGGCTTGGTTTTCAGCGCGCTTAATAGCGATGTTGTTGAAGCTACTGCTCATGTTCATGCGGAAGGTCCTTGCACGGTTACCGGTGCAGATTTGGACGTTCCAACTGAGTTTACGCTCATCAACCCAGAGCATGTAATTGCTACCGTGGCTGATGGCGGCACTCTTGATATGACTATCCGTATTGGTGTTGGTCGTGGCTACGTTTCTGCTGAACGCAACAAGCGTACTGAAGATCCTATCGGCATCATTCATGTTGATTCGCTCTTCTCTCCTGTACGTCGTTGCACCATGAATGTTAGCGACACTCGTGTTGGTCAGCGCACCGACTACGACAAGCTCATTCTTGAGGTAGAAACTGACGGTTCAATCAACCCTACCGAGGCGGTATGTCGCGCTGCGAATATCATCAACCAGTACATGGGAGCATTCCTCTCGTTGGATGAGGTTGAAGAAGACGAAGAAGGGGAAGTAGTTTCCATCTTCGCTCCTGAAAATCAGGAGACCAACGCAGAGCTTGATAAGCAGATTGAAGATTTGGATCTTTCAGTTCGTTCTTACAACTGCTTGAAGCGTGCAGGTATTCATTCTGTTCGTCAGTTGGTTGAGTATTCTGAAAATGACTTGCTCAACATTAGAAACTTTGGTGCGAAGTCCATTGAAGAAGTGAAGGATAAGCTCATTTCTATGGACCTCAATTTGAAGCTATAGGAGATATAAGATGAGGCACAACAAGAAGGGTCGTAAGCTTGGCACTGATGCTGGCCACACTCGTGCTATGAAGAAGAGTTTGGTTTGCGCATTGTTTACCAACGACCGTATCAAGACGGTTGAGGCACGTGCTAAGGAAATTCGTCCCGATGTCGACAAAATCATCACCTGGGCAAAGAAGGGCGACTTGCATTCTCGCCGCCTTGCAATTGCTGCAATGGGTGACAAGGAACTGGTACGTGAGGTTTTCGAGAAGGTAGAGCAGGGTCAGTTCGCTGACCGCAATGGTGGTTACACTCGTATCTTCAAGCTCGGCAACCGTAAAGGCGACAACGCTCCAATCGTAATCATGGAGCTTTGCACCGAGCCAGTTCACAAAAAGGATAAGGCTGAAAAGCCTGCTGCTAAGAAGGCAACCAAGAAGGCTGCTCCTAAGGCAGAGGCAAAGGCAGAAGAGCCTAAGGTTGAAGAAGCTCCTGCTGAAGAAGTTAAAGCTGAAGCAGCCGAAGAAGCTAAGGCTGAATAGTTCTTCTGCTCTGGGTTAAAAGCTCAGATTACATAAAGCAAAAAAGTGCACGTATGGTTTTATGCGTGCACTTTTTTTATACTTACTCCATGTCATTTTCACTGAACACATACCTTGCGCGAAATTCTTGCGTTCATCGTTTTGATCCTCGAATAAAACTCATCCTGCTTTTGGTGTTTAGTGTCGCAGTATTTATGGTTACAACGTGGATTGGTTTGGGCATATTCGCTCTTGTTCTTGCGATTGTGCTTACGGCCTCTCGCTTGCCCGTAAAGCAAATTGCGAAACTGTGCATTCCTCTTCTCGTCATCTTGCTCATCATTTGGGTGTGCAACGCCCTGACATTTGATGTACATGCGGATGCAACCCTGCAAAGTTTTGGAGCAGTATCGGCGGGTTTTGCGGCAGGCATGCCCAATATTGCGTTGGTGGGCGTGTTTGGTTTTTCCCCTGAAGGTGCTGTGCGAGGTGCGTTTTATGTTGTAAGAATTGTCTTGTTGTTTGTTGCCAGCTTTGTTGTTGTATTGTCTACTACCTCAAACGAACTGGTTAATGCCTGCATTTCCCTCTTACGTCCCTTAGAGAAAATTCGCGTTCCCATTGATGATGTTGCAATGGTTTTTTTGCTTGCGTTGCGTTTTATCCCCCTTATCGCTGAAGAGGCTTCCCAGATAAAGAAAGCCCAGATGGCTCGGGGAGCAGCATTCGGACAAGGTGGTATATGGAAACGCATTACCGCATGGTTTCCTGTTTTGGTTCCTCTGATCGTAGGTCTCTTTAAAAAAGCTGAAAGAATTTCGGTAGCTATGGATTCCCGCTGTTATGGAAAAGGTAAAAGAACGGCGCTCGTTATTTATAATCTCACGGTTTCTTCAGTAAGTATTTTAGTTATATTCCTGTGCTTTTTTATTGTTGTAGCTTGGTTGTTGTAGTGCATAAACCCAAAGAATGTAGGCCCTGAATACTCCGTAAGCCCTCCTCTGTGGGTTGGGCGTAGGTTTATTGGCAGGAAGCTAAAAGTACCTTGTTTGACCCTGGCTTAACGGAAATGAGACGCAAGGGCAGAAAAGTGTCAGTACAAAAAGCCGCAGGGTTCTGTGTAATAAGTGGCATTCAACTACGCTTGAAATAGGGGTTTGAGCGTACTGAGTCATGTGACAGTACTCGATGGAAGGGGTTTCGTCATGAAAGCTATCGGTAAAAAAAGAATAGGTATTATTGCTGTCTTAGCCTGCGTCCTTGCACTTTGTTTTACCCTTGTTGGGTGCGGCAGTGGAAATTCGACGGACAATTCCGCTAACTTCAAAGGCGAATACAAGCTTGTTGGCATGGAAGAAGATGGCATTACGTATTCCGAGGATGATCTGGCCTTCATGGAAGAACTGGGCTTGGACTTTGGCTTAACGCTTGCTGATGAAGGAAAAGCAACTTTGAATCTGGCCGGTGAGAGCATGGATGGCACTTGGGAAGCAAAGAGCAATAAAGAATGCACCATCACCATAGGCAGCGACAGCATCAAGGCAACTCTTGATGGCGACAACTTGAAATGTGAAGATGGAGGGTCTTCGTTGACATTCAAAAAAGCATAAGAGGTAAAGAACTAATCTGGATAGATTAAAAGAATGTCTGCAGCGCAAAGGAAATCAAACAAGGCTATAAGCAAAACAAAACTTATAATCTTGTAGATATCCATCAATCCTGCAAGGATGGCCGGAGTACGAGGGAGGGCCAAAACCTTGCAGGATTTTTGTGTGGTATCATTTTTATGTTTTGAACAATCTTTCCAAGGAGGAATTCATGGGCATCATTATTGATGTGTTTGGCCGCGAAATTTTGGATTCTCGTGGCAATCCTACGGTTGAAGTTGAAGTAATTTTAGATGACGGCTCTATGGGTCGTGCTGCAGTTCCTTCAGGTGCTTCTACGGGAGCTTTTGAGGCAGTTGAACTTCGTGATGGTGACGACGAGCGCTATCTTGGCAAGGGCACTTTGAATGCTGTTGCTCATGTAAACGAAGAAATTGCTGATGCTCTTATTGGTGTTGAGGCAGACGATCAGCGCGCAATTGATGCCATCATGCGTGAACTTGATGGTACGAAAAACAAAGCAAACTTTGGCGCTAATGCAATCCTCGGCGTGTCCTTGGCTTGTGCTAAAGCAGCTGCAGAATCTGCGGAGCTTCCTCTTTACAAGTATGTTGGCGGGGTAAATGCAAATCTGCTCCCAACTCCAATGATGAACATTCTGAATGGTGGCGAGCACGCAGATAACAACGTTGACTTCCAGGAATTCATGATTATGCCTGTTGGTGCTCAGTCATTTGCGGAAGCTCTTCGCTGGTGTGCAGAAATCTATCACACCTTAAAGAAGGTTCTCCATGATGCTGGTCTTGGTGGCGGCGTTGGCGATGAGGGCGGATTTGCTCCTAACTTCACCACAAATGAAGAGCCTTTGAAGTATATCGTTGAGGCATGCGAAAAAGCTGGCTACAAGCCAGGCTCTGACATTATGTTTGCAATGGATCCTGCTTCTACCGAGTTCTACAACGCAGAAACCGGCAAGTATGTTCTTGCAGGTGAAGGACGCGAGCTTACGAGCGACGAAATGGTTGATTATTGGGAGGCTTTGGTTAACAAGTATCCTATTATCTCTATCGAAGACGGTATGGCGGAAGAAGACTGGGATGGTTGGAAGGCTTTAACCGATCGCATTGGCGATAGGGTTCAGCTTGTTGGCGACGATTTGTTTGTTACTAACTCTGAGCGCTTGGCAAAGGGTATTGAGCTTGGTTGCGCAAATGCAATCCTCGTTAAGGTTAACCAAATTGGTTCATTGACCGAAACTCTCGAGGCAATTCAGATGGCTAAGCAGGCTGGCTATGCATGCGTTATGTCCCACCGTTCTGGTGAAACCGAAGACGTTACCATTGCAGACTTAGCTGTTGCTACTAATGCGGGTCAGATTAAGACAGGCGCTCCTTGCCGCTCAGATCGTGTTGCAAAATACAACCAGCTGCTTCGCATCGAAGAGGAACTCGATGAGGCTGGTCAATATGCAGGTCTCAACGCGTTCTATAACATTCAGCGCTAAACCGCTGATGGCTTGAGCGACGAGCGAGTCTTATTGACTGGTTGTGCGTAAACTTGCGAGTTGTGTGTTGCTCATACGAAGCGCGTTAGGGCGTTGGCGCTGAAGCGTTAATAGTGCCTGGGCTTTGCAAAGAGAGCGAAAATAAAAAGGAAGAGGGCCTCTGTATGAGGCCCTCTCATTGTTCAGCTCTTTTTTCCATGAGCGTTTTTGTTTGGTGCGATTGTATTTAGTGTCGCCGTGGATGCCGTTTCCGCACACATAGGCGTTATAGTGCGGCTTTTGGGCTAAGGTAGCTTCTTCTTTTGATAGCTTCCAAATAGCACCAGTTTTAGGGACCTTTTTGGTCTTTTTCTTTTTCATGGGGTTCACCTCCATTCGTTAATAGATGTTTAGTGATTGTATATCGTACGTGTTAACAGTGCCACTTAAGCATTGTATAAGCGTTTCGCGCTATACTGAAAAATAAAACTAATCGAGCAGAGAAGGTACTCTCGTGGAAGAAATACCAAACGGTTTTACAGGTTTTGCCCAGCGTAAAAATGCCGTGTCTTCAAACGCACAGCAATCGTATCAGCCAAATCTTAACTATCAGTATTCGCGAACTAATGCAGCTCGTGATGCTGAGGAAGCGAACGTTTTTAACGAAAAGGAACTTGCAGAAATCGATGAGAGAGATCGTCGTTGGTCTTGGGTTGAAATCAATCGGGGTGCTATTCAACACAATGTTCTTCAAACGAAGCGTTTGTTGGGGCAGGGCACCCGTTTGATGGCCATTGTAAAGGCTGACGCATACGGACATGGAGCTGTAGAGGTTGCAAAAGCGGCAGCGGGGGCAGGTGCCAGTTATTTTGGTGTTGCAACGCTTAATGAAGGAATAGAGTTGCGAGAAGCAGGGTTGCGCGAACCTATTTTAATTTTGGCTGAACCGCCTATTCCTGCTATTCCTTTGTTGTTGCATTATCAAATTATGCCTTCCGTTTATACGGCTGATTTCGCCATTGCATATGCTGAAGTTGCAGACATGCATGGTATGAAAGCTCCCTTCCACTTAGCAATTAACTCAGGAATGAACCGCATCGGTGTGCGCAGTGAAGAAGTGGTTGAGTTTTTACGTCAAGTTTCCTTTCATCGTGCCTTACAGCTTGAGGGGTGTTTTACTCATTTTGCGACGGCAGATTCGCCTGAAACACTTGATTTCCAAATTCAGATCAATCGTTTCGTTGAGGCTATGCGTGCGGTAGAGACAGCAGGAATCAATCCCGGAATTGTTCACTGCGATAACTCTGCTGCAATTTATCGCTTCCCTAAAACGCATTTCGATATGGTTCGTTTAGGTATCTCTCTCTATGGATATCAGCCTGCGGCAGATACAGCTCGCTTTATTGATCTAAAACCTGCTATGAGTGTTAAGTCTCGTATCACCAACGTCATTACTGTTCCCATGAGCGAGGGCGTAAGCTACGGTATGAATTATCGCAGCCCTGGGAGCGTTAAAATATGTACGGTACCTTTAGGCTACGCCGATGGCCTAGTTCGTCTCCTTTCGGGAACTATTAACTTCGCCTATAAAGATCAGGCGGTTCGTCAGGTGGGTAATATCTGTATGGACCAATGTATGTTTGAGGTCGATTTACGACCGAGCCCCGTTCGTCCTACGCTTGATCCTCAAATTGGTGATGAAGTTCTTATTGCGGGCCCGCATCCAGCGGTGGATACTTCAATTGATACTATGGCAAAACGTGCAGCTACTATTCAGCATGAAATAACGATCGGGTTTTCGCATCGTATGCCACGTTACTATGTGTAGAGTTCGGATAAATAGCGTACCTGTACGATGCGTAACTTGTGCGGATATTGGGTTGGATAGACGTTTAACGATTGAGGCAAAATGAAAGTCCCTGTTAGACCATTGGCAGAAATACGCGAGGAAGTTTCTACCTGCAAAGCATGCTCGCTTTGTGAAGGAAGAACCAACGTTGTTTTTGGTGAGGGTAATCCACATGCGCGTGTGATGATTATTGGCGAAGCTCCTGGTAAAAATGAGGACTTGCAAGGAAAACCTTTTGTGGGTGCAGCAGGAAAATTCCTTGACGAGCTACTTGAGGTCGCGGGACTTAAGCGTGAAGATGTTTTCATTGCAAACGTTCTTAAATGTAGACCCCCTTCAAATCGTAATCCAAAGCCCGAGGAAATTGAGGCATGCGCAACTTTCTTGCGCCAACAAACGCAAACTATCAGTCCAGATGTCATCGTAACGTTGGGTAATTTTGCAACACAGTTCATTTTGCGAACAGGTGTTGGTATTACGCATTTGCGAGGAACAGTGCAGCGCGCGGGACGCTTTTTGGTCTTACCGGTATTCCATCCAGCAGCTGCAATTTACGATCGCTCGAAGAGGGATGTGCTTTTGTCCGATTTCGAGCGAGTTGGCTCGCTTGTGCGTGATAGAATGGCGACAAAACAAGAAGAACTATTTGATTCAGAGGAGTAATCATGGTAGAAAAAACCGATGTTGCTGCAGTTCTGGAACTCATTCGTCCCTCATTGCAGGCAGACGGTGGTGACGTATCTTTGGTTGATGTTGACGAAAATGGCGTTGTTACCGTTGAGCTTCAAGGTGCATGCAAAGGCTGCCCAATGTCTCAGATGACGCTTGCAAATGGTGTTGAGCGCATTTTGAAGGATCGTGTTCCTGGAGTTACTAAGGTAGTTCCTGCTCAGTAATTTATGCTTAGATGCTACGTTCCGAAAGCGCACGTGATGTGCGCTTTCGCTTTTTTTCGAACAAACAAAGAATCACTACGCTCTACAATGAGAGTAAGGATACAGGCACTCGTGACAATTCAAAACGCACTTCAATAGCCGAATAAAAGTGCTTCTTATGTGTGGGATGATTAAGAAAGGGTAGAAATGGCTAAATGTTGGGAACTTCGCGGATGCGATGATGAAATGCAATCTCGTTGCCCTCATAACACTCCAGGGGAGCGTTGTCCTGCCGATTGTCACTATGCTGCCTGCAGACGTGAAACACATGTTGTAACTCAAAATATTGATCTTCTGTTTCGTGAAGATCTTGACAGGGAACAATGCATTAAAGATATTTGCCAATTCTGCGAGTTTTTTTTAACGAATGGTCCAAGCATAGCTGCGGCAAAGTAGCGGTTTTGTGAAAACAGAGCAGCACACGTTCCCATTCTAATTAATCAAGGATTCGGTCGATCTTTATGAACGACCGATTTTTTGTTTCTATGACTTCGGTCAGCACGAATAAACACTGCTACAATCGAGGAAACTTCAACCTGGGCTCAAGAAAAGGAGGAAACTATGGGAACAATAGTAAAATGTCCTTCTTGCCATGAGACCGATTTAATACTTGAACAGTATTACTCAATGATGGTTCTTGGGCACAGTCAAGCGCTTTTTTCGTTTAAGTGCCCTCGATGTCAAAAAATTGTTTCGCTTGTTGAGAAGATTCCACCTTCGCTGCACCCTGACATCGAAAAGGTTGCTCGTGAAGTTAAAGCAGGGATGGGAAAGGCACCCAACTAATTATGCTAAATGAAATCTATCAGTCGCTTAATCCTATTGCATTCACGATAGGTCCATTTTCGGCACGTTGGTATGGAATAGCGTACGTATTGGGGTTTATATGTGCAGCGTTTGTGATTTACAAAGTAGGCAAGCACTGGAAGCTCAAGTTTGACTTTGATTCTATATGTATCATTTTAATCTGCGCCATGGTAGGTGTCATCATTGGTGGACGCTTTGGATATGTGCTGTTCTATAACTTTGAAATGTATGCAGCTAACCCTTTAGAAATCTTTAATTTCTCTCATGGGGGCATGAGTTTTCATGGTGGATTTGTTGGCGCTTTACTTGCGGGAATAGTTGCGGCAAAAATCATCAAAATGCCGTATCTTACGCTCGTTGATTTGGCGGTAATCGGAGTTCCGCTTGGGCTTATGTTCGGTCGGGTTGCCAACTTCATTAATGGAGAATTGTGGGGAGCGCCCACCAGTCTTCCTTGGGGTGTGATTTTCGGTGGTATCGCAGGGGTAGAGCCCAGACATCCAAGTCAGCTGTACGAGGCTTTGCTCGAAGGGGTTTTGCTCTTCGTTGTTTTATTTGCACTCGCCCGAAAAACTCCTCCGTGTCCTCGGGGTACGTTTTTCGGTGTGTTCATGCTGGGGTATGGCATATGTCGCTTCTTGATCGAGTTTGTCCGTCAGCCAGATGCCCAGTTGGGATACTTGTGGGGAGGTTGGCTCACTATGGGGCAAGTACTTTCCCTTCCTTTGATTATCGCGGGCGTGGCACTTTTGGTTTACGCTTTCAAAACAAGGCGACCTCAAGAAGGTCCAAAGTCGCTTGATAAGGCATAATAGGTAGTATCGAAGTACTATGAGGAATGAAAGAGGGGATTGCTATGGTGCTTGAATTCTATCGATGCGAACACTGCGGAAACGTTGCAGTGAAGGTGTTCGATTCAGATGTTCCGCTGTTTTGCTGTGGTGAGGAAATGGAAAAGCTTGAAGCGGGGGTAACTGATGCCGCCCAAGAAAAGCATGTTCCTGTGGTCGAAGGTAAAGAGGCAATCCATGTTCAGGTGGGAAGCGTTGCGCACCCTATGCTTGAAGCGCATTACATCACTATGATTGTGCTCGAAACAAAACTTGGTTTCCAGGTAAGGCATCTTAATCCAGGTGATGCTCCCGAGGCTGATTTTGTGGTTGCGCCAGGAGATGAAGCAGTTGCCGTGTATGAGTACTGCAATCTTCACGGTCTTTGGAAAACGGAACTGTAAAACTTGCTGGAAAGGCTAAGACAAAGAATGTTGTAAGAGGGCGGTTTTCGCCCTCTTTTGTTTTAGGTTTGCTGTTCATTTTGTTGGCTCTCACGTATTATGAAGGCATGAGCAGGAAGAGTAAAAAACAACAGAGAGATAAATACGTTTTTGAGCAGCGAAAACAGTTTTCTTTTGAAGATAGTTACGATGTGGTAGTTATCGGTGGCGGGGCATCGGGTTTAACTTGTGCGCTTTCTTTGGTACAGGAAGCAAAACGCCTCGGTGTATCACAGCCACGTATCATGGTTTTAGAAAAAGGGAAGAAGCTCGGAGCTTCTATTTTGCGTAGCGGAAATGGCCGATGTAATTTTTCAAATGCTCATCTAGATATTTCTCAGTTTCATAATGCGGGGTTTGTTGCATGCGTAAGTCGAGCTCTTGAGGAATGTTTCAATCTTGGGAGATATTCCGAAGAGAAAAGTGAAACTGCCCTTAATCCTGTTTTGCAATGGTTTGAATCATTGGGTTTGGTTTGGAGGGAGCAGCCAGGTTCGGGTGGTTTGTTGTATCCCTACTCTAATAAAGCGAGCTCTGTGCTTGAAGTTTTGTTGTCAGAACTCAATAAGGAGCAAATCGATTTTCACACGTCTACTCGTGTTGCGGTGATTCGATCGTGCGGTGAGGGCTACGAGATTGATGTTGATGAAGTGCTCGCTGCTTCCCATCAAGGAAAAGGTACATCAGCTCAGGTGGTTCATCGTTGCGCGCCACGAAAAGCCCGCATTAAAACCGCGCGGGTTGTGCTTGCGGCAGGCGGGGGTTTTGGAAAAGATCTTCTCCAATATTGCGCTCCAGAAATTCCTTTTATTTTTTGGGAGCCCATCCTTGGCCCCCTTAGAGCAGTTTTTCCAAAGGGAGTTTCTGCTGAAAGCCTCGATGGAATTCGTGCTCAAGCACGAATCGTTGTTCCTTCGCGAAATTATTCCGAAGAGGGCGAGGTTCTTTTCCGTGAATATGGTATTTCGGGCATTGTGGTGTTTAATGCATCGCGTTTTGTCTTACCAGGCGATGAAATCCTTCTCGATTTAGTGCCCGATAGTACGCAAAGTGAGCTGGAAAAAATGCTCACAAGGCGGCAAAAGAAGGTATCAACTTCTAAAGAGCTTTTTTTTGAAGGCTTTTTGTTGCCTGAGCTAGCACAGGCAATTTTTTGTGCGGCAGGCGTAGATAGGGCAGAAAGCGCGGGAGATATAACAAAGCTTGCTCAGACGCTAAAATCATTTTCGCTACGAGTGGAAGGAATCGCTGACGAGCGTCAGTGCCAGGTGAAACGTGGAGGAGTTTCACCTGAAGCGGTGAGCAGCAAAACGCTCGAAGTGAAAGATATGCAAGGATTGTACATTCTGGGTGAAGCGCTTGATGTTGATGGTCCTTGCGGTGGTTACAATTTGCACTGGGCATGGACTTCAGGCATGCTTTCAGGGAAGGCTCTTGCGCATGAAATGGCGGATAGTAAATGATAGAGGTTTCAGGAATAAAGCTCTCACTTGATGCGGGCTTGGAATTGTCTCAAGAATCGAAGCGCAGCTTGTGGCAAGCAGGAAAAACACGCAAAGAGTCGCTTGCCGTTCAAGAGGTTGCGCGTGTCCTAAATGTTTCGCCGAAAACCATTCAATCGCTGTGCCTGATAAAACGCAGCGTCGATGCAAGAAAGAAAAGTCACATTCACTTTACGGCAACATTTGAAGTCGAACTGCCTTCAGAAATCGAAGCGCGTCTTCTTAAAAATGCACCTAAAGGAATTCGAACAAAAGCGTCAAAACCTTTTGTTCCTTTATCTATTCCTCTGCTCGCGAAACCAGAAGTTGCTCCCGTAGTAGTTGGTGCAGGTCCTGCAGGGCTGTTTGCAGCGCTATATTTGGCGCGTGCGGGGCTTTGTCCTGTTCTTGTTGAAAGGGGCTCTTCGGTTGAAGATCGTCAAAAAGAAGTGGATGCCTTTGTTCGAACAGGAGTACTGAATCCCGAGTCAAATATTCAATTTGGCGAAGGAGGAGCGGGAACGTTTTCTGACGGAAAACTCACCACAAACACTAAGAATCCTCTTACGCCTCAGGTGCTTCACTGGTTTGTTGACGCGGGGGCACCGAGTGATATTCTTTGGCAAGCCCATCCTCATCTAGGAAGCGATAATCTGCCTTCCATCGTAAAAACCATGAGGCAAGAAATAATTGAACGGGGCGGAAACGTTTTATTCAATACGCGCTTATCTGATCTTGAATTAAGGGGCGAAACGCTAACAGCAGTTTTTCTGGAAAACACCAAGGGAGAAACCGTTCGTAAACCAGCGCAAACGCTCATTTTGGCATGTGGTCATTCAGCTCGAGATGTGTTTGAGTTTTGTAAAAACAAAGGCTTGGCCATGGAACAAAAGCCTTTTTCGGTTGGAGTACGCATCGAGCATCCTCAATTGCTCATCAACGAAGCGCAGTGGGGTAGAGCATCGTATCATCCTGCGCTCGGCGCTGCAGAATACAAGCTAGCGGTTCATCTTCCTAGTGGGCGCAGCGTATATACCTTTTGCATGTGTCCGGGTGGTAGCGTTGTTGCCGCTGCGAGCGAGGCGGGTGGCATTGTCACGAATGGAATGAGCAACTATGCACGCGATGGTAAAAATGCCAACGCTGCCGTGCTTGTAAATGTTGATCCTTCAGATTTTGGAAGCGACGATGTGCTGGCGGGTGTTGAGCTTCAGCGTCGCATAGAACAGGCGGCTTTCGCGTGTTCTAAACAAGCAGGAGGAAAGCCGTATCAGGCACCCTGTCAGTCAGTTGCAGAGTTTACTGCAAGCATCCAAACAGCCAAGAGTAATAAAGCCAAGAGTTCAAACAAAACAAACCTTGTGGCAGCTTCGTCGCTTCCTGCTTTGGGCGATTCTCTGTCATGTGAACCAACGTATCCTTGCGGGGTGGTAAACGCACCAATCAAAGATTGTTTCCCCTCGTTTGTGAGTGATTCACTTGCGCAGGCGCTCCCTCTGTTTGCGCAAAAACTCAAGGGGTTTGATAATCCTCAGGCATTGCTTACAGCGCCCGAGACCAGATCTTCCTCTCCTGTACGCATTTGCCGCACAACGAAATTAGAAGCTTACTGCGCCTCAGATGAGAGGGAAAAGCAACTTGCTGAAAAGACTTTTCCTGGTTCTACGGGAATTTTTCCGTGCGGAGAAGGGCCAGGTTTCGCGGGCGGTATTATGTCTGCGGCGGTTGACGGCTTGCGGGTAGCAATAGAGGTTGCGGCACGCTATAAAACGGCGCGATAAAACGACGCTATGTCACCATAAAAGTCTGCCGATTGAGCATATTCGCCTACGGACTAGCAAGAGGGGGATAGACAAGGTTCTGTTTTCGTTATGGTAAAATTCTAGTTTCAGAATCAGACCATTAAGAAGGTAGCCATGGCTGCAAATTCTCACGCTCTTCAGGAGGCTCTACGGTCTCTGGAAAAGGGAGAGCCTATCATTTTTCCAACTGACACACTCTATGGCCTTGGGGTTTCGGTAGGTCATGCTCAAAGCCCTGAAATTCTCTATAGCCTCAAAAAGCGTAGTCAGAAAAAACCCGTTGCATGGCTTGTGGGAAATCGAGACGATCTAACAAAGTACGGCAAAGTGGTTCCAGAATTTGCCCGCACTCTTGCTAGAACCTTTTGGCCTGGTCCTTTGACTATTATTGTGAAGGCAAGCGAAGAAGTTCCTGTAGCATTTCGTTCCGCTGAAGGAACAATCGGAATGCGAATGCCTAAAAATGAGCATGCGCTTCAGATGATAGAAGAACTTGGTTGTCCTGTTGCTACTACTTCTGCCAATATTTCTGGGCAGAAGGCAACGAAATCCTTTGCAGAAATTACTTCTGAACTGCTTGAACAAGTTGGTTTTGCTTTTAACGATGATGACGTTAAAAGCGGTATTGCCTCAACTATCGTAGATTGTACGGGGGAGCACCCTGTCATGGTTCGCGAAGGTGCAATTACGATAAGCGACATTCAGGCTCTTTCATAACACCGATCGCTCTGCGTGCTTTATTGAGCGCTGTTATAACCATTGCAACAAGGGGGTCAAAAAATGACTGAAGAAGTAAAGAGTTCGAAGGCGTTTTATTCGCGTGTTTCCTGCGTAGAGGAAACAATATGTTCAAGTGATGGTGTCTCAAATCTTCGCATGAAAGTTTGGGATCCTGTAGATGTTACTCCTAGGGCAATCGTTCAGCTCGTGCATGGCATGGCGGAGCACATTGATCGCTATAACGACTTTGCACGTTTTCTTGCCGAACGTGGCTTCGTTGTTGTTGGTCATGATCATATTGGTCATGGTAAAAGTGCAGGAAGCGCACAGGATTTAGGAGTAATGCCGTTACATGGTGGCAAAGAGGTACTCATAGCAGATGTTCACAAGGTACGTCTTGCTGTTCAATCGTGCTACGATGCTCTACCTTATTTCATCTTTGGTCACTCAATGGGCAGCTTTGTAACTCGTTGCTATTTGGCGAAGTATTCCCTGGGTGTTGCGGGAGCCGTTATTTGTGGTACAGGAAACCAACCTCTGCCACTTTCTTTGTTTGGGCGTAGTGTTGCACGCGCTATTGGTGCTTTTGAAGGGGAAGAGCATAAATCTTCTTTCTTGGAAACGCTTATTATTGGAGCGTTCGCTCTACCTTTCTATGACGAGCCTTCAAAGAATGCTTGGATTTCGTCAGATCCTGCGGTAGTTGCGTCCTACGATGCGGATCCTTTATCGGGTATCACGTTTTCTGCGGGTGGTTTTGCAACGTTGACTGACCTAAGTGCCGAGGCGGCGCTTCCTAAAACGAGTGATATTCCTGCTGCTTTGCCCCTCCTTTTTATTGCGGGTGATAAAGACCCGGTTGGCATGTTTGGAAAAGACGTTGTAAAAGCAGCTGAGGCGTATCGCAAACAAGGTTCAACAGAAGTAGAAGTTCGAATCTATCCAGGTATGCGCCATGAAATCCTAAACGAGCCAGGCAATTATCGTGTATATAACGATGTTGTTGATTGGTTAAAGGGAAATCTTCAGTAGCCATGAAGAAATATATTATCGCGCTCGATCAAGGAACAACATCGTCTCGGGCTATTTTGTTTAATCATGAGGGAAATATTTGCGGCCTAGCTCAAAGCGACTTCCCGCAGTATTTTCCTCACCCAGGTTGGGTTGAGCACAATCCGAAAGAGATTCTTTCAAGTCAACTCAAGGTGCTTACGGAGCTGTTGGTTTCAAAGGGTTTGACTATCGATGAAATTGACAGCATCGGTATTACTAACCAGCGTGAAACAACTATTGTCTGGAATCGTCATACGGGCGAACCAGTATATAACGCCATCGTGTGGCAGTGTCGTCGTACAACTGAGTTGGTTGAAGAGCTTTGTTCTGACCCTGCTGTGAGAGAACAAATTACTGCTCGAACAGGGCTTATTCCCGACGCCTACTATTCGGCAAGCAAAATTGCCTGGGTCTTACGAACGGTGCCTCATGCACGTGAACAGGCAGAAGCGGGCGATCTTATGTTTGGTACGGTGGATTCCTGGCTCATTTGGCAGCTTACAAATCACAGCGTACATGCTACTGATCCCACCAATGCAAGTCGCACGATGCTTTTTAATATTCATGAAGGTGCGTGGGACTCATGGCTATGCGATGTATTTGATATCCCCATGAGCATGCTCCCAGAAGTACGGCCTTCCTCAGGTATTTTCGGCAATATGAAGCATCCAGTTATCGCGGGAGAAATCCCTATCTGTGGGGTTGCGGGCGATCAACAGGCGGCATTGTTTGGGCAGTGCTGTTTTGAGCCAGGCGAGGTTAAATCAACATTCGGAACAGGTTGCTTTCTTCTTATGCATACAGGGGAGTGTGCACCACGTTCTTCTCATGGACTCGTTACCACGGTGGCAGCCTCTGCTCCAGGGAAAGCTAAGCTAGAATACGCTCTTGAAGGTAGTGTTTTTATGGCGGGTGCTCTTTTGCAGTGGCTTAAGGATGGCCTGCGTATCATTGATGACGTGGTGGATACCGATACCATCGCTCGAAGTGTTGAAGATTGTGCTGGTGTTGTTATTGTTCCGGCGTTTACCGGTCTTGGTGCTCCGTATTGGGACGCGGAGGCACGTGGAGCAATATACGGGCTTACGCGTGGTACCACACGTGCCCATTTAGTGCGCGCATGCTTAGAGGCACTAGGATATCAAGTTCACGATGTTCTAAGAGGAATGGAAGCCGATGCGGGTCTTTCGGTGAAGCATCTTAGCGTTGATGGTGGTGCGTGCAGGAATGATTTTATGCTTGAGTTCTGCGCCAATATGCTCGATGTTGAAATTTGTCGCCCAAACAATGTCGAAACAACGGCAGCAGGAGCGGCTTTTTTGGCGGGGCTTGCAACAGGTTTCTGGAAGAACATCGACGAATTGCGTGACCTTCATTCATTTGAGCGCGTGTTTTCTCCTTGCATGGAGGAAACACAGCGAAAGCAGTTGCTGGCGGCGTGGCATGATGCTCTTTTGCGCACTTCTACGAAGGTCTCATAATCTTCTCAAATCTGATTTTAGACTCCTTTAATTGAGCCGTATAATGATTTCACTACGTAACAAATGAGAGGAATGGGGCTTTTGTGAAAGTATCGATTGGTTCAGACCATGCAGGATTTGAGCAGAAACAACTTCTTGCCGAGTATCTTCGTTCAAAAGGGTATGAGGTTATAGATAGAGGCCCCGATAGTGATGATCGAGTTGATTATCCTGATTACGCTGCCCTTGTTGGTAAGGATGTTTCTGAAGGCGCGTGTGATCGCGGGGTTTTGGTGTGCGGAACAGGAATTGGTATGGCCATTGCTGCCTGCAAAATCTCAGGCGTTCGGGCGGCAAACATCGTATCACCTGAATTCGCTAAGCTTTGTCGTGAACACAACGATGCAAATGTCATCACGCTTTCTGGACGTTTTGTGCCTCTTGGGGAAAACGAAAAAATTCTCGATGTGTTTTTTGCTACGGAATTCGGTGGCGGTCGCCATGCTGGTCGTGTGGCAAAAATCAATGCTCTCGATAGCTAATATGTTAACTTTTAAAGAAGGGATAGGCTCTCTTGCCTGTCCCTTCATCTATTTGTAGAGGGGTGTGCTACTCTACAAAAAAGAGAACGATTTAACAGTTCATGAAAGGATTAGACTTATGTCGCTAACGTATCTTCCTACTGCTGACCCGCAAGTTGCCGATGCTATTAACCAGGAGCTCTCTCGTCAGCGTTCAAGTATTGAACTTATTGCATCGGAAAACTTCACGTCAGTCGCAGTAATGGAGGCAGTTGGAAGCGTACTTACGAATAAGTATGCGGAAGGCTATCCAGGAAAGCGTTACTATGGCGGCTGTGAAAAAGTCGATATTGTAGAAAACCTTGCTCGTGATCGTGCGAAGGAGCTTTTTAACTGCAATTTTGCTAACGTTCAGCCTCACTGTGGCGCGAACGCTAACCTGGCTGCATATCAGGCTTTGATTAACCTTGGCGATACTGTTTTGGGATTAAGCCTTGATAATGGCGGCCATCTTACCCACGGTTCCCCTGTTAACTTCTCGGGCAAAGATTACAACGTTGTTGCCTACGGTGTTGATCCCGAAACTGAACGTATCGATTACGATGAAATGGAACGTTTGGCAAAAGAGCATCGTCCTAAGTTAATCGTTGGCGGTGCTTCTGCATATCCTCGCGTTATTGATTTCAAGCGTATGCGTGAGATTGCTGATGAGGTGGGCGCTTATCTCATGATTGACATGGCTCACATTGCAGGCCTTGTTGCAACGGGCGCGCATCCAAGCCCTGTTCCTTATGCTCATGTTGTTACTTCAACAAGTCACAAAACGCTGCGCGGTCCTCGTGGCGGCTTCATTTTGACTAACGATGAAGAAATTGCAACCAAAATCAACAAGGCAGTATTCCCTGGAAGTCAAGGTGGTCCCTTGATGCATGTTATTGCTGGTAAAGCTGTTGCTTTCGGCGAGGCTCAAAAGCCAGAGTTCAAAGAGTACATCGACCACGTGGTTGAGAATGCTACCAAGATGGGTGAAGGTATGATTGACGCAGGATTACGCTTGGTTTCGGGAGGCACTGATAATCATCTTTGCTTGGTTGACTTAACTGCTTCCGATGTTACGGGCAAAGATGCCGAAAAACTTCTCGAACGCGTTGGTCTTACCGTCAACAAGAACACCATTCCTAACGAAAAGCGCTCTCCTTTTGTGACGAGTGGTATTCGTGTTGGTACGGCTGCAGCAACCACGCGAGGCTTCACTGCTGACGAGTTCTTCACTATTGGTCAACTTATTGGTCAGACAGTATTCAATTCAGAAAACGATGCTAAGCTCGATGAAATTGCAGGCAAGGTAAGCGAACTCATTTCTCGTCATCCACTCTATCCAGAATACTAAGAGCAATATCGAAGGCGGCGTATTAAGGTTGCGTGGTCCTGCGCATCTATTGTCAAATACGGAAAGAGTAAACGAAGCATAATAACTGCGCTGCCAGGAATGCAGGTAGCGTTTACTTTGAGTATTTTAGCCAAGCTTCGCGATACGGAGGGCAATGCGCTATCGTTTTTTGATTTGTTGAAAATACGATGAAATTTCAAAAGGCATTCACGGGTACAATACCGGTGGATGCCTTTGTCGTGCTCGCATCCATTAGAAGAAAAGAGATGTGCTATGGAACAGTTCGACCGCCTGACGGTTATCGATCATCCTCTTGTTTCCCATAAAATTGCGCTTATTCGCGACAAAAATACCCCTGCAAGTGCTTTTCGAACGAGCATTCGGGAACTTACATATCTAGAAGCTTTCGAGGCAACTAAGCACTTAAAAACGAGAGAAATTACCGTTGAGACCCCTCTCACAACCACAACGGGCAAGATTATTTCAGGACAAGAGCCAGTAATTGTACCCATTTTGCGCGCGGGGCTTTCGATGCTTGAAGGAATGCTCGAAATTATTCCTAATGCTGCTGTTGCTCATTTGGGTATGTGTCGCAATGAGGAAACTCGTGAACCAATGGAATACTACGCAAAAATGCCTTCCTTCATTGCCGAGCGTCAAGTAATCATTATTGATCCAATGCTTGCTACGGGTGGTTCGCTTAAAGCCGCTATTGCGAATTTGCGCGAACGGGGGGTAAAAGACATTGTCGCTATGGTTTTGGTCGCAGCTCCTGAAGGGGTAAAAGCGGTGCTTGAAGCAGATCCAGAGGTCAGGTTGTTTGCTTGTGCTCTTGACGAAGGTCTCAATGACCGCGCATATATCCTTCCTGGTCTTGGGGATGCGGGTGATAGGATTTATCAAACATTTGATACGCCGGCGGAAGGTTTGCGCGTAACTCAGTAGTGAGTCTTACGGCAGCAAGCAAATTGTAGGTGCAGATAGCTACCGACTTGCTGGGGAAAGCGTTGGTTGGCAACGAGAAGAGTTTCCATAAGGCTATCTGGATCATTTCATGGTAGGCTTCCTTTCATAGCTAGTTGGGGTTTCTGTTGCCAGTTTAACCGCATTGTCCAATAGTTAATTAGGATACCTACAGCCATAATTCATAAGAAGTGCGACGCATAACAGCTTCCCGTTCTTGTTTTGTATAGAACACAGCGTAAGAGATGATACTATCGGGGCAGTACTGATGCGAGAGGGGCAAAACGGGCCATGACTTATCAAGAGCGTCCTTCGTGGGACGAATACTTTATGAAGCTTGCCGAAGAAGTGCAAACGCGCACTACATGCCTGAGGCGTCCAGTCGGTGCGCTCATCGTAAAGGATAAGCGCATCTTAGCAACGGGATACAATGGCGTGCCCACTGGTTTGCGCCATTGCAATATTACGGGGTGCTTGCGTCAAGAGCTCGGTGTTCCTTCAGGGCAACGCCATGAAATATGTCGCGGACTTCATGCGGAACAGAATGCCTTGCTGCAAGCAGCGCGCTACGGCATTAATATTGAGGGTGCATCAATTTATATCACCACACAGCCATGTGTCGTGTGCGCAAAGATGCTTATTAATGCTGGCATCAAAGAGATCATTTATAAAAATCCCTATCCTGACGAACTTGCCATGGAGATGCTTGAAGAGTCAGGAATAAAGATGCGGGTGTTTGAAGAGGAATAGTTTTCGCCAAGGAGGAAAACCGCCAGTTAAACGATTGTAAAAAATCGTTGCATTGAACGTGTTTTTATCACCACTCACCCTTGATTCGGACACTTCATCGGAATCAGCACTTTAGGGTGCAAGAGGGCATTTATGCTCATCTTGTTTAGGCTTTAAGGTGATTCTATGAATCGCCAAGAAAGAAGAGGAAATGATAGCAGCTATTGCAGCAGGACTAGGGGCAGGGGTTATCGGTTTTCTACCCTTGTTCATTTTTTTGCGTTTAGGACGTCGTTCAGCTTCTCTTTCTCCTATGAATGCTGGCCTTTACGGGTTGGCAGGAACATTTGTTTCGCTTATTATCGTCGCCGCCGCTTTAATTGTATGTGCGGTTGTGGCACGCGAAGCTGTTTTACCGTTTGGTATTGCCGAAATAGTTGCGCTCGTTGTTTCTACTTCGGTGTATGTGGTATATAAAAATGCGCTTGCAAAGCGCAAGAAAAAGTAGTTGAAAGGTTGGGACTTTAGATGGGTGAAGCACTTTCAAAGTTCGTCGAGGAGGCACAGAGTCTTTATGCAGGCTTTGAATCCGCGACGGTCTTTTCCATTGGTGGCTGGAACGTATCTCAGTACACGTTGTACATGTTCCTCGCGCTCATTTTGGTACTGCTTATCGTTTTGATTGGTGGTCGAAAACTCGAGCTTATCCCTCACAAGAAATTTACAGGAACGCTTGAGTATGCTTACGAGTTCATCTCTAACGGTGTTGGTGGAGATGTTATTGGCGAAGGCTACAAGAAGCACATTCCTTTCTTGGCAACCTTATTCTTTATGATTTTGATCGCCAATATTATCGGCCTTATTCCTGGCGCTAAAGCGGCAATGGGAACCATTTCAATTACGTGGGCTCTTGCAGCTATTTCGTTTATCTACTTCAACTTCTGGGGATTAAAGCAGCTCGGTGTATTCCGCTATTTAAAGAGCTTGGCTCCTTCAGGGGTTCCTGCTCCAATGGTTCCAATTATTTGGTTCCTTGAGTTCATCTCTATGGTTATCCGTGTTCTTACGCTTGCTGTTCGACTTTATGGCAACATGCTCGCAGGACACATGATTCTTGCAGTATTCTCACTTGCAACAACCATCTTCTTGCAAACCGCAATCTTTAACATGGATTTCGTCACCGGCATCCCAGTGATCTTCTGGTTCTTCTTGCTGTTCTTTATGTATGCGCTGGAAACTTTGGTTGCATTCTTGCAAGCATACGTTTTCACCATTCTTTCTTCTTCCTATATTGGTATGGCTATCCATCCTCACTAAGAAGAGGAACTCTGGGGGCTTTTACGCCCCTTGGGTTTTGCCCGTGTTAGGGCACAGGCTTCTAATGGAAGCTCGCAGCTAAGCGCTGCACTCACTTTTGGTACTACAGCTGGTACAACGTAATTGCAGCTGGTAATAATGGACGAATAGGAGAGAAGGATTCCTATTCAACAAAGGAGGTAATCGTGGAACTTACTATTGTGCTCGCCGCACTGAAGGTTGTAGGCTATGGCCTCGCAGCTATCGGCCCTGGCATCGGTATCGGTATTGCTACCTACGGTTTGTGCGTTTCTGCTGCACGTCAGCCAGAAATGAAGGGTCAGCTCATGGGCTACTTCTTCATCGGTGCTGCTATGTCTGAGGCATTGGCACTGCTCGGCTTGGTTCTTTTCTTCATCGGCTAGTAAAACGTATAAGTTTTAAGATTTTGCCAAGAGAAGAAAAGGAGGCAAGCGAATTGAACGCAAACGTAAGCAAATATGTACGTAACTGCACAAGCGGTGTTGTCGCTTTTGCTGCTGCGTCTGCAGTTTGCCCAGTGCATGCATTCGCTGCTGAAGGTGCAGGAATTGAAGCCATCCTTCCTGTAATGGATGAATTCATTCCTATGCTCGTTGCCTTTATTATCTTGTGGATTGTTCTTGCTAAGTTTGGCTGGCCTAAGTTTGAGGGCATGCTCCAGAAGCGCGAGAATATGATCAAGTCATCCCTGGAGAAGTCCGAAGAGGCTCGCCAGGAGAGCGAACGTTTGCTGGCAGAGTATCGCGAGCAGCTTGAGAGTGCTAAGTCTCAAGCTCAGCAGATTCTCGTTAATGCACAAAAGTCTGGCGACGCTCTTGAAAAAGAGATCACCGAAAAGGCTCGTGCAGAAGCGGACGCAATGATCGAGAAGGCAAAAGTTGCTATTGAGGCAGAAAAGCGTGCAGCCATCAAAGATTTGCAAAACTCTATGGCTGACACTTCTATCGCAGTAGCTTCTCGCTTGATCGGCGAAGACTTCAGCGACGAAGAGCATCGCAAGCTCATCGAACGCTATGTAAAAGAGGCAGGTAGTTTAAATGCCTAATCGTCACGTCATCAATGAAACGATTGCAGCTTACGCCAACGCTATTATCGACGGCGCTTATGCCGATGGTGGTAGGGAACGTGTCGTAGTGATCCGCAACCAGATGATTGAGATTCTTGGCTTTATGGCTACCAATATTGATCTGCGTATGGCGTGCGATGATGAGGGTTATACCCCTGAGCAACGTGAGCAGATCATCACTAACGTGTTTGGTGCCTATGATCCAAAGCTCGTTCGACTCATGAGCATCATGGCAACGCGCTGTGATATTGCAAAGCTTCGTGGTGTTTATCACGTATACGAAGATCTCATTGAGTCAAAGCTGAATTTTAATGTTATTGACGTAACGACGGTTGTTGATCTTGACGACAACTTGCGAACTGTAATTACCCAAAAAGCTGAATCTGACATGGGAAGAGATTGTGTTCTTGTTGAGCATATTGATCCATCCATTCAGGGCGGCATCATCATGAGTACTCGTGGCCGTTTTGTTGATGCGAGCGTTCGTTCGCAGTTCAACAAGGCACGTATCGTGCTCAAAGAAACGACAGATGGAGGTGAATGCTAGTGACTGAAATCACCGCACAGTCTATCGACGAAGCGTTGCGCAAGCAACTCGATGTTATTAACACCAGTGTAGAGTCCCGTGAAGTAGGTACTGTTGTACAGATTGGCGACGGTATTGCTCGTATTGACGGTCTTAAGGGCGCTATGGCTGGCGAACTTCTCGAGTTTGTTGGCGAAGGTGGCAAGACTGTTTACGGCTTGGCTCAGAACCTCGAGGAAGAGGAAGTTGGCGCCGTACTTCTTGGTGACATCACTGCAATCAGAGAAAACGATCAGTGCCGTACCACTGGTAGAATCTTGGAGATTCCTTCCGGTAAGGGCATGCTTGGTCGTGTAGTAAATGCTTTGGGCGAGCCTATCGACGGCAAAGGCCCAATCGAGCCAGAGGGCGTACGTCCTATCGAATTTAAGGCTCCTGGCGTTCATGAGCGTCAGCCTGTTGAAGAGCCAATGCAGACCGGTATCATTGCTATCGACTCGATGGTACCTATCGGACGTGGTCAGCGCGAACTTATCATTGGCGACCGCCAAACTGGCAAGACCGCTATCGCAATCGATGCTATCTTGAACCAAAAAGGTCAGGATATGATCTGCGTTTACGTAGCAATTGGCCAGAAGGCTTCTACGGTTGCTACGGTTGTTGAAACTCTTGAGCGCCATGGTGCTCTTAACTACACCGTTGTTGTGGCTGCTACTGCTGCTGATCCTGCTCCAATGCAGTATCTTGCACCAATGTCTGGCGCTGCAATCGGCGAGTTCTTTATGTACAACGGCGAAGACGGAAAGCCTGCTAATGCAGAAAACCCTGGACGCCACGTACTTTGCATTTATGACGACCTGACCAAGCAGGCAGTTGCTTATCGTCAGATGTCATTGACCCTTCGTCGCCCACCAGGACGCGAAGCTTATCCTGGCGATATTTTCTATCTGCATTCACGCTTGCTTGAACGTGCTGTTAAGCTTTCCGATGAAAACGGTGCAGGTTCACTGACTGCATTGCCTATCATCGAAACTCAGGCTGGTGACGTTGGAGCTTACATTCCTACGAACGTAATTTCTATTACCGACGGTCAGATCTACCTGAAGACTAACTTGTTCTTCCAGGGTCAGCGTCCTGCTGTTGACGTAGGCTTGTCAGTTTCTCGCGTTGGTGGTGCTGCTCAGGTTAAGTCAATGAAGAGCGTTGCAGGTAACTTGCGTCTTGACTTGGCTGCATACCGTGAATTAGCTGCCTTTACGCAGTTCGGTTCTGACCTTGACAAAGCAACCCAGCAGCAGCTCACCCGTGGTGCAGCTATGACTGAATTGCTCAAGCAGGGTCGCTATATGCCACTTCCAGTTGAGGAGCAGGCTATTGCAATCTACACCGGCAATAATGGTTATCTTGATGACCTGCCAGTTGATAGCATTGTTCGTTTCCGCGCAGAGTTGCTTGATTTCTTGCGTATCAACCACGCAGAAACCGTTGCAAAGCTAAGGGACGGCAAGAAGTTTAACGACGAGATCGAAGCAGAGCTCAATGCGGCTATTGAAGCATTCAAGCTCCAGTTCATCGCGTAAGGTAGGTTAGACTATGCCGAACCTTCACGATATCGAAAGACGAATCAAATCCGTCGAATCGACGAAGCAGGTAACGCATACCATGCAAATGGTTGCTGCAGCTAAAATTCGACGCGCTCAATTGCGCGTCGAGGCGGCAACTCCATTTGCTCGTGCTATGGAAGAATTGCTTGGCAATATCGGTCGTATGGGCAGCTGTGCAGCCCCTCTTACGAAGCCTCACGATGAAGAGAAAACAGCTCTTATCATCGCTATGGTTTCTGACCGTGGTTTGGCAGGCGGTTTTAATTCGAGCATTTTGCGTCGTGCTGAGAGAATCATGAAGGAATGCCAAGCAGAAGGCAAAAACGTAACTGTTATTACCTGTGGTAAGAAAGCAATTGCGTATTTCCAGTATCGTGGCATTGAGCCCGTACTTGCTTTCCGCGACCTTTCTGCAGACCCTCGCGTTGAAGAGGCAGAAACGATTACCGACTACATCATCAACAATTACCTTGAGGGCAATATTGATGAGGTACACGTTGTCTATAACCACGCAAAGAACGCTGCAGAGCAGGTTCCAATCGAGCGACAACTATTGCCTGTTGACTTGAGTTATTTTGTTCCCGATGGGGAGTCATTCAAGTTCGGCGGTATCATGGAGCCAGATGCCGATAACCCTGACTTGCCTGGGTCTATCGAATACGAACCAGGCGAGGAAGAAGTTTTGGATCACTTGCTTCCTGAATACATGGCAGGTTGTTTGTATTACCTGTTGATTGACTCAGCTGCTGCTGAGCAGGCTGCTCGTCGTAACGCTATGAAGAATGCGACGGACAATGCCAATGAAATGATTGAGACGCTCAATCGACTTTATAACCGTGTACGTCAAGGCGCTATTACGACTGAGATCAACGAAATCGTTGGTGGCGCCGCAGCTTTGGAGGACTAAATGGCTGAAGAAATGAATGCTTCTGCGGCCAAGCCGGGTGCAATCGGTCACATTGTCCGTATTGTTGGCCCTGTTGTTGACGTTGAGTTTGCTCCGGATCAAATGCCGGCAATCTACAATGCGTTGACCGTTGAAGCTACTACTCCCATTGGTGACGTCAAAGTACTTCTCGAAGTCCAGCTCCATCTTCCAGGAGATTTGGTTCGTGCAGTTGCTATGTCGTCTACCGACGGTCTTATCCGTGGTCTCGAAGTTAAGGACACCGGCGCTCCTATGATGATGCCAGTTGGTCCTGAGACTCTCGGCCGTATTTGGAACGTAATGGGTGAACCTGTTGATGGCAAGCCAATGCCAGACGTTAAGCAGTACGCACCTATTCACCGTCCTGCACCTGAATATGAAACCCTTACCACTGTTACCGAGATCTTTGAAACGGGTATTAAGGTTGTTGACCTTATTCAGCCCTTCATCAAAGGTGGTAAAACGGGCCTCTTCGGCGGCGCTGGTGTTGGTAAGACCGTTATCATTCAGGAGCTTATTAACAACCTCGCTCAGGAGCATGGTGGTACTTCTGTATTCACTGGTGTTGGTGAGCGTACTCGTGAGGGTACAGACCTCTTTATCGAAATGACCGATGCAGGCGTTATCAACAAAACCTGCTTGGTTTATGGTCAGATGAATGAGCCTCCTGGAGCTCGTCTTCGTGTTGGTCTTTGTGGCTTGACCGAGGCAGAGTACTTCCGTGATCAAGGTCAGGACGTTCTTCTGTTTATCGATAACATCTTCCGTTTCACCCAGGCTGGTTCTGAGGTTTCCGCACTTCTCGGTCGTATGCCTTCCGCTGTAGGTTATCAGCCTACTTTGGCTACTGAGATGGGCGACCTTCAGGAGCGTATTACTTCTACCAACGTTGGTTCTATTACCTCCGTTCAGGCAGTTTATGTTCCTGCGGACGACCTTACCGACCCTGCTCCTGCAACCACGTTTACTCACTTGGATGCTAAGACGGTTCTGAATCGTTCTATTGCAGAGCTTGGTATTTATCCTGCTGTTGACCCACTGGAGTCTACTTCTCGCGCACTCGATCCAGAAATCGTTGGCGAAAAGCACTACAGTGTTGCGGTTGGTGTTCAGAAGCTTCTCCAGATGTATCAAGATCTTCAGGACATCATTGCAATTCTTGGCATGGATGAACTTTCTGAAGAGCAGAAGCTTATCGTTAACCGCGCACGTAAGGTGCAGCAGTTCTTAGGTCAGCCTTTCCATGTTGCTAAGCAGTTTACGGGCAACGATGGCGTTTACGTAAAGCTCGAAGACACCATTCGTTCCTTCGATGAAATCCTCAAGGGTAACTGCGATGAAATTCCTGAGCAGTGCTTCCGTTTCAAGGGTGCAATCGAAGAGGTTTATGAGGCTTACGAAAAGCTGAAGGAAGAGTAAATTATGTCCACGATTAAATGTGATGTCGTAGCAAAGGATAAGGTTCTTTATTCAGGGGAACTCTATTCCATTATGGTTCCAGGCACCGAGGGTGAACTTGGCATCATGGCTAACCATGAGCCTTTTGTAACCGCCCTTACCGATGGTGTGATCTGGGGTCGTACCCAGGCTGATGGCGGCACCACGTTGAGTGCGGCTATTATGGGTGGATACGTTCAGGTTTTGGGCGAACGTGTAATTGTTCTTTGTGACAAAACGCGTCCCATCCAGCGCATTAACAGCGAAAAGCTTAAAAGGGACATTCCTATTCTTGAAGAACGTATTGCAAACCTACGTGATGACAGCATCATTTCTAGGTCGGTTCTTTCTCGTAAGCTTCGTTGGTGCCAAGTGCAGCTTGCTGCAAAAGAAAAGGAAGACCAGTACAAATAGAAGTGATATTGGTGTTAGCCTTTACCTTCTGTACTTAGCGTCTTTTATACGTGCATTGTTGCGGAATGCTGTAACAATGAAAACGTACCAGCTGATAAAAGCGGTCCTTTTAGGGCCGCTTTTTAGGTTTATTCAGCTTTGGTTTAGCCGCTTTCCGGAGATCGATTTACCCCTAGAAAATAGGGCTTCTAGGCGTTTATGGAGCTATAGCAAAAGATGACAATTTCTATATAGGTATTCCTTTGTTGTTAGTATGACCATTGCTGATTACGACAGCGCCTATGATTATGCTGTCGTGCGTGATCATGATGGTGAGCTTGCGAGGATTGATTCTAAGATCAACGATGGAACGCTCAGCTTCTCAACCGATAAATTTTCTACCTATACCATCGTAAAGGCTGAGAAGACTGTCACGGGTACAGAAGCTGCAAACTCCGATAAGCAGATGCTTGCAAAAACCGGCGATTCCAATGTTGCTGTGTTTGCTGTTTTTCTAACATCTGTTGCAGCGGTCAGCTCGTTAGTTGCCTATCGTCGTGCTCGTCTTTAGAGAGCATGTTGAGAAGATAATCGCATCGTAGTTGTTTGCGGATAATGCGCGTCCTAGCGTTTAGTGTTGGGGCGCGTTTTTTTATGATTGCTGAGTAAGTTTTGAATGTTTAAAATTCCCCCTTTACAACTCACTTCTTTGAGGTACTATAGCTAAGCCCTTT
>OJNV01000242.1_pt1 | contig 35804 bp, 32 predicted proteins | sample 1597961 | NCBI WGS metagenome assembly OJNV01 (sample SAMN01915220, study PRJEB22387) | human gut metagenome | isolation source: stool | host: Homo sapiens | place: USA
CGAAAAGGGCAAAAAGCAACGGAAAGACACGTTGGCAGGCGTGTTTGCCCTTGTCAATCGATGGTATACAAAACACAATCATAAATGGGAGGAAAACAACAATGATGCAGATGCGTACACATACCTGCAATGCGCTGCGGCTGGCCGATGTGGGCAAGTCCGTGAAGATCGTGGGCTGGATGGAGAATGTCCGCGAGGTAGGCGGCAGCCTGGCCTTCGTGGTGCTGCGTGACTTCTACGGCACCACCCAGGTGGTGGTGGAGGATGAGGCCGACCTGAAGGTCATCAAGGGCCTGAACAAGGAGTCCACCATCAGCGTGGAGGGCACCGTCCGCGAGCGCGCCAGCAAGAACCCCAAGCTGCCCACCGGCGAGATCGAGGTGGTCCCCACCAAGATCGAGGTGCTGGGCCGCTGCCGCTATAACGCCCTGCCCTTCGAGATCAACCGCAGCCGCGAGGCCGACGAGACCCAGCGGCTGAAGTACCGCTATCTGGACCTGCGTAACCCGGCGGTCAAGCAGAACATCATCCTGCGCTGCCAGGTGGTGGCCGCCCTGCGCGCCGCCATGATGGAGCACGGCTTCCTGGAGATCACCACCCCCATCCTGACCGCCAGCTCCCCCGAGGGCGCCCGCGACTATCTGGTGCCCGCCCGCAAGCACCCCGGCAAATTCTACGCCCTGCCTCAGGCGCCCCAGCAGTTCAAGCAGCTGCTGATGACCTCCGGCTTCGACCGCTATTTCCAGATCGCCCCCTGCTTCCGCGACGAGGACGCCCGCGGCGACCGCAGCCCCGGCGAGTTCTATCAGCTGGATATGGAGATGGCCTTCGCCACCCAGGACGATATCTTCGCCGTGCTGGAGGACGTGCTGCCCCCCATCTTCGCCAAGTTCGGCACCTACAACGTGGCCTCCTCCGCCCCCTTCCGCCGCATCCCCTACAACACCGCCATGGAGACCTACGGCTCCGATAAGCCCGATCTGCGTATCGACCTGACCTGCAAAAACGTCAGCGAGTTGTTCGTCGCCAGCGAGTTCGAGGCCTTCAAGGGCCAGACTGTGAAGATGGTGCCCATCAGCGACTGCGCCCTGACCCGCAAGCAGGTGGAGAAGCTGCTCACCGACTGCGAGGTCCAGTCCGGCAGCAAGGCCTACTGGTTCAAGGTGGACGAAAACGGCCAGCTGGCCGGCGGCATCGCCAAGTTCGTCGCCCCGGTGGAGGCCGAGCTGGGTAAGATCATCGACCTGAAGCCGGGCACCCTGGTGCTGGCAACCGCAGGCCAATACGCCACCAAGTCCGTGGGCGTGCTCATCAAGACCTTCGGCGCCGCCTGCGAAAACCACTTCGACAAGGAGCGCTATGAGTTCTGCTGGATCGTGGACTTCCCCATGTACGAGATCGGCGACGAGTCCGGCGAGCTGGAGTTCTGCCACAACCCGTTCTCCATGCCCAACGGCGGCATGGAGGTGCTGCTGAAGGCCGAGCGCGGCGAGATCGACCCGCTGGACATCTACGCCAACCAGTACGACCTGGTGTGCAACGGCGTGGAGCTCAGCTCCGGCGCCGTCCGTAACCACGACCCCGAGATCATGATCAAGGCATTCGAGCTGGTGCGTCTGGGCGAGGAGGACGTGAAAAAGAAGTTCCCCGCCATGTACAACGCCTTCTGCTACGGTGCGCCTCCCCACGCGGGCATCGCCCCGGGCGTGGACCGCATGGTCATGCTGCTGGCCGGCGAAAGCTCCATCCGCGAGATCATCCCCTTCCCCATGAACAAGAACGCCCAGGATATCATGATGGGCGCGCCGTCCACCGTGGAGCAGAAGCAGCTGGATGAGCTGCATATCGCCATCGTGGGCGAGGTGGAGAAGGACGACTGATGGAGACCGTCAAGCTCTACTACGAAAACGCCTTTCTGCAGGACTTCACCGCCGTGGTGGAGTCCTGCGGGGCTGTGAAGGGCGGCTTTGCGGTGGTACTGGACCGCACGGCCTTCTATCCCGAGGGCGGCGGACAGCCCGCCGACCACGGCACGCTGGGGGATGCCCGGGTGCTGGACGTCCATGAGAAGGACGGCGGCGTCACCCACCTGTGCGACCGGGCGCTGCCCGAGGGCGCGGAGGTCAGCGGCCGCATCGACTGGGCGCGGCGCTTCGACCATATGCAGCAGCACTCCGGCGAGCACATCGTCTCCGGTATGCTGTGCAGCTCCTTCCACTGCGACAACGTGGGCTTCCACCTGGGCGCGGATACCGTGACCATCGACTACAACGCCGACATCAACTGGGAGCAGGTGCAGGACATCGAGCGCCGCGCCAACCGGTACATCTGGGAAAACCACCCCATCCACATCTGGTATCCCTCCCCGGAGGAGCTGGCCGCCCTGCCCTACCGCAGCAAAAAAGCCCTGGAGGGGCCTGTGCGCCTTACGGAGTTCCCCGGCGCGGACCTGTGCGCCTGCTGCGGCACCCATGTGGAGCGCAGCGGCCAGGTGGGCCTGGTGAAGTTCATAGGCTGGCAGAAATTCCGGGACGGCGTGCGGCTGGAGCTGCTGTGCGGCCAGCGGGCGCTGGACCATCTCTCCGCCTGCTGGGAACAATCGCGGCAGATCGGTCAGGCGCTGTCGGTAAAGCCGGAGGCGTCCTTTGCCGCCGTGGAGCGGATGCAGTCCGAGCTGCTGGCCGCCAGGGAACGCGCCGCCGGATTGGAAGCGCAGGTCTTCGCCCACACAGCGGCGGAATACGCCGGCAAGGGCGACACCGTGCTCATCACCGAACCGCTGGAGGGCGACGGTGTCCGCCGCCTGTGCGACGCCGTGGCCCAGACGTGCGGCGGCCGCTGCGCCGTGTTCGCCGGATCGGACGGGGCGTATAAGTACGCTGTCATCCATGCCGGACAGGATATCCGGTCGCTGGTGAAGGACATGAACGAGACGCTCCATGGCCGCGGCGGCGGCCGGGATGGCTTCGCCCAGGGCAGCGCCGCCTGCACGGCGGAGGAGATCCGGGCCTTTTTCTCCCGCCGGTAAACTGCTTCGCTGCGCGAAATAATTTTGCGTTATTTCAACAAAAAACACCCCCGAAATGTGCAGAAAAAGCGCATTTCGGGGATTTCCTTTTATGGATATACATGATACAATAAGAGACACTGAATATTTCGCACAGAAAAGAGTGATACCTTGCCCGAAGAAAACAAGCTGGGCGTCATGCCCATTTCCAAGCTGATCTGGAATATGTCCCTGCCCATCATCGCGTCCATGCTGGTGCAGGCCCTGTACAACATTGTGGACAGCGTGTTCGTCAGCCGCGTCAGCGAGCAGGCGCTCACCGCCGTGTCGCTGGCCTTCCCCGCCCAGAACCTGATGATCGGTCTGGCCACCGGCACCGCCGTAGGCGTCAACGCCCTGATGGGCCGGGCACTGGGTGCCGGACAGCGTGAACGCGCCGACAAGGTCGCCAACCACGGCATACTGCTGGCGCTGGTGGGCTTCGTCATCTCCGCCCTTTTGGGTGCCACCTGCTCCGACCTGTTCTTCCGTTCCCAGACGCAGATCGAGAACATCATCCGCATGGGCAACGACTACCTGCGGGTGGTGACCATCGGCTCGCTGGGTATGTTCTGCCAGATCATGTACGAACGGCTGCTCCAGGGCACCGGGCGGTCTATCCTCAGTATGTACACCCAGGGTCTTGGCGCCATCATCAATATCATTCTGGACCCCATCTTCATCTTTACCCTGAACATGGGCGTTACCGGCGCTGCCGTGGCCACCATCATCGGCCAGTTCTGCGGCTGCGCCCTGGCCATATACTTCAACCACAAGAAGAATACCGACATCACCCTGTCCATCAAGGGCTTCCGCCCGGACTTCCGGCTCATCGGCGAGATCTATGCCATCGGCCTGCCCAGCGTTATTATGATCGCCATCGGTTCGGTGATGACGTTCCTGATGAACAAGATACTCATCACCTACCACGCCGCCCACGAGACGGCGGCCACCGCCTTCGGCGCGTACTTCAAGCTGAACTCCTTTATCTTCATGCCCGTCTTCGGTATGAACAACGGCGTGGTGCCCATCGTGGCCTATAACTACGGCGCCCGGAACCGCAAGCGCATGGTGGAGACCATCAAGCGCGGCGCGCTGTACGCCTCCATCATCATGGTCTTCGGCACCGTCCTCTTCTGGGTCATCCCCGGCCCTCTGCTGAAGATATTTGACGCCACCGACACCATGCTCTCCGTGGGCATACCCGCCCTGCGGATCATCTCCATCAGCTTCTGCATGGCCGGCGCGTGCATCGCCCTGGGCGCCTCCTTCCAGGCGCTGGGCAGATCCCTGTACTCCATGATCACCTCCATCGTCCGCCAGTTGGTGTTCCTGATCCCCATCGCCTACGTGCTGGCCCGGTACGGCGCCTCCGTGGGCAACAGCGACCTGGTGTGGTGGAGCTACCCCATCGCGGAGGTATTCTCCCTGACGCTGACGCTGTTCTTCTTCCGCCATCTGTACAAGACCGTCATCGCCCAGCTGCCCGAGGGCCGCGAATAAGAAAAGCGGAACTAAACCCCGCCGCGCTCCGTCTTAGTGGATAGAGGGCGGGCCCATCGCCTTCCCCGCCCCCGGGCGGCGTATATACACAAACAAATAGAGACAGAAAAGGAGGCACGACCCCCATGAAGAAGTTTTTGGCATTTATCCTGGCCCTGGCCTGCGCCCTGTCGCTGATGGCCTGCGGCAAAAAGAACAACGACGACAAGCCCGACCCCGATCCCGCGCCGGACCCCCAGCCCACCGTCATCACCGCCGAATTTACCCACGGCTATGTAGACATGGCGCTGGACCTGCCTGAGGGCTGGAGCTGGGAGCAGGTGTCCGACAACGGCACCGACAAGACCGAGGGCATCCGCTTCTACAAGACCGATGACCCCACCGTCAGCTACACGCTGCTGTGCTGGACGGGAGGCTACGGCATCTGCGGCACCGGTGTCACCAGTGAGGAGATCACCCTTGCCAACGGCATGAAGGTCTGGCAGCACACGGAGGAGGACACGGAAAAGGGCACCATGGTCATGGCGGACATCTTTTTTGAGGACGTACCGGGCAGCTATGTGGCTTCCCCCTCCGAGACCATGACCACCGAGGTGTGGAACGCCAACCGCGATGCGCTGCTGTCCATTCTGGGCACCGCCCAGATCGGCCGCAAGAGCGTCAGCCAGCAGGCCGCCATCGACGCGGCCAAGGCCCAGTACACCGGCGCGTACGATCAGGTGTACGCCACCTATGACGTCACCTCCGGCGCGTGGACGGTGAGCTTCAGCAAGAGCGCCGCCGGCGCAAAGACCGACCGTCTGGTGGTAGACGCCGCCGGAAAGGTCATGGCCGCCGGAAAGTAACCGAAAACAGCCGAAAACCGCCGCAGCTGCGGCGGTTTTTGCTTTGCGTGCTTGACAACCACCCCGAAACGTGCTATTCTTTTCCTGATACAGGCGATGACGGGCGTGGCGGCCCTGAGCCGCGGGAGGAAATGCCCGCCGGAAGCCCCGTTACCGGCAGAAGAGTGTGGAAGTATCCAAATTCAGGTGGAACCACGGACTATGTTTAGTTCGCCCTGAGCCTTACCGGCTCAGGGCGTTTTTTTGTTGCCAAAACACTTCATATAGGAGGAACCTCACCATGAAAAACACCGAAAAGACGATGGACAAGATCGTCGCCCTCTGCAAAAACCGCGGCATCATCTTCGCCGGCAGCGAGATCTACGGCGGCCTGGCCAACACCTGGGACTACGGCCCCCTGGGCGTGGAGCTGAAGAACAACATCAAGAAGGCCTGGTGGAAGAAATTTGTCCAGGAGAACCCCTACAACGTGGGGCAGGACGCCGCCATCCTCATGAACCCCCAGACCTGGGTGGCCAGCGGCCATCTGGCCGGCTTCTCCGACCCCCTGATGGACTGCAAGGAGTGCAAGGAGCGCTTCCGCGCCGACAAGCTCATCGAGGACTGGTGCCACGAGAACGGCTTTGAGCTCAGCAAGCCCATCGACGCCTTCTCCCAGCAGGAGATGAAGGACTTTGTGGAGGAGCACAACCTCCCCTGCCCCTCCTGCGGCAAGCACAACTTCACCGATATCCGCCAGTTCAACCTGATGTTCAAGACGTTCCAGGGCGTCACCGAGGACGCCAAGAACACCGTCTATCTCCGTCCCGAGACGGCCCAGGGCATCTTCACCAACTTTGTGAACACCCAGCGCACCACCCGCCGCAAGCTGCCCTTCGGCGTCTGCCAGATCGGCAAGTCCTTCCGCAACGAGATCACCCCGGGCAACTTCATCTTCCGCGTCCGCGAGTTCGAGCAGATGGAGCTGGAGTTCTTCTGCAAGCCCGGCACCGACCTGGAGTGGTTCAACTACTGGCGCACCTTCTGCCACAACTGGCTGCTGGGCATCGGATTGAAGGACGAGAACCTCCGCCTGCGTGACCACGACCCCGAGGAGCTGTGCTTCTACTCCAAGGCCACCACGGACTTCGAGTTCCTGTTCCCCTTCGGCTGGGGCGAGCTGTGGGGCGTGGCCGACCGTACCGACTACGACCTGACCCAGCACCAGACCGTGTCCGGCAAGGACCTGACCTACTTCGACCCCGAGACCAACGAGCGCTACATCCCCTACGTGGTCGAGCCGTCCCTGGGCGTGGAGCGCAGCGTCCTGGCCGTGCTGGTGGACGCCTACGACGAGGAGGTCGTGGACGCGGAGAAGAACGACGTCCGCGTGGTGCTGCACCTGCACCCGGCCCTGGCGCCCTACAAGGCCGCCATCCTGCCCCTGAGCAAGAAGCTCTCCGAGCCCGCCCGCAAGATCTACGAGGACCTGTCCAAGGAGTGGATGCTGGACTTCGACGAGACCGGCTCCATCGGCAAGCGCTACCGCCGCGAGGATGAGGTGGGCACTCCCTTCTGCATCACCGTGGACTTCGACACCGTGGGCGATGCCGAGCACGCCGGCGACAACTGCGTCACCGTCCGCGAGCGCGACACCATGGAGCAGGTGCGTATCCCCATCAGTGAGCTGAAGGCCTATCTGGCCGAGAAGCTGGCCTATTAAGCGTAAAAAAAGAAAGCCCCGCGGGGCTTTCTTTTTTTGCTCACATATCCACGATCTGCAATTCGCTCTCGTCCACCTTCTGCATGTCCTTCTTGTTCATCATGTCGTACATACAGGGCACCACGAACAGCGTCATCAGCGTGGCGTACAGCAGTCCGCCGATACAGACCACGGCGATGGGCTGCATCAGCGCCGTGCCGGCGTTTTTCGCCGTGGCGGTGACGATCAGGCCCAAAATCGTGGTCAGACTGGTCATCAGGATCGGCCGCAGGCGGGTCACGCCCGCGTCGATGATCGCCTCCCGGCGCTCCATGCCGGACAGCCGCTGCTGGTTGATGTAATCCACCAGCACGATACCGTTGTTGACGATGATGCCCACCAGCATCACAAAGCCGATCAGGCTGATGACAGATACCTCGATCCCCGCGATCAGCAGGGCCAGGAAGCCGCCGGTAAAGGCCAGCGGGATGGTAAACATGACGATGAACGGGGATTTCAGCGACTGGAACTGTGCCACCATGATGAAGTACACCAGCACCACGCCCAGCAGCAGCATCAGCAGCAGCTGGCTCATGGCCTCCATGATCTGCTCGTTTTCTCCGTTGAATTCCGCGGTGACGCCCTCCGGCAGCGTCAGACCGCTGACGGCCTGCTGCGCCGCGGAGGTCACGTGGGTGACGTTGTAGCCATCGGCGATGGCGGCGGTCACGGTAACGCACCGGCGCTGCTGGTCACGGGAGATGGTGTTCATGGACACCGTCTCCGTCACGGTGGCCACATCGCCCAGCTTGAAGGTCTTGTCCTCCTCGCTGTCCCCGGTCAGCTGCCCCGCGGCGCTGCTGCCGGTCATGCCTGAGGCGCTGCCGGTCATGGCGGAGGACGCGCTGCTCTCCGCCGACAACTCCAGCTCCAGCAGGTTCTCCCGCTTGAGGACGCTGCCCTCCGCCGCGTCCACGGTCAGGTCCATGTCCTCGCTGTCCAGCGTCACATCAGAGACGCTGGCGCTGCTCTGCAGCGCCGCGGCGATCTGCATATACACCTGGGCCACGGTCAGCCCCTTCTCCGCCGCCGCCTTCCGGTCGATGGTCACCTGCAGCGCCGGGGCCGAGGCGTCCAGCCCGTCGCTGACCTCGCCGACGCCCTCCACCTGCTCCAGCCGCTTGGCGATGGTCCGGGCGCTGCTCTGCAGGTCCGCCATATCGCTGCCGAACACCTGCAGCGACACGCCGCTGCCGGTCATATAGCTCATCATACCGCTCATCACGCCGCTGGCCGTCACCTCACAGGGCAGGTCGGCACACAGCGTCTCGATCTCCTTCCCCGCCACAGAGCCGAAGGTCCCCTCCGGCATGGTGATGTAGCCCTCCACGTCATAGCTGCCGCCGGAGGTGCCGCCCATGGCACCGCCCATGTTCAGGCCGCCCATGGTGCCGCCGCCCATCATAAAGCCGGCGTCCTGCACGTCGTCCACAGTCATCACCCGCTCCAGCACCTCGTCGGCCAGCCGTACCGCCTCCTCGCGGGAGGTGTCCTCCGGCATGGTGATGGTCAGGGACAGGTTGTTCATATCCATCTCCGGCATAAAGGTAAAGCCGCGGCGCAGGCACGCGCCGGCACTGGTCACCAGCAGCACCAGCGACAGCAGCAGCACGCCGGCCTTGTGGTCCAGCGAAAAAGCGATGGCCTTCCGATAGGCGGGATAGACCTTGTCCAGCAGGCCCGGCTTCTGCACCATGGGCCGGCGCAGCATACCGCTGGCCATCGCCGGCACCAGTGTCAGCGCCACCAGCAGGCTGGCCAGCAGCGAGTAGGTGATGGTCAGCGCCAGATCGGTGAACAGCTGGCGGGTCAGGCCCTCTACGAACACGATGGGCGCGAACACGCACACGGTGGTCAGGGTAGAGGCCGTCACCGCGCCCAGCACCTGGCCCGCGCCGGACACCGCCGCCTGAATGATGGTGGCGCCCTTGGCCCGCAGGCGGTAGATATTCTCAATGACCACCACGGAGTTATCCACCAGCATACCCACCGCCACGGCCAGACCGCTCAGGGAGATCATGTTGATGGTCACGCCGGTGAAGTACATAAGTACGATGGCAAAGATCACGCTGACGGGGATAGATACCAGCGTGATGACCGTGGGCCGCCAATCCCGCAGGAACAGGTACAGAATGACCACGGAGAACAGCGCGCCCCACAGCAGCGACGAGGTGATGGTCTCCACGATCAGGTAGATATAGTCGCCCTGGTCCATCAGCGGCGCGAAGGACAATCCCTCGTACTGGCCCTCCAGCTCCTCGAACCGTGCGCTGATGTTATTGGACACCTCCGCCGTGGCGTAGTTGGACTGCTTGGTAAAGGTGATGAGAATGCCGTTGTCGCCGTTGACCTTGGTGTACAGCTCCCCGGCGTTGTCCGTGACCACCACGGTGGCGATGTCGCCCAGTGTCACCGGCTCGATGCCGTCCATGCCCAGGTCCAGCAGCACCATATCCTCCAGCTCCTGGCGGGAGGACACGTTCTCGCCCACGGATACCATGTATTTCACGCCGCTGTCGTCCTCAATGTACCCGGCAGGCATGGCGAAATTCTGTGCCGTCAGCAGCTGGCTGACGGCGGAGATGGACAGCATCCCGCCCACGTCCGTCTGGTCGGCGATGGACTTGTACGCCTCGTTGATCTGGTCCATGCCGGCCTCGATCTGGGTCATGGCCTCATCCAGCTGTATCTGCGCCTCCGTCAGCTGGGTAATGCCGTCGATCAGGGAGAGCGTCAGGTCATAGACCTCACTGGTGACCTCCCGCTTCAGCTCGCCGCTTTCCAGATCCTGCATCAGCTTATCCAGCGTCGCGTTCAGCCGTTCCAGCGTCTTTTTCAGCTGTTCCAGCTCCTTCTGCCCGGGCACGGTGATGGGCGGCTCACCGGGATCCGGATCCGGGTCTGGCCCCGGGATCTGGCCCCGGGCCTCCTTCAGATATTCGTACAGCTTATCCACCGCCGCGCCCGCCTTGGCCGCCGCGCCGGCGGCAATGGCCTCCTTGGCCTCATCCAGCTGTGCCTGCCCCTTTTCCACCTGGTCCTTGGCCTTCTGCAGATCCAGCTTCGTCTTGTTCAGTTCGGTACGCACCGCATCCGCCAGCTTCTCCGACAGGGCGTCCAGCTTGGCCTCGTCCAGGATCACATGGGCCTCCCGGGTCACGGCGCCGCTGACCGAAATGCTGGCCACACCGGACACGCCCTCCAGCTTGGGGGACAGCTCTCCGGTGACGAAATCGCTGAGCGCGTACACGTCCATGTCCTCCCGGGTCACGGCGGCCACCATCACCGGCAGCATGGAGGGATTGATCTTCAGCACATAGGGGGCGGAGACGGTGTCGTCCCAACTGCCCTGCAATACGGAGATCTTCTGCTGGATGTCCACACTGATGGTATCCATATTGGCGCCGTCCTCAAACTCCAGCGTGACCATGGATACGCTGTCCTGGCTGGTGGAGGTGACGGTCTTGATCTTATCCAGCGTAGCCATGGACTGCTCCACCGGCCTGGTGATGGACTGCTCAATGGACTCCGGGCTGGCGCCGGGATCAGAAGTGACGATGATGACATAGGGAAAGTCCATGTTGGGCAGCAGATCCGGTGTCATTTTCAGATACGCCACCACGCCCAGCACGATAATGCCCAGCACCGTCACAAAGATCGTCAGCGGTTTTTTCACGCTGAAGCCGGCCATATCCGTCCCTCCTTTTTCCGCCTGCAGCGCCCACGCACCCAGGGTAAAACTGTAATAATGTGTAAGTGTACCATCCCCGCCGCCGACTTGCAAGCGGAACGGCGCAGAATTCACGAAAGCGTTACAAATACAGGATTTTTTCAGGAAAATAGTTCGGAGTTCGTAGTATTCTTTGCGCCGTCTTTGCGCGTCCGGACGATGAAAAACGCGGACGCACCCGCGTCCGCGTTTTTCGCAAATAAGAAAGAGAAAAGGGAAGAAAACAGCAAAATCAGCCGGTGCCCCGTTACAGCAGCGTGCACAGCAGGCGCAGCTCGGCGGCCAGCCACACCGGCATCAGCATGGCGGTGACACGGCACACGGGGTTGATGTTCCCCGTCAGCAGGCACACCAGCGTGAACGCCAGAATAACCGCGATCACAACAGCGGCGATCGCCTTTGCCGGGGAAGTCTTGGTTTTCGTGTTTGTCATAGGGAACAACTCCTTTCTGTATTGTGGCCAAATCATACCACAAAGGTTGGTGCTTGTAAAATTGATTATTCTACAGTATAATATAGGCATAAACTATAATTTGGAGAGCCGCCTATGACCAACCAGGACATCGAGACCTTTTTCGCCGTGCTGGACCACGGCACCATGACCGCCGCCGCCGAGGCGCTGTACATTACCCAGCCGTCCCTGTCCGCCCGGCTGAAGGCACTGGAGGACCAGGTGGGCGCGCCTCTGTTCCACCGTGGCAAGGGCCAGCGCCGCATCACCCTGACGGATGCGGGCCAGCACTTCCTGCCTCTGGCCCGCCGGTGGCAGAACCTGCTCTCGGAGACGCAGACCTTCGCCGCCGCGGAAAAGCGTGAGTTTCTCCACGTCATCGCCGCCTACACCGCCAACCAGTACATTCTGCCCCCGGTGTACCAGCGGTTTCTGGAGCGTGAGCTGCCGGTGAACCTGTGGGTGGAGTCCATGCGGACGGACCAGGCGGTGTCCGCCGTAGCCCGGGGCGACGCGGACATGGCCATCGTGGACGGCGCATTGCACTACGATCTGCAGATCGAAGCCAAACCCCTGTTCCGCGAGGGCTTCTTCCTGGTAGTGCCCAAAACGGTGGCACTGACGGAACCGGTAGAGGCCACCACCATGCACGTGCAGGACGAGATACTCATCTACGGCCAGCCGGAGATACTGCAATGGCACGACTACTGGTACGGCGTGGATGCCCGCCCCCTGCTGTACACCGACACGCCCCAGCTGGCCGAGACCCTGCCCGCCTGCGGCAAGCGCTGGAGCATCATCCCCGCCGGCGCCACCGAGCCCTATCTGCGGATGTTCAGCAACGTGCAGGTGCTGCGCCTGGCCCACCCGCCGGCGGAGCGCACCTTCTACCTGGTCACACCCAAGGGCCGCGCCCTCTCCGCCGCTGCGGAGACACTGCTGGAGGACCTGCGGGTGCAGATACAGGATCTGGAGGGCATCACCTGGTATTGAGCAGCGAAAGAGACACACCCTTCGGTGTGTCTCTTTCTGTCGTTTTGTGTCGCATTCTGCCCTTGCACGTCGTATGGCGGCCATTCACGTCGATTTTCGTCTTTTGACGTCGCACACAGACGTATCCCGTCGCTTCCTGTCGCAATGTGTCGAATACCGTCCTATCCCCGCCGCAGCTGGCCCCGGATCAGCCGCGTCACCGCGTCTGCCAGCCACCCGATGGCCGGCAGGCGCTCCATAGCCTGTCCGTAGATACGCCGGGCGTCCGGCACCTCCCGGTCGCTTCCGGTGAACAGACACACCGGCAGCACGCCCCGCAGCCGCAGGGCCGCGGCCTCCGCCGCCGTGTCGTCCACGCCGCGCTTCCCGGTGTAGGCCCATCCGCCCAGGCCGTTGGGTATCCGCTGGTCGTCGTTGGGGCTGGCGTCCGAGAGCACCAGCAGCAGCGACTGCTCGCTGCGCCGCTGCCGCAGCAGCCAGCCCATGGCCCGCAGGGCCAGCCCGTCCCGGTTCCACCCCGCGGCCACATAGTCGAATACCCCCTCGTTCTGCTCCGGATGGTCATAGTCCCGCAGCACCCGCAGCACCGTGCAGCCGCTGACGGAGCAGAACGCCGTCACCCGCACGGGGATGCGGCACCGGCTCAGGCTCTCCGCGATGAGATACGCCTGTGTGGCCAGCTTCTCCTGCTGCCGGTTCTGCGAGGCCGAGCCGTCCAGCAGCAGGTCCACGGACAGCTCTCCCGGCTCCTGCGGCGACCGGCGGGAGAACACCCGCTCGTCCCCCAGCGCCCCGGCGCGCCAGGCCAGCTCCGGCCGCAGCCTCCCGGCGCGGCCCGTACCGCCCTCGTCCTCCGCCCGCAGCAGCAGCGTGTTCTGCAGCTTCTGCGTCAGCTGTGCGATGGCCAGCTTGTTTTCCACCAGATGCTCCTGATAATACGCCCGGTTCTTCTCCCGCTGCTGCCGGAAGTGGGCCGCGTCCCAGGCCGCCTCCGGCGCGGGCGCGCGGCCCACCGGCTCGCCGCGGGTAAAGTGCAGCCGGCAGTTCTTGTGCACGCCGGTGCACAGGGTGCGCTCCGCCTCACTGAGCTGCCCCGGCGTCAGCATGGACGCGCCGAAGCAGTCCTCCACATACCGCCGCAGGATCGGCTCCGGCGTCCGGCCCTGCAAAAAGCTGAACAGCGTCTGCTTCTGCAGACCGCCGCTGCCGCCGGGCGCGTCATGTGACAGCGCCCGCAGGGCGTTGGGCCGCACAAAGTGCACACCGCCGCTTTTGTCCCGCTTTCGGCCTACCCACGCCGCCCACTGGCGGTCGTCGGCGGCCCGGCGGGCGCGGCGGAACCAGGTGTACAGCACGCGCTCCGTCCGCTGGATCAGCTGCGCCTCCGTGCTGTCCCCCGGCGCGGCCAGCTCGTCCAGCAGCGGTGACAGGGTCGGGTCCTCCGGCTGTTCCAGCACGCGGCAGGCCCAGGCCCGGCGCACGGCGTCCCCGTTCATGCCCTCGGCCACCGGCGTCTGCGCCAGCAGCCGGCGGGCATAGTCCCGCCGCAGCGCCGGCAGCAGCGGCCGTTCCGCCGCGCCGCGGGCGAACACCGCCCCCTCCAGCACCAGGAAGAATATGTCCGTGTACAGTGCCTCCTGCGCCGACCGGTGAAACTCGTTCAGCAGCGACCGGAACCGGTCAAAGTCGTAATACCGGCAGGCCAGGCCCAGCACCGTATTGCCGTACAGCTCGGCATCCCCCGCCCGGTCGAAGGTCAGCAGCTCCGGCTTGCGGGCATAGTCCCCCCAGCCGTTCCACACCTGATTTTCCGCCCGGCGCGTCTCTCTGTCCTGTCTGTCCATATCAGTCGAACAGCTTGTCCCGGGTGGCGTCCCTGGGCAGGCGCGCCCACACCGCGTCCGCCACCAGCTGGCGCTCAAAGGGCTCAAAGGCCTTGTTGATGATGCCCAGGTCCAGCGCCTGCCCGGAGGGTATCCCCTTCTCGATCAGGTGCAGGGCCGCCAGCAGTCCCCGCAGGTCCAGCGCCTTGGTGGATATCTCACCGCTGTCGCACTTGGTCCGCAGGTCCCGGAACAGCGCCGTCAGCTGCTCGGCCCACTCCCGCTTCAGGGTGGGGAAGCTGCGGCGCAGCAGCTTCTGCAAATTCTCGTCGGAGATCACCGGCATATCCACCACCACGAACCGGCTCACCAGCGCCTCGTTCAGCTCCCGCGTCCCGGCGTAGCCGTAGTTCATGGTGCCGATGAACCGCGCCGCGTCGTCCAGCTGTATGCGCTCATACCCCGGCACGTCGATGACGCGCCGGTGGTCCAGCGTGGCGTGCAGCACGGCCAGCGCCTCGTTCTTTGCCATGTTCACCTCGTCCAGCACGCCGAAGCCGCCCAGCCGCGCACAGGCGCACACCGGTCCCTCCCGGAACACCACCTGCCCGTCCTTCAGCGTGTCCGCGCCGATCAGGGCCGCCGCGTCCACGTTCACATACATGGACACGTCCCACACCGGCCGTCCGAACAGCGCCGCCAGGTCCTCCGCCAGCACGTTCTTGCCGGTGGCCTTCGGCCCCGCCAGCAGCAGGTGCTCGCCGCACAGCAGTGCCGCCGCCGCGCTCTCCCATACCTCCCTGCCGTAGTAGAGATACTTCGGCACGGGCACGCGCTCCTGTGCCTCCGGCGTCAGGGGGTGGGCCTCCCGGAAGCGGCGTACCTCGTCCAGCAGGCCGCTGTCCACGCCCTCGTCCCGCAATTCCTTCCAGATATCCATAGACTCGCCTCATTTCTTCTCCGGATGATGCCAAATTATACTCCCGCCGCCCGCTAAGTGTCCGTTAAGGATGTGCGGTCCGTTCCCTTTGTCATATCCGCCCGCGTTCCGCCATATAGATAGAGCACAACGGCATGGGAGTGTTGCGTTATGCGAGACGATCTGGAGCAGCGGGCCAAAGAGCTGGCCCTGTACATGATAGAGAACCGGACCACCGTCCGCGCCGCCGCCAAGAAGTTCGGCGTCAGCAAATCCACCGTACACAAGGACCTGTCCGAGCGTCTGGCCCTGTGCGACCGGGCGCTGTACACACAGGTAAAGGCCATACTGGACGAAAACCGTTCCCAGCGGCACATCCGCGGCGGAATGGCCACGCGCCGCAAGTATAAGGGGATATGAAAAAAGGGACGGCGCCGCCGTCCCTTTTCCCGTATAAACCAAAACGGACACCCTTGCGGATGTCCGTTGCGTTTGGTCATTAGCCAATGTTGTTCAGCTTCAGCGTCAGCGCGCTCTTCTTGTGGGCCGCGTTGTTCTTGTGCAGCAGGCCCTTTGCAGCAGCCTTGTCGATCGCCTTGACCGCCACCTTGTAAGTGCCCTCGGCCTCGGTGCGATTGCCTTCAACGGCAGCAGCCTCGAACTTCTTGATAGCAGTCTTCAGTGCGGACTTATTGGCTTTGTTGCGAGCATTTCTCGTCTCTGCCACCAGAACACGCTTCTTAGCAGACTTGATATTCGGCAAACCAAACACCTCCCCGACTTGAATTTTTTGTGCAGCGAAAATATACACTTCCACGCAGGATGATATTTTAGCATCTTTGCCTGAAAAATGCAAGACTTTTTTGCAATTTCCGCGGCAGTTTTTGTATAAAAGCGATTTCACCGGCCATGCTACCCAAAAGCCACAATATTTTGTGTTCAGAAGGGAGCGTTGACCACTACTATGAACCTTTCCCGCACCGATCTGGCCGTGGAAACAGCGGAGGCGCTGCCCACCGGCCGGGATATGTTTGCCCCCGGCACCGGCGTCACCAAGTCCGAATGCCTGCTGTGCGGCTGTCCCGTCACCCGCATCCATGTCCATACCCCGGCGGGCGCCCGGGCCATCGGCAAGCCCGAGGGCCGCTATATCACCATCGACCTGCGCCCCGCCCTGTCCCGTCAGGAGGCGCTGACCGGCCGGGCCGCCCTCTGCCTGTGCCGCGAGCTCCGCGCCCTGCTGCCGCCGCCATCGGACGGCCCCGCCCTGGTGGTGGGCCTGGGCAACGACGCCATGACCCCCGATGCTGTGGGCGCGGCGGCGCTGGAGCACCTGCTGGTCACGCGGCACATGGTCCGTTCCATGCCCCGGCAGTTCGGCGCGCTGACGCCGGTGGCGGCCCTGGCCACCGGCGTGCTGGCCCGCACGGGGGTGGAGACGCTGGAGCTGATCCGCGGCGCGGCGGACCGCCTGCACCCCTCGGTGGTCATCGCCATCGACGCGCTGGCCGCCCGCAGCCGTCACCGGCTGTGCGCCACCGTGCAGCTGGGGGACACGGGCCTGATCCCCGGCAGCGGCGTAGGCAATCACCGCAAGGCAGTCAACGCCCGGACGCTTGGCGTGCCGGTCATCGCCCTGGGCGTCCCCACGGTCATCGATGGCGCGGCCCTCTGCGGCGACGAGGACGCCCCGCCCTCCGGGTTGTTTGTCACGCCCCAGGACATCGACCGCCGCGTCCGTGAACTGGGCCGGCTCATCGGCTATGGCGTCACCCTGGCGCTCCAGCCCGGCCTGACGCCGGAGGATGCAGCGGCCCTGCTGGGATAGCCCTTGCAAAATCCTCCCCGACGCGGTACAATAGGACATCAAAACTTCGGAACGGGAGGTATCGCACATGGAATTCAACCCCCAGATACAGCTGGCCGGCCTGCTGGAATGGATGGCCGAGCAGATGCACGCCTGCCACGGCAAGACCGCCGTCATCGGCATCTCCGGCGGCAAGGACAGCTCCACCGTGGCCGCCCTGGCCGTGGCCGCCTATGGCCGCGAAAACGTCCTCGGCGTCCTCATGCCCGACGGCGTCCAGCCGGACATCGACTACTCCCAGGCACTGGTGGAGCACCTGGACCTGCCCCACACCACCATCAACATCCATGACGCCGTTCAGGGCGTGCTGAACGAGATGGAGAAGGCGGGCCTGACCCCCAGCCGCCAGACGAAGGTCAATCTTCCCAGCCGCGTCCGCATGGCCACCCTGTACGCCGTGGCCCAGTCCGTAGAGGGCGGCATCGTCATCAACACCAGCAACCTCAGCGAGGACTGGGTGGGCTACTGCACCATCTACGGCGACAGCGCCGGTGCCTTCTCCCCCCTGGGGATGTACACCACCGAGGAGGTCGTCGCCCTGGGCCGTCAGCTTGGCCTGCCGGAGAAGTTCCTCATCAAGCCGCCGTCCGACGGCCTCACCGGCCTGACCGACGAGGACAATCTGGGCTTCCCCTATCACGCGGTGAACGAGTACGTCCGCCGCGGCGTGGTGGACCCGGACATCAAGGAGCGCATCGACGCCCTGCATCGTGCCAGCCGCTTCAAATTCCAGACCCTGCCGGTCTACCACAACGGCCTGCCCATGGCGCTGACCGACGAGACCGATTATTATAACTGAGCCCCGTTTCCTTTTGTGCGTCTTTTTTCTCTCCGCCTTTTGAGAACACAAGGCTCCGGAGCCTTCCGGAACACAAATGCACACCATGACTGCCTCAAACGTATACAAAAGAGCACATAAGCAGCACATGCAGAGGACAACCAGGTAAACGCTGCGTAAACCAAAAAGCAAGCAAACATACGTTGCCGAAAGCAAAAAAAAAGCAGAAACACCCCGGCCCAATGGCCGGGGTGTTTCCGTGTGTTTGTGTTAGGAGAGAGAGAAAATCACATCAGGAAGTGTTGTTCCTTTGGATGATGCTATAATACCCTCTAATTTTGGCCGAATCTTGAAGCGGCCATGAACAATTTGTGAATTCTGCCTTTTACGCCGCGTTTTTTCCACAGCAGACAGCGCATTTCACTGAAACTTTCTGCTCTCGGCCACAGCCATCTGGTCGCAGCGGTTGTTTTTTTCGTTCTCCGCGTGGCCCTTCACCCAGTGGCAGCGTACCTCGTGAATATCGGTCAGCGCCAGCAGCTGCTCCCACAGGTCCGGGTTCAGCGCCGGCTTTTTGTCGCTCTTCACCCAGCCCCGCTGCTGCCAGCTTCTGGCCCAGCCCTTTTCCAGCGCGTCGATGACGTACTTGCTGTCGCTGTACAGCTCCACCACGCACGGCTCCTTCAAAAGCCGCAGCGCCTCGATGACGGCGGTCAGCTCCATGCGGTTGTTTGTGGTTCGGGCCGCGCCGCCGGAGAGTTCCTTCTCCGTTCCCTTGTAGCTGAGTATCGCCCCCCAGCCGCCCGGACCCGGGTTGCCGCTGCAGGCCCCATCGGTGTAGATCGTAACGGTTCTCATATATCCTTCCTTCACTCCACCCCAACAACCCGCACCGTTCCGTCCTGCACGGTAAAGCGCACGTTCTTTCCTGCGTAAGCCATGCCGTACACGCGGTCGGGGTCGTCCTGATACCGGGGCCGCGGGTCGGCGGCCAGGGCGCTCAGCAGCCCGTGGCGCTGTCCGCTGTCAAACTGCGCCAGCAGCTCCGGGGGAAAGTCCACCGTCAGCACCGCGCCGGCGTCTCCGCCGGTAAAGCCGCCGGCGGCGTCGGGATAGCTGTCCGCGTAGGCCAGATAGGGTTTGATGTCTACGATGGGCGTTCCGCTGACCATATCCGCGCCGCGGACATACAGCACCGGACCCTCCGGCTCGTCCAACGCCACACGCTCCAGCTCCACGGCGGAGAGCCCCAGGCCGTTGGGCCGGAAGGGCGAACGGGTGGCGAACACGCCCACGCGCTCGTTGCCGCCCAGCCGGGGCGGCCGCACCGTGGGCGACCAGCTCTGCCGCTGCGCCCGGTCAAACTGCCAGATGAGCCAGATGTGTGAAAAGCCCTCCAGGCCCCGCACCGCATCCACATCCCGGAAGGGCTTTTCGAACACGATGCGTCCGGGGCTGTCGGCAATGCCGCTCTGCCGCGGCACGCCGAACTTCTCCGCAAAGGGCGTCTCTATCCGCGCGATGATGTCCAGCCCGGAGCCGTTCACAGCGGGGCCTCCTCCAACACGGGCTGCTCCTTCTCCTCGGGATCGGCCAGAGCCAACGAGATGACCCGGTCGCCCTCCTCCTTGAAGCGCATGACGATGACGCCCTGGGTGGCACGTCCCGCCACGCGGATGTTTTCCACAGGGGTGCGGATCAGGATGCCCGCCGCCGTTACCAGCAGCAGGTCCTCGGTACCGTCCACCACCTTCATGCCCACCACCGGGCCGGTCTTGTCCGTGACCATATAGTTGCGGATACCCATGCCGCCGCGGTTGGTGATGCGGTACTCCTCAATAGGCGTCCGCTTGCCGTAGCCGTTCTCGGTGATGGACAGCACGGTCTTGCCCGCGTCGGCGCGGGCGGCGCCAATGACATAGTCGCCCTCCCGCAGGCGAATGCCCCGGACGCCCACGGCGGTACGTCCCATGGCGCGCACATCCGCCTCGTCGAAGCACACCGCCTGTCCGTCGTGGGTGGCGATAAGCATACGGTCATGCCCCCGCGTCTCCGTCACGGAGATCAGCTGGTCGCCCTCGTCCAGCGTCAGGGCGCGGATGCCGTTGTTCCGCAGGTTCTTCAGGGCGCTGACCTCCAGACGCTTCACCGTGCCGTTCCGGGTGGTCATGAACAGGTACAGCTCCTCGTCGCCCGTCTCGCGGAAGTGGAGCATGGCCTGTACGCGCTCGCCCGTCTCCACCTGAATGATGTTGACGATGTTCACACCCTTGGCTGCCTTGCCGCTTTCCGGGATCTGATAGCCCTTCTTGCGGTAGACCTTGCCGGTGTCGGTAAAGAACAGGATATAGTCGTGGGTAGACGCGGTGAACACGTCCACCACCGTGTCCTCCTCACGGGTGGTGATGCCCTTCTTGCCCATGCCGCCCTTACTCTGAGCGGCGTATTCGCTGACCGGCGTGCGCTTGATGTAGCCGTTCTCCGTCAGGGTGAAGACGCACTGCTCCTCCTCGATCAGGTCCTCGATGTCCAGCTCGTCCTCCACGTCCTGGATCTCGGTCTTGCGGTCGTCGCCGAACTTGTCGGCAATGGCGGTCAGCTCCTCCTTGAGGATGGACTTCACCAGGCCCTCGTCACTGAGGATACGCAGGAAGTAGGCGATCTTCTCCTCCAGCTCCTTGTACTCGGTCTGGAGCTTCTCCCGGTCAAGACCCTGCAGCGCCTTCAGGCGCATATCCAGAATGGCCTGGGCCTGCACGTCGTCCAGCCCGAAGCGCTGCATCAGGTTCTCCTTGGCGTTGTCGTAGCTGCTGCGGATGATTTTGATGACCTCGTCGATATTGTCCTGGGCGATCAGCAGGCCCTCCAGCAGGTGGGCGCGCTCCTGGGCCTTTTTCAGGTCGAAGCGGGTCCGGCGGATGATGATCTCCTCCTGGAATTTCAGGTACTCGTCAATGATGTGCCGCAGGGACAGTATTTTCGGCTGCCGCTGGTTTTCCACCAGCGCCAGCATATTGATGGCAAAGGTGGTCTGGAGTTGGGTCTGGGCGAACAGGCGGTTCAGCACTACCTGGGGATTGGCATCGCGCTTGAGCTCGATCACGATACGCATACCGTTGCGGTCGGACTCATCCCGGATGTCGGAGATACCCTCCAGCCGCTTGTCCTCCACCTGGTCGGCGATGGCCTTGATGAGCATCCGCTTGTTCACCTGATAGGGCAGCTCCGTGATGATGATGCGGGTGCGGCCGCTGCCGAACTCCTCGAACTCGTGGCGGGCGCGCACCATCAACCGGCCCCGGCCGGTGGCGTAGGCGGCGCGGATGCCGCTGCGTCCCATGATGATGCCCTTCGTGGGGAAGTCGGGGCCCTTGACGTGCTCCATCAGGTCGCCGAGGGTGGCGTCCGGGTTATCCAGCACGCAGATGCAGGCGCCGATGACCTCCCGCAGGTTGTGGGGCGGGATGTTGGTGGCCATGCCCACGGCGATACCGCTGGAGCCGTTCACCAGCAGATTGGGGAACCGGCAGGGCAGCACACGGGGCTCCTTGCGGCTCTCATCGAAGTTGGGGTCCCAGTCCACCGTGTCCTTTTCGATGTCGCGGAGCATCTCGTTGGAGATCTTGCTCAGACGCGCCTCGGTGTAACGGTAGGCGGCAGGAGGGTCGCCATCCACGGAGCCGAAGTTGCCGTGGCCGTCCACCAGCATATAGCGCATGGAGAAATCCTGCGCCAGACGCACCAGCGCGTCGTACACGGAGGCGTCGCCGTGAGGGTGATACCGGCCCAGCACATCGCCCACGCAGGTGGCGGACTTCTTGAAGGGCTTGTCGCTGGTCAGGTTATCCTCGTACATGGCGTACAGGATACGCCGGTGCACGGGCTTCAGGCCGTCCCGCACGTCAGGCAGCGCACGGCCCACGATGACGGACATGGCGTACTCGATATAGGAGTTCTCCATCTCCGGCACCAGCGGGGACTCTACGATATGCTGGTCGGGATAGCGAATTTCCTCCGGGTCGTATTGGGGCTTTTTGCTCATACTGACACGACCTCCTTAATAATCCAGATTTACCGCGTACTTGGCGCGCTGCTCGATGAACTCCTTGCGCGGCTCCACCTTCTCGCCCATGAGGACGGTAAACGTGGCGTCCGCCTTCACCGCGTCGTCCAGCGTGATGCGCCGCAGGGTGCGGGTGTTGGGATCCATAGTCGTCTCCCACAGCTCATGGGCATCCATCTCGCCCAGACCCTTAAACCGGCTGATGCCGATTTTCACGTTGGGGTCGCCGTTCCGCATCTCGTTGGACACCCGGTCACGCTCCTCGTCGGAGTACGCCACCCGCTGCTGCTTGCCGCGGGTCAGCTTGTAAAGCGGCGGCACGGCGGAGTAGACGTAGCCCTCCTCGATGAGGGGCCGCATATACCGGAAGAAGAAGGTCAGCAGCAGGGTGCGGATATGGGCGCCGTCCACATCGGCATCGGCCATGATGATGATCTTGTGATAGCGCAGCTTGTTCTCGTCGAACTCCTCGCCGATACCTGCGCCCAGCGCGATAATAACGGGCTGCAGCTTGTCGTTGCCGTAGACCTTGTCCACCCGCGCCTTCTCCACATTGAGCATCTTTCCCCACAGGGGCAGGATGGCCTGGAACCGGCTGTCGCGCCCCGCCGTGGCGGAGCCGCCTGCGGAGTCGCCCTCCACGATGTACAGCTCTGTCAGCTCGGGGTTATTCTCGTTGCAGTCCCGCAGCTTGTCCGGCATGGCCGCGCCGCCCAGCACCGTCTTGCGGCGGATGGACTCCCGCGCCTTGCGTGCCGCCTCGCGGGCGCGGTTGGCGGTCATGGCCTTATCCAGAATGGTGCGGGCCACCACGGGATGCTCCTCCAGATACACCGCCAGCTGGTCGTTGACGATGCTGTCCACCAGCGTGCGGATGTGGGCGTTGCCCAGCTTGGCCTTGGTCTGACCCTCGAACTGGGCCTCTGTCAGCTTCACGGATATCACCGCCGTGATGCCCTCGCGCACGTCCTCGCCGGAGACCTTATCGCCCTCCTTGATCATGCCGTATTTCAGGCCGTAGGCATTCAGTACGCGGGTCAGGGCCGCCTTGAAGCCCGTCTCGTGCATGCCGCCTTCCGGCGTATGGATATCGTTGGCGAAGGACACCAGCGTCTCGTTGTAGCCGTCGTTATACTGGATGGCGATCTCCGCCGTGCTGTCGCCCTTGGCGCCGGAGAGATAGATGACCTCCTCATGGAGCGGGGTCTTGTTCCGGTTGATGTAGGTAACGAACTCCCGGATGCCGCCCTCATAGCACATGGCCTCGGACTTCTCTCTGCCCGGCCGGGCGTCGCTGATAGTGATCCGCAGACCAGCGTTCAGGAACGCCTGCTCCCGCATACGGGTGTGCAGCGTCTCATAGTCGTACTCCAACGTGTCGAACATCTCCGGGTCCGGCTTAAAGGTCACGGTGGTACCGGTATGGTCCGTCTCGCCGATGATCTTCATCTCCTGGGTGATATTGCCCCGGGAGAATTTCATCTCATAGATTTTGCCGTCCTTGTGTACCTGCACCGTCAGCCACTCGCTCAGAGCGTTCACCACGGACGCACCCACGCCGTGCAGGCCGCCGGAGACCTTATAGCCTCCGCCGCCGAACTTGCCGCCGGCGTGCAGCACGGTGAACACCACCTCCAGGGCGGGCCGGCCCGTCTGGGCCTGGATATCCACGGGGATACCACGGCCGTTATCGGTGACGGTGATGGTGTCACCCTCGTTGATGGTCACGGTAATGTCCGTGCAGTAGCCGGCCAGCGCCTCGTCGATGGCGTTGTCCACGATCTCATATACCAGGTGGTGCAGACCGCTGGCGCTGGTAGAACCGATATACATACCCGGCCGCTTCCGCACAGCCTCCAGCCCCTCCAGTACCTGTATTTCTGATGCGTTGTATTCCGTATCCACCACGGTCTTTTCCAGTTCTGCCATGTACTACTCTCCTTTTCCTTGGACCCGCTTACCCAGCGTCCGGGAATTGATCTGCGACAGATACACGATCTGCCGGTGATAGGGATGATCACACACCACGAAAGACCGCGGTATGTCCTCGCAGGCACTCTGTACCACGCCCTCCTGCTCGGCTCCCTGTAAAAACTCTCTCGTTTTTTTTGAGGTAGAGGTGTTGTCCAGGTCAAAGATACCGATGACCCGCCGGTCCTCTACCATCACGTTCATACCGATGTGCAGATACGCCATCACAGTACCTCCCCGCCCCGCACATGGAACACCCTGCCGCTGAGCAGCGTGTCCAGCCGGTCGTTTTCGCAGCAGGTGATAAACACCTGTCCGCCGCTGATGCGATTCAGTACGTATTCCTGCCGCCGGGGGTCCAGCTCGCTGAGCACATCGTCCAGCAGCATTACCGGATACTCCCCCATGGCGTTTTTGTGTATCTCGCGCTCCGCCAGCTTCAGGCTCAGTGCCGCCGTCCGTACCTGCCCCTGCGAGCAGAACTGCCGCGCGCTGCGCCCGTTGACCAGCACCTCGATATCGTCCTTGTGGGCGCCGGACAGGCACAGCCTTGCCGCGCGCTCCGCCGCCTGATGGCTCTCCATATGCGCCGTCAGCGCCGCGTAAATATCTGCCTGACTGCCCAGCGGGTCGGCGACGGTCCTGACAGTCTGGTACGTCAGGGTCAGCTCCTCCCTCTCGCCGCTGCACTCATAGTGTGCCTGCCGGGCATATTCCGCCAGCGCCGCACAGAACCGCGCCCGATAGCCTACCAGCACTGCGCCACTGCGGCACAGGCCTTCGTTGAATTCCGGCAGCAGGTCCAAAAGCTCTGGCTTGTCCTCGCTGTCCCGCAGGATGCGGGTCTTGTGCTCATACAGCCGGCTGTACTGGCTCAGCGCCTCGGCGTACCGCGGCCGCAGCTGGCACAGCGACAGGTCCATGAACCGCCGCCGTTCCGCCGCACCGGCCCGGATCAAAAACAGATCCTCCGGCGCAAAAAATACGGTATGCAGCACGTCGGACAGGGCGGCGCTGTTTTTGGCGGGCACACCGTTAACGGTCATTTTCCGACGCTTTCCGCGGGAAAGCCGTATGTCCGTCACAAACTCCCGCTGTCGGGAAAAGATATCTCCCAACAGCGCGGCCTCCTGCATATCAAAGCCGATCAGCTCCTTATCTCCGTGGGCGCGGGGACTTTTTCCACAGCTAAGATATACGATGGCCTCCAGCAGATTTGTTTTTCCTTGGGCGTTCTCTCCGTAAATAACGTTGCAGCTGGGGTCGAACGTCAGCGCCTGCGTGCCGTAGTTCCGCCAGCCCTGCAGGTGCAGGGCGTCAACTCTCATACGTCACCGTCAGCGTTTGCCCGTTGAAGGCCACCACGTCGCCGGGCCGGATCTTCTTGCCACGCATGGTGCACACCTCGCCATTTACCGCCACGTCACCCTCCTGGATGACGAGTTTGGCCTCACCTCCGGTCTCTACCGCCGCGGCAAACTTCAGCAGATCCTGCAATTTGATATATTCCGTTGTGATGGTGATAGTCTCCATAATAATGAACCTCGTTCATAGATATAATATGCCGTTTTTTTCTTCAATAAAAAGCGCGCACACAGTTCGATAAAGGTGCAGCTCCTGCGTTCTGCCGATGGCAAACCAACGACGGCGTACCGGGTGTATGTCGAGGAGGTGTAACGATGGCAGGGCACAAGAGATGTGCCTTTATTGCGCCTTCAGGCGCACCGGCAGCACCATATAAAGAAAGTTGTCACTGTCATCTACGGGCGTGATAATACAGGGCGAAATACCGGTGTTCAGCTGCATTTTCACCGTGTCCGCCGGAGCATAGCGCAGGGCGTCCATGAGATAGCGATTGTTGAAGCCGATCTCCAGCTCCTGTCCGTCACCGCGGACGGGGCAGATATCCCGGGCTTCGCCGTTTCCGGTCCGGGCGGACATATACACCCGGTCCTGGCTGAACAGGCAGCGTACCGGACTTTTCAGCTTCTCGCTGATGACCACGCTGACGCGGTCCAGGCTTTCGATCATCGTCTTGTTGTCCACCTCGATGCAGATGGGGTTGGTGGTAGGTATGGCATTCTTGTAGTCCAGGAATTCACCCTCCAACCGGCGGCATATCAGCTGGGTAGCCCCGGCCTCGAACATCAGATGGCGCTTGCCCTGGGTCACCGTCACCATGTCGTCGGTGTCGGCGCATATTTTCTCCACTTCGTTCAGGGCGGCGCCGGGGGCCACGAACTTGAAGGCCCCGCCGTCGATGTGCTCCAGCGGCTCGCGGCGCAGCGCCAGACGGAAGCCGTCCACCGCCACCATGGTCAGTCCCTTGTCGCTGATCTCAAACAGGGCGCCGGTGTGGATGGGACGGGCCTCGTTGACGGAAACAGCAAAGCTGGTCTGGTTGATCATAGCCTTCAGCGTCCGCTGCTCCAGTGTGACGGAGAACTGGTCGTCCACCTCCGGCAGCTCCGGATAGTCGTCGGCGCTGAGGCCGGGAAGCTCGAAGCTGGCATCGCCGCAGTTCAGCTTCACGTTGAGCTTGTCGTCTGCCTCAAAGGTCACCATATCATCCGGCAGGCGGCGGATCATCTCGCCGAACAGTCTGGCGTTCAGCACGATGTGCCCTGCCTCGGACACTGCGGCCTCTACCGTGGTGCGTATGCCGGTCTGCATATTATAGCCGGACAGCCGCAGTCCCTCGCCGCACTCCAGCAGGATACCCTCCAGCGCCGGGATGGAACTTTTAGCCGCCACCGCCCGGGACACCGCGGCCACCGCCTGTTGTACCAGTGCCTTTTCACAGGAAAATCTCACCATATCCGTCGTTCCTCGCTTTCCGAAAGTCATTGCCGCCTGCGCTGTCTGAAAGATCAGCCCTATGCAAAAAAGCGGTTCTATTTTTCTAAATCAAATCATAAACTAATCTTTTATTTCAGTAGTCTTATTAGTAGGGAAATTTTATGTGGACATCCATGTTTATCCCGCGCTGTTATCGGCTTTTTTATAGACATACCGTTATGGAAAATACGCCGGGTTTCCCACAGCTTCATGTGTGATGCGGATGTTACACAGATTTTCCACGTGGATTACACAGGAAATGGGGAAAACCCTCCCCTTTCGCTCTGTCTCGCCAGCACCTGCGATTTCTCACTTTTTGCTGTTGATGTTGGTGGTGATCTCCTTCACCTTTTCAGCAAAGGCGGGGTCGGAGCGCATCGTGCTCTCCACCTTGTCCAAAGAGTGAAGAATAGTGGAGTGGTCCCTGTCGCCGAACTCCTTGCCGATGTCGTTCAGGCTCATGGAGGTCATACGGCGGATGAGGTACATGGCGATCTGCCGCGCGGCCACCACATCTCGGCTGCGGCTCTGTCCCCGCAGCGTCTCCTCGTCCACGTGGAAGTAGCTGCATATGTATCCCACGATAATGGCAGGGGTGGGGGCAAAGTCGTTGCTCTTCTTCAGCATATCACGGATGGCCCGGCTGACGGTCTCTTCGTTGACCTGGTCGTCCAGCAGGTCCCGATAGGCCAGTATCTTATTCAGCGTGCCCTCGATCTGACGCACGTTGGAAGTGATATTCTCCGCGATGTAGTCCGTCACCTCGTTGGGCAGCTTCACGCCCAGCATGGCAGCCTTATTCTGCACGATGGCGAACCGTGTTTCAAAGTCCGGCGGCGCCACATCCACCATCAGGCCCCACTCGAACCGGGTCCGCAGCCGGTCCTCCAGCTGAGTGATCTCTTTTGGGGGACGGTCCGATGTCAGCACGATCTGCCGGCCGGACTCATACAGGGTGTTGAAGGTATGAAAGAACTCCTCCTGGGTCTGTATCTTGCCGGCGATGAATTGGATATCGTCCATCAGCAGGATATCCGTCTGCCGGTACTTTTCCCGAAACTCCGCATTGCGGTTCTCCCGGATGGAGGCGATCAGCTCATTGGTGAAGTCATCGCCCTTCACATAGACGATCCGTGCCTCCGGCCGCTTTTTACGCAGGGCGTTGGCGATAGCGTACAGCAGGTGCGTCTTGCCCAGTCCGCTGTCACCGTAGATAAACAGCGGATTGTAGTTCTCTCCGGGCTTCTCGGTCACCGCCTTGGCGGCGGCAAAGGCCAGCTTGTTCTGGGGTCCCACCACATACGTCTCAAAGGTGAAGGCCTCCGACTCTGACAGATCGCCCGGCCTGTCCGGTGCCACACCGTGGTAAGCCGCCAGCTGCTGATCGTCCAGAATTTTTACCTCCAGGTCCGTGGAGAACAGGTCCCGCAGCGCCGCCTTGATATGGGGCAGGAATCTGGCCTCGATGGTGCTTTTTTTAAAGGTATTGCTGCAATGGAGCACGAAGGCCGAGTCCTCCATCGTTACCACCGTTACCTCGTCGAACCAGGTGTTGATGGTGGTCTCGGACAGCTCATGGCTCAGCCGCTTGAGCACGCTGTCCCACAGGTCTTTCATGGAATTCAAGCAAAAGCTCCCCTTTCGGCGGAGGCTGTCTGTTTTCCTCCGCAGTAAAATGGCGGGGGGTATACCGCCGCAAAATATCCCACTACATTATAGCAGAAAACACGCCGGAAGTCTACACCTATTCTAAATATAAACTGCCGGCTTTTTCCCTGTTTTTCCCGCAAAAACGGACGCTTGTGGGTAAATTTTTGTTGACAGTGCCCCCCTGTATCTGTATAATATACTCCGCGTGGTTGCACGCAGATGTGCAACAGGCGTGGAAATGTTTACTGCGGCGGTGAATATCTCACCGCTGTCGAGTAAGCGCGGGGCCTTGTTGTCCCGCCGGATAATCTTAAAAATGGAGGTGTCATGCAATGTTCCGTACCTATCAGCCCAAGAAGCGTCAGCGCTCCAAGGAGCACGGCTTCCGCAAGAGAATGGCCACCCGCAACGGCCGCAAGGTTCTGGCCCGTCGTCGTGCCAAGGGTCGTGCCCGTCTGACCCATTGAGGTCACGGAAGGTGCATCGCACATACAGATAAGCCCTGAGGGACGGAGGATCGAGATCCCCGTCCCTATCGGTGTATCTGGCGAGGCAAAACCAGTATAGCGAGGGAACACATGGACGCAAGAGTAACGGTGAAGCAAAACAGCGACTTCCGCCGCATTTACCGCAGGGGCCGGTCTGCCGTCTCCGGCGGCGTGGTGGTCTACTGCCTGAAGAACAGACAGGGCATGAGCCGCCTGGGCGTCACCGTCTCCACCAAGCTGGGCCACGCCGTGGTCCGCAACCGTGTCCGCCGCCGGTTTCGTGAGCTCTATCGCCTGCACAGGGCCGATATGCTCCCCGGCTGGGATATTATCATGGTGGGCCGTGTCCGTGCCGCCGAGCTGCCCTATCATAAGCTGGAAAAGCAATACCTCCGCTGCCTTGCAGAGTTGGGATTGCTGCGGGAGGATGTATGAAAAGACTTCTTCTCTCCGCCATCCGCTTTTATCGCCGGGCCGTCTCGCCTCTGTTCCCGCCCCGCTGCCGCTATATCCCCACCTGCTCGCAGTACGCCCTTGAGGCGGTCGAGAAATACGGTGCGGCCAAGGGCGGCTGGCTGGCCTTCAAGCGTCTTATGCGGTGCCATCCCTTCCACCATCACAAGGGCGGCTGGTATGATCCGGTGCCCTGAACCAACCCCCTCAAAAAACTACGGAGGAATAAAAGCCTATGTTCGCACAACTCGGCTACTACATCTGTGTGCCGTTCGCGTGGCTCACCCGCCTGTTCTATACCTGGACGGGCTCCTATGGCGTCGCTCTGATCCTCTTCACCCTGATCGTCAAGCTGGTACTGCTTCCCTTCCAGCTCAAGAGCAAGAAGAGTATGCTCCGCATGGGCCGCATGAACAGCAAGGTGCAGGAGATCCAGAAGAAATACGCCAATAACAAGGAGAGGCAGCAACAGGAGATCGCGGACCTCTATGCCCGCGAGGGTGTCAACCCCATGTCCGGGTGCCTGTGGTCCTTCCTGCCCTTCCCCATCCTGATCGCCCTGTACTACATCATCCGCACACCTCTGCGCTACTTCATGTCCCTGTCCAACGAGGTCATCGCTAAGATCACCGAGCTGGCGGTGTCCCTGGGATATGTGTCCGGCGCCAGTGGTCAGGCCTCTGCTTATGACCAGATCTATCTGGCCAAGTTCATCCACGATAACTGGTCCAGCTTCGAGGGTAAATTCGACGGCCTCATCGACCTGAACTACAATTTCCTCAGCATGGATCTGTCCGCCGTGCCCAAGGATCTGTTCAGCCAGTTCCCCTCCGGCGGCTGGCCCGTCATCGGCATCATGCTCATGCCGCTGATCTCCGCCGCGCTGCAGTTCCTGATGACCCGCATCTCCATGAAGACCAACGGCAACAGCAACATGAACGGCTCCTCCAAGGCGATGCTCTACATGATGCCCCTGATGACGGTGTGGATGGGCTACATCCTCCCCGCCGCCCTGTGCGTCTACTGGATCGCCAACGCCGCCTTCTCCTGCATTCAGGAGCAGGTGCTGAACAAGCACTTCTCTAAGGTGCTGGACCGCGAGGAGACCGACAAGGAGCGCCAGAAGCGCGAGGCCCGCTACGCTAAAATGCAGGCTGCCCGCGAGAATTATAACCGTCAGCTGGAGCAGCAGGCCCAGTCCAAGGGAGGCAAGAAGCCCCAGCCCCAACCCAAAAAGAAAAAGACCGGCGAGAGCACCACGGAAGCCGGTAAGGTGGGCAATCGTCCCTACGCACGGGGCCGCGCCTACCGCGAGGAACACTACGACGAATAAGGAGTTTTGTCTATGAGTTATATCGACGTAACGGGCAAGACTGAGGACGAGGCGCTGCGTAAAGGCCTTGAGCAGCTGGGCATGGACCGCGATGACGTGTCTGTCTCCATTCTGGAGCGTGCCAAGACAGGCTTCCTGGGCATCGGCGCCACCCCCGCCCGTATCCGTATCACCTATGGTCCCGAGGAGGCAGACGTTGCCGCCCCCGCCGAGGTGAAGATCATCCCCGAGACCCCTGCCGCCCCCAAGGCGGAGCCCAAGCCCGCCGTCCCCGCTAAACCGGCGGCGCCAAAGACTGACAAGCCCCGTCAGGACCGTCAGAGCCGTCCCGACCGCAGCGACCGTCCCCGCCCCGAAAAGAAGGAGCGTCCCGCCCCTGTGGCCCCGGCCATCGATCTGCCCGAGTGTGATGACGATAATGCCAAGCGTATCATCGCCTTCGTCTCCGGTCTGCTCCAGCACATGGACAGCGCCGCCGAGGTCAAGGTCTACGAGGCGGAGAAGGGCCGCTACAAGGTCATTCTGGTGGGCGAGCGTCTGGGCCAGCTGATCGGTCATCGCGGCGAGACGCTGGATGCCATCCAGCAGCTGACCAACTATGCCATCAACACCGGCAGCGACAGCAAGCGTGTTCGCGTCCAGATGGATGCCGAGAACTACCGTGCCCGCCGTGAGCAGAGTCTGGAGAGCCTGGCCCGCAAGGTGGCGACCAAGGTACAGAAGTACCGCCGCAGTGTGACCCTGGAGCCCATGAACGCCTACGAGCGCCATGTGATCCACGCCGCCCTGCAGGATGTCTCCGGTGTCACCACTTACTCCGTGGGCACTGAGCCAAACCGCCGCGTGGTGGTCTCCTATGACCGCGCCCAGGCCCGATAACAGCAAAAAAAAGAAAGCCCGAAGGGCTTTCTTTTTTTGCTGTTATACGCCTGTTCCGTCAAAAGCCGGCGTGTAGGCCTCCTCGGCGGAGGTCCGTTCCTGCACGAAGCCGTCCTCAATGCCGCAGTTCCGCATATAGGTCACTGCCGCCCGGTATTCCGCCGCCGTCACCCGCCGCGCCAGCCGGCCGGTCATGCCAGTCGGCGGCGTATACTGGCTCATCAGGGACATCGCCACGTCGCCGGGTGCGAAGGTCTCCGCGATCCAGTCCAGCACTTGGCGGGTGTTGTTCAGATACCCCGGCAGTACCAGGTGCCGCAGGATCACACCCTGTTTCATCAGCCCGTTCTCGTCGTACACCGGCCGTCCCACCTGACGGAACATCTCCCGTATGGCTCCGCAGGCCGTGGGAAAGTAGTCCTCCGCCCCGGAGAGGGCCCTTGCCAGCGCGCCGTCGGCATATTTCAGGTCCGGTAGATATATGTCTACCTTTCCTTCCAGCTGCCGCAGCGTATCGACCTTTTCATACCCACCGCAGTTGTACACCACCGGTACCGGAAGCTTTGGCTCCAGGGCCGGCAGTATCCACGGCAGGAAATGAGTGGGCGTCACCAGTTCAATGTTGTGGGCGCCCCGGGCGATCAGCTCGTCGAATATCTCCCGCAGCCGCGCCGTGGAGATATCCTTTCCCTGACCACCGGCGGAAATGCTGCCATTCTGGCAGTAGCAGCACCGCAGGGTACAGCCGGAGAAAAACACCGTTCCTGCGCCATTTGTGCCGGAGATGGGCGGCTCCTCCCATCGGTGCAGCATGGCCCGTGCCACCCGCAGTCCGGCGGGCATACCGCAGAATCCGCTGCCGTGCTCCGCAGTGCGCTCTGCCCCGCAGTTACGGGGACATAAGGTGCAGATCATACCTTGTGGATGTCAAAATCCGGGCCCAGGTCGCCAGCCATCCAGTGGCGGCGACACAGACCGATATACTTGTCGTTGGCACCCAGTACCACCTGTGCGCCCTCCTTTACCACATGGCCATTTTCGTCGAAACGGGCGTTAAAGGCCGCTTTTTTGCCGCACCAGCAGATAGTTTTGACCTCCTCCAGCTTGTCCGCCAGCACCAGCAGATGGTAGCTGCCGGGGAACAAGTCGCCCTTGAAGTCGGCGCGGAGACCGTAACAGATGACGGGGATGCTGCAGTCATCGACGAGGTGGACGAGGTAATAGACCTCATCTTTTGTCAGAAACTGGGCTTCGTCGATGATAATACAGGCATAGGTCTGCAGTTCTGTTTCCGACATTTCGCGCATCTCATCGAAGTAGATGCAGGGGTGTTTCAGGCCGATGCGGGAATAGACCATATGGTCGCCGTCGCGGGTGTCCAGACGGGGCTTTACCAGCAGCGTTTCCTGGCCGCGCTCCTCGTAGTTGAACCGCGCCATCAGCGCGTTGGCCGTCTTGCTGGAGCCCATGGCGCCAAACTTAAAATACAACTGTGCCATCCCTGTTTCTCCTTTATTTGCATACGATTTTATTTATTTTCCAACTTTTTGAAGGCGGTGGGCATGGGGTAGAGGTCCCGGTCAACAGGCGCCCAGACCCAATCCGGAGGGCCGTCGCCAGCGACGGTTAAGCGAAATACCGTTATATTCCAGCGGAGATGGGTAAAGATATGCCTGTCCGAAAAGCGCTTCTCCCAGGAAAGCGGCGTGAGTCCCCAGTCCCGAAGCTGTTGTGCCGCAAGGGTTTCCGTCAATTCACCCGCGGTGTTGGGAAACTCCCACAGGCCGGAGAGCAGGCCCGTTTCCGGGCGGCGGCGCAGGGCTGTGCGGCCATCGGGGGTGGTCAGCAGAAAGACCGTCAGGTCCTTTTCCGGCTTGGCGGTATTTTTTTCCCGCACCGGCAGCCGGGACTGAAGCCCCGCAGCCTTTGCGGCACAAAGGCTTGCGGCGGGACAGCTTTCGCAGTTGGGATTTTTTGGCAAGCAAACTGCGGCACCCAGGTCCATCATGGCCTGGTTAAAATCGCCGGGGCGGTCGGTGGGCATGACGGCCGCCAGCGCATCGCGGACGTGCTGGCGTGTCCGCGTGTCAAGGACGTTATCGCCGCAGGCGGTCAGCCGCGCCGCGATACGCAGTACGTTGCCGTCAACGGCAGGAACGGCTTTATTAAAGGCGATGGAGAGTATCGCGCCCGCCGTATAGTCGCCGATTCCGGGGAGCTGTATCAAATCGCTGTACGTGTCGGGGAGACAGCCGCCGTATTTATCCACCATGACACGGGCGGAGCGCTGCAGGCTGCGGGCGCGGCTGTAATAGCCCAGGCCCTGCCACAGGGAGAGCAAACGGTCTTCCGCTAATTCCGCCAGGGCGGGCACGTCCGGCGCGGCGGACATAAACCGCTCAAAATAGGGAAGCACCGCCTGTACCCGCGTCTGCTGGAGCATGATCTCCGACACCCAGGTGCGATAAGGCGTAACGATATCTCGCCAAGGGAGAGAACGTTTTTCCCGGTCGTACCAGGGCAGCAGGACTGCCGGCAGAGAGGCCAGCGGGACCGGTATTTTTTGGGAGCTTTGGTTGCTGTTTTTGTTACTCTTGTTTGCCATTTATTTTCAAATGCTGTTGTCTGATCGTTACTTTTTGTTGCTCTGTGGTAAAGGTATATTAAAGCGGGAGGCGTAGTGGCAGCGGCGGCAGAGGGCCTCGGCGGGCTTACGGCAGTCAAAGCCGCGGCGGATGCGCTGGGCCCGGGGCGTGTTGAGAATGTAGTCCAGGCTCTGGTGGAAAATGTTGCCCAGGGCCAGCCGGCCCTCGCTGTCCAGACAGCAGGGGATCACGGTGCCGTCGCACAGCACACCCAGCTGGCGGCGCAGGCCGTAGCAGTACTGGGTGTCGTCGGGGCAGTCGTTGTTCTCGCCGCCGGGCCAGTAGAAGTGCTCGTCCTTCTGTATGTAGATGCGGGGGGCCAAGCGGCGGTTGTGGAGCATATCCTCGGGGAGGTGGGCGGTATTCTGCCCGGTGAGCTCGCCCAGGATGCGCTCGATCTCCGGGTTCAGGGCCTGGGGCATGCCGCTGTTCCACAGGCGCAGGGTGCAGTTGACCCCAGCGGCGGCCAGCTTCTGGCAGCTGCGGAGACAGCCGGTGACGTAGTCCTCCAGGGGCACGTTCAGGTGGTTGCCCTCGAAGGAATGGAGAGAGACGGCTACCTTATGCAGGGCGGGGCAGGCAAGCAGGATATCCAACTTTTTGGGCAGGAGCGTGCCGTTGGTGGTGATGCAGACACGGAAGTCCAGCTGGGCGCAGGTATCCAAAATTTTCCCCAGCTCCGGGTGGAGCAGCGGCTCGCCCATAACGTGGAGGTAGATATACTGCGTGATGGCACGCAGCTTTTTGGCCGCCACCGCAAAGTCGTCGGTACGCATGGCCATCAGCGGCCGGTGGTGGCCGGCGCAGAAGTCGCAGTGGAGGTTGCAGAGGTTGGTGATCTCCACATAGGCGCGCTGGATGTTCATGGCAGAGCCCCCTTGTCCTTATCGTGTCGGGCAGGCGTGCCCGCCCGCACTGTGCTATGGCAACATTGTATCACATCGCGAGGCGTTTGAATAGGGAAAGTTTGCCGGGACGGCAGGAGGCGCGTATAAAATGTTTGGTACGTTTGGGATGATGAAAACCATGTATTTTTGAGAAAAATACCGTGTTTTTATCATATAATAGTTGCAATTTTTTATAGAATGTGGTACGGTATACGCAGAACGAAGCCACGCCCGCAAGGCGAATAAAACGGAACATCAGGAGGTACGTCCATGAAATACCCGAAGACCGGCAGTGAGGTCTATGTGAGCCTGAACCTGTCCAACACCATGCTCACCGGCATCGGCAAGGGCACCATTACCCGGGAGGAGGTCTCCGCCAGCTATCTGAAGCGGCTGTTTGCCGAGCACGGCGTCATCGTGTCCGCCAAGCCGGAGCAGCGCCGTCTGCTGGAGATCGTCAACGAGCGCTGCGATCTGGAGCTGGAGATCCCCGAGCAGCTGAAGCTGTTTCAGCTGTCCGAGGAGCACCGCCGGCTGGTGGTGATCGAGGTCACCGGTCTGCGCCGGAAGAACGGCTCCTTGCTGCCGGAGTACACGGAGGAGGAGTTCAACGAGGCCACGTTTGCGTTCGTGAAGTACTACGTGCAGGGCACCCACTACGACACGCTGGTGGAGGAGAACAAGAAGCTGAAATTCGAGCTGGAGCAGGAGCTGGAGTGGCGGAACCGCACGGACAACTGATGAGATACAAAAAGAGACGGCGAAGGCCGTCTCTTTTTTTGCGCCTGCGCGGGGGCGCCGCCCCGGCGGCGAGCAGGTGTTGCGCCTGCAGGCGCGGGATGGGGCGTTTCGTGCTCCGGCACGAGTAACTTTCTTTTGTTGTCAAAAGAAAGTTACCAAA